>Ga0137332_1000013_pt1 | contig 72725 bp, 104 predicted proteins | sample EasRivERMLT200_2_FD_104764 | JGI IMG/M metagenome (GOLD analysis project Ga0137332, IMG submission 104764) | Soil microbial communities from meander-bound floodplain in the East River, Colorado, USA - East River MetaG ERMLT200_2 | ecosystem: Environmental > Terrestrial > Soil > Floodplain ...
AGACGTCGTTCCGCTCCATCCAGCGGTTGAGCACTCGACTGGATGCCGGGGTCCTCCTGAAGAGAACCGAATCCAAAGACACCCACCCGATTCCGTTGAACGGTCCCGCGACGGCAGGCTTTGCGCCGATGCGATCGACGAACGCCGCGACGTCCCAGGACGTGTCCTGCATGACCGGATAGACGCGGGCGGAGTTCACCCGGCCTCCTGGAGCGACGAAGAGAAACCCCTCCTTCTCCCCCTCGAAGCTGTTCATCGCCCGGAAGATCGCCCTGGCGACCGACGTCCGGCGCGTGTCCTGGAAGAGGGTGAAGCCCTTCACGTTTCCGATGAGCGGCGACTTCTTTCCCTTGAACGAGACGATGATCATCTCCGGGCCCTCTTCTTCTTCTTTCCGTTCGACTGGACGTGATGCACCCCGTTCGTCGGCTTCACTTCGGGGACCTCTTTCTTGACGATCACCCGACTCAGTCGGGCGCCCTCGCACTTCGCCTCGTGGAGAACGGAGCAGGCGGGTCCGCCGTCGTGGCCGTAGCTCTGGTGGACCAGGGCGAGGCAGGCCGGGCATCTCGAGATCCCCGGCTTCTGGCACTCGGTGCAGAAGGAGATCCTTGACGGCATGACGCACGGCTCGACCTTGACCTTGACGTCGATGACCGTCGGAGGGTCGATCGTTTTCCCGCGCTTGACGCAGGACTCGTGAGCGAGACACATCTTCTCGTCGGAAACCATCGACTCTCCGGGCTGGATGTCCTGCTCGCAGAGCGAGCACTTGAACGACATTAGGGGCTCCTTCCTTCTTCCATTTCCGAAAGCCGCGCGTCGATGAACGGCAGAAGATCCGAGACCTTCTTGACGCGATCGCCATCGATCCGCTCCTCCACGCCCAACTCCGAGGCGAGGTGCAGAACTTTCCCGGCGATCGGGAACTGCGGGGAGTTCATCGAGTCGTACGGCCACCCGGTCAGGCGACCGTTGAGCTCGAGATCCTCCAGGATCCACTTGCAGCAGGGAGCGCACCCAGGGGAGTTTTCGTCGACCGGGATCCGGCCCCTCAGGAACGCCTTGAGAACCTGGGACTGCTCCACCTTCTTCAGAATTTCTTCCATGTCTCTCTCCGTAAATTTTCCAACGTGTACACGATCACTTTTACAGATCGCATTCTACGTCGTACTGATTGCACATCCTCCTGACGATTTCGATCTGGCCCTGGGAGAGCGCGCGCTTCTCCTGGCGTAGCTGATTCATCACGCCCTGAAGGAAGTCTGCTTCCCAGGGCGTCACGTCGACGTCCATGTCGTCGAGCTCCTTGATCGTCTCGAGCTGGCTCTCGATGATCTTCTCGACGGCCTTCTCGACGTCGTCGAAGTCGCTGTACTCGGTCACTTGGGTTCAGCCTTTCTTCTCTCGAGCTCTTCGACCATCAGTCGCACATCTTCCTTGTTTGACCGGACCGCCTCTCGGAGCTCGACGTGCTTGTCCGACGGAACTCCTCGGAGCAGTTGCTCGCTGTCGTGAATCAGCTTGTTCGTCACCCGGATCTCCTCGACGAGCCATTTCATCGAGACGACCTTGAGAACTTCCCTGATGCCGTCGCCGTAGCTCATAGTCCGACCTGTTGGATCTTGACGACCGCCGCGACCGCCTCGGCGTGAACGTCGGTCCCTTCGAGCGCCGCGAGGTCGAGGATCGTCTGAAGGCAGGTCCCGTTCCTGCCGACCCGGATCGGCACCGGGGCCCCAGGCACCGACCTCAGGATCGTCAGCTCGGAGGCGTCGAGCTGGGCCTGATCCATGCACTCCAGGACCAGGAAGCCCTCGCAGCCGGACAGGTTGTGCGGGTACTTCCCGCCGTAGTACTCCTTCACGAGGCCCAGCCACTTCTTCTTCACGAGGCAGAAGTCGTTCGGCGCCGGGCAAGGGCAGATCCCGGCCCACTGCGAGACGCAGCGGACGTTCTCACGCCAGAGCCGCCCCAGGACCGCGGCGCCCTTGGTAAGGCGCGGGGGAAGCCCTGCACGCTTCCTGGCGGCGATGGTCTCCTGGATTGAAGCCATTTTCCTCGTCTCCGATTTAAAGGACAGTTAGGACAGTTGGACAGTTATTTGGTTAAACAGCCCACGCGCGCGCGCGCGCGCGCGTGAAGGTGATGAATCGGGAAATCTGTCCAACTGTCCTAAAAACTGCATTTCCTGCGAAATTTTCAAGTTTTGGCATCACAACTGTCCTTTAAATCAGAACTCGTTTTCCCTGGAAAGCTTGACGCTGGACTGCTGGAGGCCGATTCCGAAGCGCCATTTGTGCCCGCCGGACTTCTCGACCTTGTATCCCAGGTCGGTCAGACGGCGCCCGAACGCCGTCCCGGACATGGGTTCGTCGCTGCCGATCTCCCGTCGATGCCACTCGACGTAGGCCTCGTAGAGGTCGGACGCCTTGCACCGGAGCTCGTTCATCAGGACGCAGCAGTCGGAGAAGAAGCGGCCGACGACGTCGGCGTCGGTCCGGTACTCCGCGGTCGCGGAGAGTACCTCGGTGGGGTCCTGGAGGCCTCCCTCGCGCCAGAGCTTCGCGCCTTCGACGGCCCAGGCCAGGATCCCGGACGCCTCGCCCATCAGCTTGTCCATGAGCGTGTGGTCCATCTTGTCGGGGCCGATGACGACGGAGAACGGGATCAGGCGCACGCGGCGCCAGATTCCGAAGTCCATCCCCTTGATCTCCGGCTTGTTGTTCGTCGCCATGAAGATCTTCCAGGTCGGCTTGAGCGTCCAGAAGTCCTCGCGCATCCTGCGGACCTTGAGCTCGTCGCCGCCGGTTAACTGCTTGACGAAGTTCTCGGCGAGACGTCGGCCGTCCTCGACCTCGATCGTCGTCACGAACCGCTTTCCGGCGAGATCGGCGCGCTCAGTCGGGTGGGCCGACTGGGTCCTGGTCATCACAAGGTCCGGAGCGGCTTCTGCGGCATAGTCGGCGCCGATCACGTTCCGGAGCGCACCCAGGAACGTCGACTTCCCGTTCGCGCCTTTGCCGTAGGCGATCGGTAGGATGTGCTCCCGGACGATGCCGGTCAGAGAGTATCCGGCCAGCCGCTGGAGGTAGCCGACCAAGCTTTCGTTGTCGGCCATGATCTCGTGGAGGAACGCCTGCCACCTGGGGGCTTTGGCGTTCGGATCGTACGAGGTGGGACTGAGCTTCGTGTGGAGATTCTCGCGACGATGCTCCTCGAAGGATCCATCCTTCAGGTTGATCGTCCCGTTCATGCAGTTGAAGGTCCAGGGATCGCCGTCGAACTGCTCGGGCTCGACTGCCCGCATGTGCTGGGCGACCCGGAGTGTGGCGCTGATCCGCTCGGACTTCTGGCGCTTCTCTCCGGCGTTGACGGCGATCTCGACGGACCGGCCGAACGCAGAGCCGACGCGGTCGGGAACCCAGCGACGACCGTCCCAGACGATCCACTTCCTCCAAGGCTCGCAGAAGACGAAGTCTTTTCCGAAGTGGGAGACGAACTGGTTCGCCGCGTCGACGTCGGTGACGGTCGTCGGCTCGTCGCCTTCCTTTTTCTTCTTCAGCTTCTGTCCGAAGCCCTGGTCGAGCAGATCCTTGGCGGACTTCTTGAAGTCGCCGTTGTACTTCAGGAACGTGATCGCCGCCCACTTCGAGTAGGTCGAGTCCGGCTCGAAGGGCGTGGCGTTCGAGCTGAAGACGTGCAGGTTGTCGCCGCAGAAGCCGACGGAGGCGGAGTGGCCCTCGTCGGTCTTCCCAGGCCTTTTCCAATAGACGATCGGGCCGTCGATCTTCGCCTTCCGCCATCCGTACGGCTCGAGAACCGCCTCCCAGGTGGCGCGGGCGTTGAAGTCGTCGCCTGGGGCGGTCTCGCCCGAGGCGCTCGGGTTTCCTTTTTCGCCTGGGCCGATGATCTTCTTCGGCGCCTTGTTGAAGGACTTCGCCGTCTCGATCAGCGTCGTCCGCTCGTCGTCGGTGATCGTCGGCACCTCCGTCAGGAGCGGACCATCGGCGTGGACGTAGGCCTTCTCGAGCGGATGGCATTTCGGATGGCTGGGGGGCGCGAGAACGTAGCCGCCTTCGCCGCGGGTCTCGATCAGGACGTGCTTGTCCTCGGCGATCGCGAGCTTTTGATTGTGCTCGATCTTCGGAGCCCTGTAGTAGAAGTGAGCTCCGCCCTTCGGCGTCGCGATGCGCGGCAGGCGCGCGACGAGATCCGGCCGGACCCCGTTGACCGCCTGGATCCAGGGGTCGATCAGGGAGGGATCGTCGAAGTCGATCATCTCCAGGTTGCCGGAGACCGCTCCGCCGATGATGGCGAGGCCGATCGGCTTGTCCGTGGAGAACCACTGGGCGAGCTCGTACGGGATAGCCTTGCGCTTCTCGTACTGCTTCCAGGTGCAGGCGGGAGCCTTCGAGCCGTCTGCCCGTACAGGAATTACGGACAGACCGGCGGCGACGTAGGCTTGCGCTGCTGCGAGTATGTATTCCGGAGACGCGGTCTCCGGTGCCTTGTCCGGCATTCAGACCCTCTCTCGACCTCTACCCATCCCCAATCCGTGCCCATCTAGTCGGTTCTCTCTATCGCTGTCGTCCGGGGGAGGAAACCCCGAACGACAGCAGAGAGAGAAGAGGGAGGGGCGGTCACACACCCCTGCCCTCATTGGAGGAACTTAGAAGTCGACGTTCTTCCCGGCACCGGCCGCCGCGCCCTTCGCGGGGGCGCCCTTCGCGGGGGTGGTGCTCTTCTTCGGGTCGACCGGAGGAGTCGTGGCCTTCTTAGTCTCGTCCTTCGAGGACGCGCCCTTCTTCGGATCCGTCGGGGTGGCGGCGCCGTGCGGGTTCGGAGCGCCCTCTTCGACGGGCGGCGCCCAGGGATTGATGAAGGAGATCCGGCTGTTCACGCGGCCCTGGTACGTCTCGTCCTTGACCACGCCTTCGAACGTCAGACCGGCCCAGGAGGTCGAGACCAGGAGCTGGCTCAACTTCTCTTCCGGTCCGATGTGGCGGCCGAGGATCGTCCCCAGGTCGCGCTTCATGTAGGCGAGGTTGTCCTTCGTGCCCCAGAAGACGCGCTCGAGAACGGCGCCCTTCGTGATGTGGGGCTCGCCGGTCTTGGGGTTCAGGACGGTCTCGGGCTCCAGGATCTCGCAGAAGAGCTTGAAGCCCTTCGAGCCGGAGTTCGCGACGAAGATCTCGTGGTCGGCGACGACGGTCTCGACGCCCTTCTTGATCTCCTTCGTCGTGCAGACGAACTTGTAGGTCGACTCCGGGACACGTCCGGGCGTCGGGATGTCGGCCGCGTCGGCCTTCTGGAAATCCTCGTCGAAGTCGGAAAACGGATTCGGGGTCGTCATGGTCTCTCCTTCTTTTCCAAAATAGTCACAGGAAACAAGCACCCTCTCGATCCAGAGCCATCGTCATCAACTTTTACCCCGGTCGGCGACGCGCTCTACTTCGAGTACGCGAGTACGTTTGCTCTCACCTCCTCTTCAGTCACTCCCACGGGCGTCGCGACGTAGACGGTCCCCTGACCGTCTCGATCCAGGAACGCGCGTCCCGCCAGCACCTTGCTGAACTCCCCATCGAGGAACTCCACCTGGGGCTTCCGGAGCTCCTTGGTCGATCCGACGTTGTATGTGCATCCGATCAGAGACTTCCCGTCCTTGCCGCTGAAGAACGGGTGGATGTGGCCGTTGGCAGAACAGTCCTGCTTCCGACACTTCTTCGCGTCGTCGGGCCACCGCATCGCGGTCGCCTTCTCCATCAGGGAGGCGAGCTCTTCCGGCGTGGCCGCGGGCTGGTCCGGCGTGATCGGGACGACTCCGAAGAACTTCCTGAGGTCTTCGCAGTTCTCCTCCGGCGTCCCAGGCTTGAGGTCGATCGGAGGATCGTCCGGAGCGCCTGGGGCCGTCGCCAGATCTGCGGCAGCCTGGGCGAGCTCGGCCGCCTTCTCGGCGACCGACTCCACGGTCGGCGGCGCCGCCGGATCCGGCACGTCCGGGACCACGAGCGGCTCGACCTCCGACGGCGGCGGCGCGTCCGGAGCGTCGAGCATCTGGGTGACGTGCGGCTCGAAGAGCTCCGCGAAGGCGCGCTTGCCCGTGATGTCGTGGACCGAGTACTTCGGCATCCAGTTGAAGCGCGTCTTGGTGCAGGTCAGAAGGAACTTCGACGACTTGTCCTTCTTGTTCTCCTCGGTGTGGCAGCGGAAGACGAGGTCGAACAGATACTCCGTCTGCTTGTCCCACTCCGGCAGGTACTCGCCGGTCTTCTTCCGGACTTCCTCGCCGCGTTTGTTGAGGATCTCCTCGTACTGCTCCTTCTCGCGGAAGGACAGGATGACGTGCATCGGGAGCTCGACGAGCTGATTCAGGAAAGCGGCCCAGCGTCGCTTCTGGACGCCCCAGTCGCCGGGCGACATGATCTCGTTGCCGCGCTTGTTCCTGATGTAGTCGACGATGTCCTGGATCAGGTCCAGGTAGAAGATCGTCGTCGAGTCGATCGCCAGCGTCTCGTACACCCCCGGATGGGCGCGGAGCCAGGACAGCACTCCGTCGAGGTGGCGCCAGCGGTTCAGCGCCTTGGACTTGAAGTCGTACTTCCCGCGGTACGGCAGCGTTCCCTTCTCCGTGTCGATGACGCAGACTTTCGGGAACGACAGCAGGACTCTCGTTTTCCCGACGCCGCCTCCGCCGGACAGCGCGAGCTTGAGGTACTGCTTCTGGGCTTTGGGATCTTCGAACGGGTCAAATGATGACGCCACTGTTCCTCCTTCTTCTTCTCTACCGACCCTACTTCTCCTCTTGATTCTTCCTCGCTGATGTGTCGGATTCGGTCACACCTCCCTTCGAAATTCCGTCGGAAAATTTCGTCCCGCAGGGAATGCACGTCCCGCCGATGACCTCGACAATGACCTTGTGCAGGCCGGGCGCCAGGGCCTCGGCGCCCTGGACGTCGATCGGCCTGGGACTCTTGCACCAGTGGCACAGGACCATGATCAAGGTCGTCGTCACGCGACCACCTTGTCGAAACCGTGCTCGAGATCCATCTTCTTGGCCTGCTTCGTCGCGATCGCGATCGCCTCGGCGTAGGCAGCGGCGACCTCGGGAGTGCATTCTCCGATCGAGTACCAGGAGATCGTGGCGCGCCTCCAGTGGTAGTTGTGGTCTTCGAAGGAGAGATCCTGGTCGCAGTACGCCGTCACCTTCGGTTGAAAGCCGCGCTTCGTGTTCTCCTGGTCGAACACCGGGTCGATGCGGAGGACCCAGTAACGGTCCCTCCGCTCCTCCCGGATCTCGATGCGGCTCATCGCCGCACCTCTTTGGGGGCGCCGGGCTTCAGCGCCTCGTGGAACCAGTCGGGCAGCATCCGGGCCGACTTCCAGACGAACGACTCGAACCCGGCGTCGAGGATGTAGGTCGTCGCCCAGTCGTCCTTCGAACGCACCGACCGGCCGTAGGACTGGACGATCTTGAGCGCGCAGAGCCAGGAGTACCACGCGGAGTCGCGATCCATGCGCTGCTTGATGACCCGGTCCTGCATGTTGGGCCAGGGCATCTTGGCGATCACCTGGAAGCGGGCGAGGTCGCCCTTGAGGTCCAGGCCCTCGTGCATGGCGGGCGCGACGATGACCGAGTCCCTCCGACGCGCGTGCTCGGCCAGCATCGCTTCCTTCGAGTCGAAGTGATCCTGGAAGAGCAGCCGGTCCGCGTGCGGCGGATCGATCTGATTGTAGAGGATCTTCGCGAGAGAGAACGAGTGGCAGTGGATGATCCCGCGCTGGGCGCGGTGGCGCTCCAGGATCTCGCCGACCTTCTTGACGAACTTCGGCTCGGTGGGATCCTTGGGGTTCTGCTCCTTCGTGAAGTACTTGAAGCCCATGTTGCCCGCGTAGTCCTTGAAGATGAGCCGGTTCTCGACCGGGAAGTCGCAGGCGGTCTTGACCAGCTCGACCTCTTCGAGGGGCAGCCCCAGGTTGCGCGCCCACACCTCGACGTCGAGGATGGTCGCGGACATGAACACGATGCGGTCCGCGTGCTTGAAGAGGAGGTCGTGGGCGAAGTCTTTCGCGTAGAGGGGGCGGGCGACGATCTTCTTCCGCTCCTCGCCGTTGCGCTTGTCGTTGTACTTCACGACCTCCAGGATCCACTCCGTCTTCTCCAGGAAGGCCATGAAGTTCGCCAGCTTGCCCTCCAGCTCCTTGAGCGCGTCGATCTCGGCCGCGGACAGGTCGTCGTCTCCGTCGCCGCCCTCGTCGCCTTCCAGATCCTTCAGCTTCCGCTGGACGATCTGGATGAGGTCGGTCTCCTCCAGCCACTGGAGGAACTCCTGCTTCGAGCGGATGTCGCGATCGATCCGGACGTCGACCAGGGCCAGCGTCCACTCCGAGAGCTCCAGCGTGACGTAGTTCATGAGCTGGGTCTCGCAGTTGTGCGCCTCGTCGATGATCATGAGCGAGCGGTGGCCGAAGCGGCCGATGCGCTGCTGGAAGAGGAAGCTCGAGAAGTTGAAGAGCGAGATCGAGGCGTCGTGGACCTTCTGAAGCTGCGCCCAGTACGGGCAGTGGTGGCAGCCGGAGGGGAGCGCGAGGCCGACCGCGGCCTGGAGGACCGAGATGCCCTGGGCGTTCGCGATGGGCTTCGCCTGGAAGTCGTCGACGCACTCGGAGAGGATGCCCTTGGACTTCCGGCGGCAGACGCCGTCGCCCGCGTCCTGCCCTTCCTCGGCGTCCGCGTGCGTGCAGGCGTAGTTCGACCGGCCCTTCAGCGTCTCGATGTCCGGCGCCGGGTAGTCGGTCGCGTACTGGTCCTGGAGGATCTTCTGCGAGGTCAGCATGAAGGTCGACTCGCCGACCGTCCGGAGCGCGTTCGCGACCGTCTTGCAGGCGTCGGTCTTGCCCGCGCCCGTGGGGAGCTCGCCGACCACGAACCGCTTCCCGGCGGCGAACGCGGCGGCGGCTTTCTCCAGGAAGTGGGTCTGCTGGGGGCGGGGGGTTTTGCCTGGGGTGAAGTGCGTGAGAAGCTGATCGCCCGTGAAGGCCCAAGGCTTCACATTTTTCTGGGGCACCGGGGGGACGACGTTCCTCGTGACCACGGGTTCCTCCTTCTTCTTCCTACCCGACCGCGCGGTTCCTCCGCCTCGCGGCCGGGCTGTCCCTAGAGTCGCTGGATCTGGACCGCCGTACGTCCGAGTACAGACTGCGGCGACGTGAGCTTGTGAGGACCCCGGCCGCAAACGGAGCGGCGGCGGTCCATATCCAGAGACTCGGGTTCACTGCGCGCCGGGGTGGTCCTCACGCCTGTAGTATAGCCGGAGATAGAACGGATACAAGGAAAAAGTGACGAAAAAAATAACGCCGATTTGCGTTGACCCAGGGGAGCCGCCTATCTATAAATAGGGCATGGCGAAGCCCGACCGGGTGATGTTGCCCCAGGTTAAGGCGGTTTGCCCTGTCTCAGGTCTGATGATCGGGACAAAAAGGATCGACACACACTACTGTAGAGCCAGCCTTTGCGCCAACGGATCCGTTCACGTCTACTGCGTTCTCCACATGTTCAAGGGTTTCATTAGTCATCCCCAGATTCTGGAGGCTTGGAATGTCGCCGAAGGCCACCTCAAAGCGCAAACCCCAGGAGTCCGCCCCGTCGTCCCCGGCAGATGACCACGAACCCTTGGCACCGCCACCCGAAGCAGGGAACGGACACTCCGGCGAAGAGGAGACCGAGACACCTCAGCCGGAAGAAGAGCCCGCGCAGGTCCAGGTCGTCATGAAGGGTTCCGACAGAGCGGTCCGCGCGGCGGCGGGTCGGCTGTCCGGCAGGTCGGCGAAGCCCGCACCCGTCGTGACCCCGGCGAATGAGCCCGAACCTCCCGACATCGATCCGAACGCGGACCTTCTCTCGGACGGGAAGAACATGGTGATCGTCACGCGGCAGTATCCGCGCGTGCTTCACACCCACCAGGGGAAAATTCCGACGAACACTCGCGTCGGCGGGAAGTACGGATGCCCGACGTCGATCTCCGAAATCGAGGCCGACGTCTTCGCGCGCTTCGGCGGCCGGAAGTACAAGTGCTCGATCCACCCCGACACGTCGAACTGGGAAAACACGATCCTGGGATCCTTCACGATCGAGCATCCGGATCCGGATTCGGAGCCGTACATCGAAGGGATCACCGACGTCGAGCCTCCCCGCGATGAGCCGGAGATTCCGTCCGGCACCGATCCGACTCTTCACGAGACGGATCAGCTCGTCAAGCTTCGCCAGGACGCGGAGCGCCGCATCGAGCGCGCCCGCCTTCGGAAAGAGGCGATGACGATGGAGCGCGAGGCGAAGCGCCTGGAGGCAGAGCTCGACGAGGACACGAACGGCAAGCCCGCGCCCCAGGTCCCGGTCGGCGAGTCGGAGGAAGTGAAGAAGCTCCGCGCGGATCTCGCCGCGACCCAGGCGGCGCTCGCAGAAAAGAAAGTCAACGATCGCTTCGACAAGCTGGAGGACTCGATCACGAAGCTCGCGACGGCGATCGCGACGAGCGCGACGGCGAAGCCCGCGGTGTCCAGCGACGAATCCTTCGCGATGCAGATGGTCAAACAGAGCCAGCAGCATTCGAAGGATATGATGGAGTTCATGAAGAGCGCCGCCAAGCCTCCCGCGGCGCCGGAGACCCTTGATGCGATGCTGGAGCGCCAGATCAAACTGAACTCCGCCTTCGGAAAGAAGGAGGACTCCAGGATGACGCAGTTCCAGGAGCGTCTGATCGAGGACGCCCTGGACAGACTGACGAACGGCAGCGGCGACGAGCGCGGAGGCGAGCCCGACGAGGAGCAGGACGTCATCAAGTACGGCATCAAGCAGCTCACGCCGGTCCTCAAGACCTACGTCGAGAAGGTCATGGAGAAGGAAGCCGCGGGCGGCGCCGCCGTCACGCCGGAGCGCGTGAAGGAGATCTACGCCGAACAGGCTGCGAAGGTCGCACGAGAGCTCGAAGCGAAGATGCGCGCGGACGGAATGCGGATCGCCGTCGGTCCGGACGGGAAGACGATGGCGCTTCCGGCGCCCAGGGGCAAGGGAGCCGTCGTTCCTCCGCGTCACGCGGGGACGAAAGTCGTCTCGCAGCACCGGACGTCGGAGGGCGTGGTCAAGACCGTCCACGTCACTCCGGAGAACATGAAGAAGAAGGAAGAAGAACCGAAGCTGGAGGGAGACGACGTGGTCAAGTTTGCCGAGTTCCCTGGGATCGGAGACAACGGCGGCACGCTGAAGATCCCGATTCCTCCGCCCCCAGGCGATCTGAAGTACGATCGCAAGGGCGTCGTCAACTTCATCCTCGACTCGATCCGGTCCGAGATCCGTCAGCAGATCCCGCAGAACACTCCGAACGATTCGTTCGTGCCGGGTGATGCGCTCGAACTGCTCGACGCCGAGATCCTGGACCGCATCGCGAAGGTCGACTCCGGCGAACAGGTCGAGAAGATCCTCGCCGAGTGGGGCGATCAGAAGAAGATCGACGAGATCAAGGCGGCGGGCAACGACGAAGCCGTCAAGTCCTGGCTCCGGCGCCTCGTCATCACGATCGGAGACGCTTACCGGAGCGCGGTGCAGGGGAAGGGCGCGTAACGAATGGCGGCGGACGACGTCGATCCGCAGATCAAGGCGCAGCGAGACCGGATCATCAAGGCGTTCGAGACGATCGGGTTATCGACGGCGAAGCTTCATGCGGCGACGGACCAGCAGGTCCAGGCAATCGGAGCACTTTTCGAAGCGATCGCAAAGGACAAGGACGGTCTGATCTGCGCGATCGACGATTTGATCGTCGAGATCCAGGGACTTCGGCAGGACGTGCGCGCGATCGCCAAGGCGACCGGCATCCAGGCGGGGCTCGCCTCGCTGTTCGGAGCCGCGAGGAGACGCTGAGGTTTCGTTTATCACTTGACATAGGATTCACAGTAGAGCAAAATGTTATTCGTAGATCGGCAGAGAAGCTCGTAGGAGCAGAATAGGCCGCGGCGAAAGTCGCGGCTTTTTTTTATGGGCCGAGATGGGGAAGAGATGACGACGGTGATCTGCCCGAAGTGCGGACGTTTCGCACTGAAGGGTAGGTTCCAGATCGTCGAGACCATCTGCAACGACCGCGATTGTCGCGCGAACTTCGTTGTAGAGGTGCTCGCGGACGGATCGACCGCGATCCGGACTCTTCCCCGACAGAAGGTTAAGGCGTAGGGTCCACCAGGGCAGACGGACCGAGGCCGCGCAACGCGGAGTTGACCTCGAAATGGTCCGTTCGTCTCACAACGGCGCCGCGCTCCGCGCATCTCATTCCTTCGTTCCTTCTTCTTCCTTGGGGCCCCGCGTCTCCGCGCGGGGTTCCTTCAATTTTCTTCCGGTGCCTCGATGAGCTCGACCGTCGAAGGGCTCGAGCGCGGAGTCATCGGCACGGACAAAACCATCCAGAGAATGCACCGTCTGGTCGCGCTGGGAAAGCTCGACCCGACGATCCAGAAGATCGCGACCTGGATCCGCCTGGGCGTGCCCAAGGACGTGCGCGCCTCGACGAAGCTCGCGGCCGACGCGATCTTCAACTGGGTTCAGAAGCACGGTCTCTTCCAGCGCGACCCGTTCCAGATCGAGAAGATCGAGCATCCTATCGAAGCGATGCGGCCGATCATCGAGGCGCGCAAGGCCGGGACGTACACCGGACCGGCGCTCTTCGTCGGCGACTGCGACACGATGGCGGGCGTGTACACGGCGAGTTTGCTCGGCGTGCTCGGCTTCCAGTATTCCTTCGAAACCGCCAAGGTCGATCCGGATCGCCCCGACGAGTTCTCTCACGTCTGGGTCTCCGCGCGGATCGGGAACGAGTGGTACCCGCTCGACCCGTCGACGCGCGGGGCATATCCCGGCTGGCGTCCTCCGGTCAAGCCGGAGCAGTTCAAACGCTGGCCGGAGGGACCGATCGAAGACGTCGTGAAAGGGTCCGACATGAGCGCATTCAACAGCGGCATGGGGGATAACGGAGAAGACGAAGGCGGCGACGAGCCCGTCATCGAGAACAACGATTCCCCCCTCACCGGAGTCGACGCCGAGTACGCCCAGGACTACATCGGATACGGGATCCCCAGGGACTTCGGCAGCGGCCCAGGCGTGATCCCGCCCGGCAACTTCGAGAGCCTCCAGCTCCTTCCGCCGCACGACACGCAGATCCCGGCGGCCGACCTGGAGCGGGACATGCATCTGCTCAAGGCGGCGCCGCGCCTGGACCCGTCCGAACGGATCCAGAGCCTCGCCGGTCAGCCGAACGACCACGGCAACCCCTACTATCGCGGGGGTGGTCGCCAGCCCTACATCAAGGTCGAGCGCAAGATGTACCCGCCCGGCTCGCGCTGGAACGAGCCGTACGGCAAGGACACCATCCGCTACCAGAAAACCGACAAGTACATTTCCGTCAAGAGTCCCGAAACACCCGAAAGACGAGTGGAGGTCAAGATGGACCAGCCGATGCTGATCCGCAGGAGAAACGTCATGACGCCCCCTCAGCGGATCCCGTTCGGCGCAATGGACGGCATGGGCGACATCGATCCCAATACCGGGATCATGACCTTCGGCTCGACGCCCGCGCCCACGGCGACGCAGACGGCAGCGGCGACCGCCGGAACGTCCGTCTGGGATTCGATCCTGGGCGCATTCTCGTCCGTCGCGAAGGCCGCCGGAACGATCGTTCCGTCGGTGCTCCAGTCGAAGACCGCGCAGGCCGTCGCGAGCGCGACGAACCGTCTCGCGGGCTCGAACGTGCTGACGGCCGGGCAGCTCACCAACCCGACGCCCTGGTACAAGAACCCCGTCACGATCGGCCTGGGGCTCGCCACGCTCGGCGGCCTGGGCTACGTCGTCATCAAGATGCGCCCCGGCATGGGCGGCCGGAGGCGTCGCCGGTAGGTTCGATGCGCTACATCCGCTACGTCAAGAGACCCGGCATCGGAGATTCCGTCACCGACGGACTCACGACCGGCTTCACCGCTTCGGTCGCCGAGGCCCTGGAGCCGAAGATCCGGACCATCCTGAAGGAGGACATCCTTCCCATGGTGATGGTGGGTCTCGTCGCGGGCGCCGTAGCGGCGTCGGTCATCGGATCCTGGTTCGCTTCGCGCCCCTCGCGGTCCGGAGTCCGGTCGAACCCGGTCTCCAGGATCCACATCCCTCTGCGTCGCCGGAGGACCGCATGAGCTACCAGGATCTCAAGTCCAGGATGGTCGCGCACCTCAAGAAGTGGGCGCGTGGAATGGTTGATTCCGGCGAGGGCATGAACTTCAGCATCGAGTCGGCGATTTACTGGTTCGCGAACGACTACCACAACGGCGGCGGAAGCGAGCTCTACCAGATCCTCTCGACCTCGAAATTTCGTCCCGGTCCGTCTCATCGGTCGGTCGACGATGAAGGCGACGAGATCGACAAAATGATGTACGAGGAGCTGGAGCGGTACTTCATCCCAAAAGGAAGAGCGAGGAACAACGGTCACACGGGCGTTCGAAAGAACCCTCCGTCCTTCATCCTGATCGACAAAGAGACCGGACTCGTCGTGTACACGAAGCGGGCGACCGGCGTCGGCAGCGCAGCGATCTCGGCTTGCGTGAAGCGTGGTCACGAGCTCGCGGACCAGCACAACCGCGTCTACACCGTCTTCCTGGACATCCGCGGCCTCTCTCGTGGCATGAAGGTCCATGTCCCGGCGATCTATGCGCTCGGGATCACCGAAGAGATCCATCCGGGCGGTCAGTCCGTCCGTCCGAATTCTCGCGGCGCCGTACGGAAGAACATCTTCACCTTCAACAATCCGAAGCTGAAGTTCAGCGATCTCTCGGTCGGCGAGACGTTCGTGTTCGCCTCCCAGGACGATCCCAAGTTCCTGACCAGCGGAATGGCGCGCGGTCCGTGGATCAAGCGCAGCGCCAGGACGTACGAACACGTCGACGACGTCGGCAAGCAGATCTCGGAGCGGAGGTACGGCGGCGGCCATATCGCCGTCGGAAGCGCCTCCGTCGGAGTGAAGCGCATGAGCCTCGGACGGGAACTGCCGAAGCTCTGCCCTCACTGCGACGCCTCGTATATCGGCACGCCCCAGATGCACAAGTTCGAGTGCGCTCCCCAGGGCGGAGCGAACCTGTACCAGGAGAACCCGCGCCGCAGATCCGCTCGTCGGAACCCCACGATGGGATCCTACGAGGTCTTCGTCGGGAACATCGGGCAGGTCTACGACGGGAACGATCGGGCGAAGGCGCAGCACTCCTTCGACTACTACGTCGCCATGTCGAAGCGTACCAGCGGTCGCGCGAGCGGCGAGGATGTCGCCCTCCTCTGTGAAGGCGAACTCAGCCAGGAGTACATCGGAAGCAAGGGACGCGAGCGCGGAGATCATCGGCGCGGCGTCCGCCGGAACATCTTCACCTTCAACAATCCTCCGTCCGGCCCGGCAGATCCGGCCGCGGCGCGCGAGCTCGAGGTCTACATCGAGAACGACGCCGACCTCTACCGGCAGCAGTTCGTCCCGATCGTGAAGAATCTGATGCTGAAGCGCCGGAAGGGCGTCTACAACCGCGAGCTGGCGGTCAAGCTCTTCATGTACCTGATGGACGCGGGCGCGAAGAAGTACGTCGCCGAGTACGTCCGCTCGTCGTCGCCCGGCGCGCCGATGCCGAAGATCGACGGCACCTTCAACAAGAACACGCGCCTGATGGCCGCGCGGTCCTTCCTGGAGTCCTTCGAAGGCGAGGCGGAGCTCGGGAACTACGACCGGATGATCGGTCCGGTCTCGAACCCTCGGGGGGCAAACGTGCGGAAGAATATCTTCACCTTCAACAACCCGAAGCAGCGTCCTCTGAACGAGATGGAGAACGCTGCCAGTCTGGTCGGCCTGACCGTCACGACCTGGGCGCCGGGCGACGGCGTGACGCGCTACCGCTTCTTCAAGGCAGGCGGAAGTCGGTACGCCGACTATCACCAGGGCGGCGCTCTCTACACGGCGCTCGGCCGGAAGGAAGCGATCGCGTTCATCAAGTCGTACGGCGTCGGCCGTAGCCGGATGAATCCGCTGAACCAGAAAGAAATCGAGCAGATGCGCGATCGCGAGAGGTTCTACGTCGGTCGCTCTCAGAAGTACGGTTCCGAGGGGAAGGAAGCGGATGCCGCTCACTTCCGAGGCGCCGCGCAGGAGAGTCGGAACATTCGCGAGCGTCACCATGCCAAGGGCACGGATTGGTGGCCGAATCCCCCTGTCTGCTCGAACCCGCTCGTCCGCGGCGACAAGCTTCCTCACAACCTCCGGATGGAAGTGCGGAATCGGTTCATCTACCGCTGGACGTCCGACAACGATCGTCGCGCCGAAGTCTACGGCCTCTGCCCGCACTGCAAGACGCGGGGCGGGAAGCCCTCCGAGACCAACATCGCTTGCCGTCAGGTCCACCCGACGATCCCGCTTCAGACGGACGAGCAGTGGCTCAAGACGCACGCCTTCCACGTCACGAAGGCGGGTCGTCTCAGCGAGCGGCATAACCATGCGGAGCCGGGCTACATGGCCGACGACGAGACCAGGAAGAATCCGATGTCGCGCCGCGAAGCCGCAGGAGAGATCCGGGAGATCCGCGGCGCGAGAAGCAAGATGCGCTACTTCCATCGGCTCGGCCGTCCGGAAGCTGCCGAGTTCCAGGACGGATACGCTCACGGAGTCGCAGGAGCGGTTTACCGCCGCGGTCCGAAGTCCGCGCGTCGTGTCGTCGATCGCGCGGTCCGCTCGAATCCGCTCCTCCAGACCGTGATGCTGGCGAATCCTGGATCGGTGAAGACTTTCAGCGAGATGCAGGACGTGGGCAAGGCGAAGTACGTTGTGAACTATCACGACGGAGTGAAGGTGCATCGCGACGGTAGCCCGTTTTTCGACATCGCCATTTTCAGCAATCGGGCTAAGAAAGATCAGTTCGTCAGGAAGTTGGAGAGCCTTGGATTTACTCGGGGCGCCCTTCGGAACCCGCCGATCTCCACGCAGTGGGATCGGATGACGCGCCGCCAGCGCGAGGCGCTCCTGGAGATCGTCGGCTACGATCGTGACTTCTCCGGCGGCATGACGCTGTCCACCTGGGGCGCGCTCTCTCCCGCCGCGAAGCGGAAGCTCGAGGCTCAGTGGCTCGACACGACGTCAAGCGGCGGAACGACGCGCCGTCGGCGCCGCTCGCCGGTCGCGGTGAATCCGCTGACCAGGAAAGAAGCCGCGTCGACGGTCAGAAGCGCAAAGTTCGACCTTCGATACGGGTCGGCGTTCGCGCCCGGACACACGCGATCCGGCTCGGCCGGTCGCGCGTTCGGGAAGGCAACGGTCGTTCGTGACTTCGGCCCCAGGTCAGCCGGTCGGGCCGCGAGCAAGATCATGAAGCGTTCCGTCGACCTGACGCACGCCGTTCGTACGAACCCCGGCATCAAGTACCCGAAACCCGGCACGAAGATGACCGTCGCCCAGGCGATGGACCTCGCGCGCCGGATCGGCAACAAGGATCTGATCAAGCAGTGCGAGGAAGCCGCGAAGCTCCAGAAGGTCGCGAACCGCGGCGCGAAGGTCGTCATCTGGAAGGAGCTGCCGATCGGCTCGCCGAACAAGATCGACATGGTGACGGCCTTCGCCCATTACGGCGACTCTCCGGAGACGATGTACCGGCCGCCGAAGGGCTCGAAGAAGGGCCCGCATATGTACCGCCACAAATGGGGCGAGGGAACCGGCAAGAAGAAGTCCGTGCCGATCCTGGCGGCGCCCGGCGGCAAAGCACTCATCACGCTGATGGGCAGCGACCAGAAGACCGGCGATTGGATGAGAGGCTAGGAGAATTCACATGATCGGAGCACTTGTATTTGCGAACCCCGGACGGCCTGTAGCCGCTCGGAGGAGACGTTCGCGTTCCCGTACCGCCCGCACGACGGGCAGGAGAGTCAAGATGGCACGCACCCGTTCGCGCCGTCGCACCGGGCGGCGCATCCGGCGGAATGCCAAGGGGCATTTCGTCACCCGGCGCCGGTCGACCCGGCGTCGGCGTCGGAATCCCAGCGGCTTCATCAAGGTCGGCCGCCGCTGGAAGAAGATCACGAAGTACGCCCGTCGGCGCCGTCGGGGCAGCCGGAAGGGCCAGATCCGGGCCTTCAAGTTCCCGAAGCGGTATCGGCGGAGCCGCCGGGTTCGTCGGAACCCCGTGGTCGTCGCCAACCCGCGTCGGAGCCGTAGCCGTCGGGCGCGGCGCAACCCGTATCGGCGTCATCGCCGGTACGTCCGTCGGAATCCCAGCGTCGCGTATCGGCTGACGTCGGATCCGGTCGCGGCGATCAAGTCGGCGATCATGTCCGCGTTCTCGATGGACACCGTCGAGACGCTGTTCCACATGGGCCTGGGCTTCGGCTCGTCCATCGTGGTCAGCCGGACGCTGATCAAGCAGTGGCTGCCGGTCCTCGGCGAGACCGCTCTCGGCCGGGTCGGCGGCACGTTCGGGACCGGCGTGGTCCTGACGGCGCTGTCGAGCTTCCTCAAGAACTCGAGCCTCACGGCCCGGTTCCTGACCGGCTCGCTGTTCGCCACCTTCTGGCAGGGCCTGTCCGAAGTCGTGTCGGCCTACCAGCCTCAGCTCAAGGAGTTCATCCCGACGCTGTCGGGCGCTCCGGAGACCGAGGAGTTCCGTCGCGCGATCGAGCGGGAAGTTCTCCGCGAGCTCAAGGGCGGCGTGAACGAATACCTGCCCGCGGCGGGCGCCGAGGGGTACTCGACGTACCTCCGCCCGGCCGGGATCGAGTACCTCCGTCCCGCCGGGACGGAAGCGTACCTCACCGAAGTGGGCGCGGAGCGCGCCCAGGGAGGCATGGGCGCCTTCCTGACCGACCGCGAGGTCAGTCGCGTCGAAGCCCGGCCCAGCGGGGTCGGCGAGGACGAGTTCGGCAGGGGCGACACCCTGCCGGAGCGGTTCTAGGCATCAATCAAGGAAGCCCTGGGAGGGAAACCTCCCAGGGCCTCCCCCAGGGCGGCCCAGTGCGGGCCTTCCTGGGGGAGTCGGGCAGGTAAGCACCAGCCCGTCCCGGTGGGATGTAGCAGCAGGCCGAGAGGCCGCTTGAGGTCATTGTGACCTCAACCCGCAGAATGGTGCTTGATCAAGGAGATCGAGAGTATGCCTCCTCCCATGGATGCGGGCGCGCCGATCCAGGTCGTGCAGCCCTACTACAAGATCGTGCAGGGCGTTCCTGCGGCGATCGTCCGGTCGTACAAGCAGCCCCTGTACGACTCGGAAGTGATCCTCTCCGCGTCCCCGACGCGGGAGTTCACGCTGTACTCGAAGCCCGTCGGCCAGATGCTGAACGACGCGGCGACGACCAAGACGTTCGTCCACTCGAACCAGACGCAGGCCGGGTCGCTCGGCACGCCTCTGAGCTTCGACGTGTACGGCTTCAACAAGCGCGTCTGGGGCGGCGTCGCGACCAAGGTCATCACCATCGGCAACTCGACCCTGGTCGAGGCCGCGGGCGTGGCCGAGGTCATCTTCGGTCAGGACACGAAGTTCCTGACGATCCCGATCGAAGACGTGCCGTCCGGCGTGGACTACGAGGGCATGGGCGCGACCGATGCGCCGCACATCGGCCTCGGGCAGTCCGACAACCTGTACCGCTTCGACGTGGGCGGTCGGGCGCTGCACATCAACTCGACGGAGCCGTATCAGGTCAAGATCTCCTGGCCGTCGAGCCTCTCCGGCATCACCGGCAACCTGCTGTTCCGGTGGTTCATGCGCGGAATCCTTTACAAGGGCGTCTAGAAAAAACGTCCTTGTGCCTTCAGGCGCAACTTCGGGTGGCCCCTTCGGGGGCCATCCCTTGATGAGCCCGACGAAGAGTCAGTAGCGTCCCGCACTGTTCGCGGTCCGCTTCCCTGCTGAGTTAGCTCGGAAGGAGACGACGATGAGCTGGTCCCAGGTTCCGACATTCCTCCGCATCTCGGACAAGGATCCCGATCCCAAGAAGCGCGGGATCATCTACATGAACCCGGCGAAGGACTGGGTTCAGCCGTTCGAGCTGACGGTTTCGAAGCCGAACCAAGTCATCCGTCTCGCCGCGGGCGAGCAGCGCGGGCCCTTCCCGCTGACGGCGCAGTACGACGGCCCGATCGAGGTCTTCTACGTCAAGGCCAACGTCTACGAGGACGACGACGGGGAGCCCGGCGCCCTGGTGAACTCGTACGACATCGACGTGCTCCTGGAGCATCCGGGCAAGCGGATCCAGTTCATGAACCGCTTCGTCCCGCTCGACGCGATGTCCGGAAACGCCGGGCTGCCGTACGTCCTGCCGGAGACGATCTTCATCCCGCCGGTCCAGTCGCTCAACCTGACGCTCGTCAACAACGATCTCGCCAACGCGCGGCACGTCGAGTTCGTCCTGGGCGGCATCAAGTTCTACCCGAACATGGCGCCGTCCGAGATCCGCGGCGAGACCTGGAAGTACGTCGACCGCCGCGAGCGGACCTACGCCTACCTCATGACCACCGACGAGGAAGCCGTCGTCGCCGCCTCGGCCACCACGCCCTTCTTCATGACGATCCCCGACAACGCGGATCTCGAGGTCTTCAAGCTGACGGCCAAGGCGACCGCCGCCTTCCGCTGCCGCGTGCGCGACGGTCAGAACGACCGCGCCCTCACCGGAGACCTCGTCCACTCGGCGCTGCTCTTCGGCGGCCACCAGCCGCTCTCGGGCAACGCTGCGGTCACCGGATCCGGCGGTCTCTTCCCGGCACGCTGGGCGACCTCGTGGCTCATCCGGCGGTCGACGAAGGTCCAGCTCGATCTCCAGGACATCAGCGCCGCGGAGAACGAGATCAAGGTCATCTTCGGAGGCAGAAAGATCAGCTATGTCAGCTAAAAATCCGCCTCGCCCTCCTCGGCGCCCCAGGCGCGGAGGAATGGGCGATGACCAGTACTTCTACGAGGGATGGCGCGACGCAGGCCAGGGGGAACCCAGGCCGATGGACGTCGTGTCCGATCCCAACTGCCCGCCGCCCAAGGAAGCGCAGCAGTGCGGGAAGGTCAAGCTCAACTGGGTGAAGTTCCCGGCCTTCAACCAGCCGCCGTTCTTCGCCAAGCCGCTCATCAAGGCCCGGTCGTCGCTCGTGATCCCGGCCGGGGACATCGCGCTCATCTTCGACCGCGAGATCGCCGATCGCCAGCGTGCGATCGTCTCTCTCGTCGGGATCGACGTCGCGCCGATCGCGCCGCTCCTGAACTCGCAGCTTGAGTTCTGGTTCCAACTCGGCCGCCAGGGCGTTCCCGAAGTTTCGAAGAACGTCATTCCGGTCTGGGACGACCAGAATCCGACCGGCTACGGCGGGTCGACCCCGATCCAGTCCGGCCGGACGACCGTGTGGCCCGGTGTCGCGACCCCGGAGGAGTTCTTCAAGAACGGCCTCCAGTTCGGCGTACGCGGCCGGGGCCAGCTCCAGGGACTCATCGAGAACAAGTCCGCCGTCGACGTCACGGTCCGCGGGATCCTGGGTTACTACTACTACTGGTCCAGCGGCCCTGGTGGTGCCTCGGAGTTCGAGGCCGGAGATTTCCAGGCGTAGGGAGAATCGATGCCCGCACCACTGAACCCTAACCTCTGGCCGTCGGTCCTCCACGATGAGGACGGCAACCCGATCTCGGCAACGAATCCCCTGCCCGTAACGGGGCCGGGTGGCGGTCCGGTCGAGAACGTCCTCACCCAGGTCCGGCAGGTCCAGAACGAAGAGACCACCACGCCCCTGGGGGCCGGTGCGACCTTCAACGGCGCCGATCGGGACTGCGAGAATTACGAGAGCTTCGGAATCTCCGTGTTCCTCGATCCCGACGCCGGGCAGGCACTGAACTGTTCGGTCCTGGTCGAGAACAGCATCGACGGCGTGACCTGGAGGACGGTCGACACGGTCTCCGTCGCGGGCGCCGCTGATGCGTCATCGACCCTGAACCGCGTCTACTCGGTCACGCGCCGGTTCTACCGGGTCAGCGTGATCAACAACGACGGATCGAACGGACTCGACGCGACCGAAGTCATTTCGATGATGAAGCCCATCTAAATGGAGAAGCTCTGCAAGGATCCGTCCTGTATGGTCGAGGTCCGCGACGGTGAGGCGGCGTCTGAGAAGCTCTTCCTTGATCAGACAAACGGTCGCGTGATCTCCCTGGTGCGCCACGAGGTCTGCGCGGAGAAGTACACGACGCCGGGATCAAGGTTCCGGCGGATCTCCCAGGACGAGAAGAAGGCGCTGCTGTCCCCCGCGTCGGCTCTCAAGAACGAGCTCGCTGCGAGGCAGCGCATGAAAGTCCAGGTGGTCAAGTGAGCAGGCAGAGAAGCTCGATTGAATGGCAGGATATCGTCGCGGCGACATTTGTCGTCGGGAAGGATCTCGTCGAGTGCGACTACCTGACCCACCAGGAGGCGATCGACAATCTCCCGGTATCGGGCGGCGGCGTCTACACACTGCCTGGGACATACTCCCAGGCGGTCACGATCACGATGCCTGACAAGGACGTCACGTTCGAGTTTGCGTCGGGCGTGACCATGTCGATCGGCTCGACCGTCATCGCGCTCTTCACGGTTCCGGACGGCCTCACGGATAGGCGTACCTACTGCTTCTATGGTCTTACGGCCACCGCTGGAGATGTTGCCGATCAGACCTTCATGGAGCTGGCGGAGACGAACGCGCAGGGCATCGTGAAGTTCTACAACTGCACGATGACCGGCTGGAACGTCATCTTCGACGTCTCCGCTTCCGATCTCGACTACATCTTCCCGGTCGATATGTACCTCTACGGGTGCCGTCTCGAGGCTGCGGTCGGCCTGGGCGACAACACCATCGTCAAGACTGTGGCGGCAGCGGGAGCCTTTACGAGCGGCGTCGTGCTGTGGGCGCAGGACACGATGCTCAACACGGAGCAGGCCAGCGTTGCTGTCTGGAGCAGCTTCAATTACGGCTTCGACCTGATTTCTGACGGAACCGTCTATGCTCTTTTCCAGGGCCCGTGCAAGCTCGACGGCCTTCAGGGGCCGCTCCTCCTGTACGGCTCCGGCGTCTTCGGGATGTGGGCACTCGAAATATTCGGGGGAAACTACTGGGCGCGATCTGAGTGGATTGGCGGCGCGCTTTCTTATGGTGCGCTCACCATTTCGACCTCGATCTATCAGTTTGACAACAACCTTCAGCAGGCTGGCACCATTATCGTCAATGCCCCCTACTGCAAAATCAACGTCAGGTACTCGGACCTTGGAGGCTCACCTCCTGCGGTCGAGGTCGACCTTCTTTCCACCGCGCATCGTTGTGTGATTTCTGGAAACTTCGGAGATAACACTACCGCTGCGGTCCGCGTTGCCAGCGTCTACAACAGGTTCATCGGATGTCTCTTCGAGTCGTCGGGCGCCCACGGGACGATCGTGGAGACCGGTGCCGCCGACAACAACATCGGCGTCGGCTGCGCGGGACTCTCCAGTGGCGGCGGGATGACGATCATCGGCGCCGGTTCGGTGTTCGACCTGACCCTTGCTAACCTTCCGTAGGAGGAGCTGTGGCTGAGATCATCTGCAACGTCTGCCAGCTCCCGATCAAAGACCCGGCGGAGCAGATCGACCGCCTCTACGTCATCACCGCGAACAAGATGAGGCCTCTCCCGGCGCAGAAGAAGCACGACGCCTGCGCGGAGGTGTACGAGCGCAAGCGTGGACTCCAGCGTCGGTACCTCAAGACCGGTGAGTCGAAGCTCCCGGAGCTTGTCAAGACGCCTCCGGTGAGGCGCACGCCGCAGGAGAAGACCGCTGATGCTGCCGCCCTGGAGGCGGTCATCGCGCAGCAGCAGGCCGCCGCGAAACTGAGGTAGAGAATGCCCGCACCACTTAATCCAAATCTCTGGCCGTCGGTCCTGCATGACGAGGAAGGGAACGTCATCAACGGGACAAATCCGCTGCCGGTCACGGGACCAAGCGGCCCAGGCAGCGCCATTTCCGTCAAGGGATCTCCTGGGGCCACGATCACGACTGACCCGGATGTCGCGGTGCCCGGAACGGGCGGCACGGTTCCCCTGGGCCCGATTCCCGCGGGAACCCGCCGGATGTACGTCCAGAATGCCGGACCGGCCGGAACCTGGGTTCGCGTCCGTGAGGTCGGCGGGACGGCAGGATCCGGCAGGCTTCTCCCGCGCCTGGGCGAAGCCATCTACGGCGGCGCCGACGGCGCCCTGGCCCAACTTGAGGTCCAAGACGTCTCCCTGGCGGTCGGGTTATCCGCGGTCGCGACAGTCATCGCGGTTCAGTACGAGGGAGACTAACCTCTAATGCCTGCTCCCACGTTCCTGGAACTGGCAAGGTCGATCGACCGGCAGCTCGCCGGAAACATCAACTTCCCATTTCGGACCCTCCCGGACGGCGCCTCAGCCATCACGGACAACGACTTCTATCTGGCGATCGACGCCGCCCTGGGGAACGCCGTAATCACCCTTCCAAGTGCCGTGACGGTGAAGAGCGGCCTCGGCTACCGCGTCATCCGGGTCGACAGCGTGCTCACGAACACCGTCGTGATCGGCACGACGGGCGGACAGACCATCAACGGCGGATCATCGGTGGCGATCACGCTCCAGTACTCCGTGCTCGATATCGTTTCCGACGGAACCAACTGGCTCCTCTTCGCGAGCCCGTCGGCTTACGCCTCAGCGACCGACGTCCTGTGGACGTTCCCTGGGACGGTTTCCGACGACCAGGACAACAACCTCTACACGCTCCTGGCTCCGAGGGCCATGAGCTTCGTCGGCTTCGACGTCAACCTCAACCTCGCCCCGGAGGGAGCGGATCTCATCGTCGGCTGGCTCGTCAACGGAATCGATGAGCCGAGTGCCCAGGTGACGGTACCGGCCGGAGATACGGACGCCACCGTCGCGTTCCCGATCTCGCTCGCGCAGGGTGACACGCTTCAGCCTTACGTTGCCCAGGTCGGCGTACAGACGCCGGGATTGACGATGGTCATCAGAGCGAGGGGGACTTAACGTGGCCGCACCGACCTACCTTGCGAACAACTACAACTTCCTGGAGACGGCCGGGCAGACCGACGTCGCCAATACGATCACCAGGATCATCGCGCAGGCCCTGGCGATGGGATGGACGAATCCGAGTGGCAACATCGTCAAGTCGCCGCCGAACGCCGTCGGCCAGTTCATCCAACTGACCTTTGCCCGAATCGGCGCGACGAACCTCGAGATGGTGCTCCTCGACTCGCTCTCCCGCACGTTCACCAGGAGAGCGCAGCCCGCCGCAACCTTTGTCGAGCGGCTCTATGTGAACACCCAGGGGATGATGATCGACTTCGACAACGGAGAGGGCCTCTGGGCCTCGATCCTCGATCTCTCCCCGGAGCTCCAGGACGCGCACGACCAGTTTGCCATCGGCAACGGCGCCAGGACGGTGGCCAACACGCTCGACTCCTTCTATCAGGTGGCCGGATCGGAGCAGCTTTCCTCGGCCACCCCGCGCGTCTACACAATCATCCAGTTCGCGGGGCTGTTCGTCCCCCGTGGCGATCTCCTGTCGGCGGCCAGCCCCCAGGGGATCCAGAGCCTCAGTCAGCCTGGGTCGCGACTCTGGTATCCGTGGATCTTCTGCGGCCCGGTGGTCGGCACCACCAACCGAATCCGCGGTCGCGTGTTCCAGGCTCTGATCACGGACCCCACCCTTCCGGCGCAGACCGAGGTGGTTGTGCCGATCGACGGAGCGAACACCGCGACATTCAAGGTGACGGCCATGCCGACCGGCCTTGCCGGAACCTTCAACGGCAAAGTCGCCTGGAGAAAGGCATAAGAAGATGGCCGCCCCGAGCTACTGGAACACCGTATTCAGAAAGAGCGTCTCAGCGGCGTTCACGGACGTCGCGGACTGGCTGACCGCCATCCGGACGATGCTCACCTCGACTCTTCCGGTCGGTTCGCGCTGGACGGAAGGGGCAACGAACGTCTACACCTCACCGGCAGACCCGGTGTCGGGATACACCATCGTGCTCACCCTGGCCCGCACTTCGGCCGTGCGTATGTTCATGAGCTGCACTCAGACCGTCAACGGCGTCGGTTACGGAGTCCTCCAGGGGGAATGCGACATCTCCGGCAGCGTTCAGGCAAATATATTTGCTGGTCCAACGCATTTCTGGACCGAGATTCCCGGCGGAGACTTTGGTGGCTGTGTGGGAGTAGATACGACGCCGGAGCCCCCTGGTCAGATTACGAGCTACGTCTTTTCGAAGATGTCTCGCAACATCGTTCAGGCCGCATTCAACCTTCAGGCAGACATGTGGCACGCCCAGGACGCGAACGTGGATGCCGGAGCACCCGTGCGTGCCAGATGTCAAGGCCCGTATTTCGTTGCCAACGCCACAGGCTATGAGTTCAAGACTGCCGCCGGGAGCTTCATCTACTTCCCTGCGGTCGGCGTTACCTATCCCACGCAAGGTCTCAATACGAACCAGAAGTTCTGCGGAATCTTCCCACAGTTCGTCTGGGTCGATCCGTCGTGGATCGGTGGGAACCTCGTTCCTGTTCCCGTCGACTTCGGCGTGATCGGCGTCTTCCAAGTGGTGAGCTCGCTCATGACCGCCGCCAACAACACCAACGGTGCGAAGCTTGCTATAAGGGTGGCGTAGCGATATGACCGTCCCCGCCTACTGGAGCACCGAATTCCGGAAGTCCATAACGGCACCGTTCACGGATGTCGCGAGCTGGCTGACTGCGATTCGGACGATGCTGACCGTGACGCTGCCGGTCGGTTCGCGCTGGACGGAGAGTAATCCAGGCGTCTCGAACAGCTACACGTCTCCGGCAGATCCGGTAAACGGGAACGTGATCGGGATGAATTTCACCCGTACTTCAGCCGTGCGCCTGTATATGCTTTCCTTCTACCAAGTCCCGCCAGCCGCCGGTGCCGGTATCCTCCAGGGAGAGTGTGACATCTCCGGCACCGTCCAGGCGAACATCTTTGCGGGCCCGTTTCACTTCTGGACAGAAGTCGTAAACGGCGGCCTCCCCAACGGCGACTTCATGGGTGTCGTTGGGGTTGCTACGGTGCCGGAACCGGAAAATCAAATCACGAACTTCGGATTCGGAAAGCACTCCCGCAACGTCGCCCAGAACCCCTTCAATCTTCAGGCCGACATGTGGATGACCCTCGACGCAAACGTAGACGGCGGATTCCCGGTTCGCGCGCGCTGTCAGGGGCCATACTTCGTCGCTAACGCTGCGGGCTACGATTTATTTACAGCCGCAGGAAGCCCCGTATACTATCCTGCTGTCGGAGTCACCTATCCGACGCTTGGATCAAACGCGAACACACGGTTCTGCGGAACTTTCCCGCAGTTTGTCTGGGTCGACAAATCGTGGCTGGCGGGTCAGTTTGTTCCGGTTCCCATCGACGTCGGAGTGACCGGCATCTTCCAGGTCGTGAGTTCGCTCATGACCCCGAGCAACGGCGGTTCCAACGGCGCGAAGCTCGCGATAAGGGTGGCGTAGATGGGACTCTTCGCTGGTCCTGGTCCGATCCAGGTAAAGTCCTTCATAACCAATCCCCCGACCTACGGTATCGCGCAGATCGGCGTTGCCAAAAACTTTGCCGGATTTATTGCCGTCAACAGTCACTCGAGCTACTTGGTCGATCCCGACAGTCAGGCAACCTACGGGTTCGAGCCCATGACCACCGGCTCGATGGTCATCACGTTCTTCCGGATGTACGGGTCCGCGGGGCAGATCACGCTGACGTACTCGACGTCGCCCGGACCCGCGACGCCTCTGGGCGCGAATCCGGGCGTCGACTATACCGCCGTCTCCGGAACGCTGGTCTGGACCGATGGGGACATCGCTCCGAAGACCGTATCGATTCCCCTGCTTCCGACTGCCTACACCATCGGGTTCCCGAACAACTTCTTCTACTTCAACATCGACAGCGTCGTGGTCGCCGCTCCGAACCCGACCGTCTACGTCTACATGGGCGGAAACGACTTCAACGGCGGGAATCTGGAACCGTTCCCGAGCGGACTCTACGCCACGAGTTACACGTTCCCGGCCCTCATCATCAAGCGGACGGTCGGGAGCGCCTACTTCGTTGGATCTCCGTATTCCGTCCAGCGTCCAGGCGGGACGACGACCGTGACGCTCCAGGTCGTTCGGGCCGACAACGCCGGAGGGTTCAAGGGGGCGGTTCAGGTCAGCTACCACACCACGGACGGGACCGCCATCGCCGGTGTCGCCTATACCACAAAGACAGGGACGATCTCCTGGGCCGACGGCGTCGGTGGCGCACAACCGATCACGATCACGATCCTGAACGGCGGAGCCGGAACGCAGAGCTTCACCGTCACGATCGACAACCCCACGAACGGCCTCACGATCATCGTCACCCCGACGGCCACCGTGAACATCACGGCCGGTGCGCCTCCGGCGAACCCGACCTCGTCCGGAGCTATCCCCAATCAGGTGGTGGATCTCGAGACGTTTGCCGACCCAAATGGACACACGCAGACCGTCCCTAACCCAATCCTCGTCCAAGACTCCTTGAGCTACTACAACCGCAACTTCCTGATCAACTCCTACGCGACGACCGGGATCCGACCGGACCTCAACGCCGTCTTCTTCATCAGCACGACGGTCGGATGGTTCGTCGGGGATGGCGGCATGATCTTCAAGACCACCGATGCCGGTGTCACCTGGGTGCAGCAGACGAGCACGGTAGTCGTGGAGCTCGAGGACGTCTTCTTCGCCGATGCGAACAACGGATGGGCGGTCGGCGCCGACGGGACGATCCTCGTCACGACGAACGGCGGAACGGTCTGGACGGCTCAGACGAGCGGCGTCGCCACGAGGCTGAACGCCGTCGGCTTCATCAGCAGTACGAACGGCTGGGCCGTCGGGGACGGCGGCGTGATCCGCGTCACCACGAACGGCGGCGGAACGTGGTCCCTCCAGGCAAGCGGCGTCGTCACGGACCTGAACGACGTCTACTTCGTGGATGGCACCCACGGCTGGGCCGTCGGGGACGGCGGCGTGATCCTCTTCTACAACGGCACGACCTGGGCGGCTCAGACGAGCGGAACGCTGGTCAACCTGAACGGCGTGACCTTTACGAGTGCGACCAGCGGATGGGCCGTCGGAGACGACGGGGTCATCCTCTTCTGGAACGGCACGATTTGGGCGGCCCAGGTGAGCGGAGTCTCGACACAGATCGATCTCCGTGAGGTCGATTTTGCCAGCGCGACCGTCGGATGGGCCGTTGGGACGAACGGCACGATTCTCGCTACCACGAACGGCGGGTCCACCTGGACTCCGCAGACCAGCGGAACGACGAACGACCTCAACGGTCTCGCCGCGGCCAGCACCTCGATCGCCTGGGCGGTCGGTGACAACGGCACCATCCTCACAACGGCGAATGGCGGGACGACCTGGACTCCACAGGCAGCGCCGCTCCCCATTGGATCGAGCGGCGGAAACGGTGGAAGCTTCGGCGGCGGCGACGACTTCGCCAACTACGACCAGGGATTCTCGCAGAGCGGATTCCTGAAGTTCCAGGGAGCTATTTACTAAAGATTGAACGATTCAGACGTGCATTACGGTAAAATTAGCTATGCGACCGGGGACAGGAAAGGATTGGTAGGGTGATGCTGCTTTCTCTGTCCTTCGTGATGGATGCGGTGACGGTGGATCCTCCGACCGGCGGAATCAGTGCGCTGGCGTGGATCATCATCGTCACTCTGGCTGGGGTATGTGGTGTGGCGATCCCCGCTCTCTGGTATCGCGGGAACAAGATCCAGGACCGGATGTACGCGGACCTGAAGACCTGCAACGAGAGACGGGTTCAGTCCGAGGAAGAGCAGCTCGACCTGCTCAAGCTCGTTCGGCTCCAGATGGAGCAGTCGAAGGGAGGCAAGCGGTGAGCTCGAGATCAAAGAGCACGGTCAAGATGTTGTGCGTCGCGTCGAACGCGATCATGCGGAAGGAGCTTCCTGAGGAGGCCCAGAGGCTTCTCGAGGTCTACAACGATCCGGCCGTCGCCCCGGAGCAGAAGGCGATCGCCAAGTCGCAGTTGGACGACATGATCAAGGATCTCGAGTCCAGGGTCACGACCAGGAGACTGAACGAAGCTCGCGAGAAATCCATATAAGGAGCGTTGTAACCGCCCGTCCTTAACCGGGCGGTTGTAACTCGGTGAATGGTGAGTACCTATTCGAAAGCCAGGGGGCGGGCGGGAAAATTGGCGTTGGTCGCAGCCCTGGTGGTCTCCACCATGGGCTGCGCCATCGCGGATCGGTCGGATAAGTTCGGTGCAGAATTAGACCTGGGGCTCGGCGGGATCCTCAGCTCGATGATCGATGTCCGCCTGTATGCGTCGGTGGGATTCTCGAAGACCTGTAAGGATGGGGTGAACGGTGAGAAAGAAGCTGATCTGGATGGCGATCCTCTTGGCCTTCGGGGGTTTCTTTAGCGGCTGCACCGTAGCGCAGCGAAAAGAGATTCTGGAAGAAGCGAAGCTCTACGCCTTCGAGCAGGGGAAGATCCTTCTCGAGCAGGCGAAGGAGCAGGGTAAGGTGATCGCCATCCAGGCGGTCGAGAAGATCCAGAAGAAGGCCGACGAGGAGGAGGCGAAGCAGTTCGCTGCTCTAGATCAGCAGCTCACGGCCTTCAAGGTTGTCGACCAGGAGACCCAGATCGAAATCTCGAAGACCTGGAGAGACTTCGACGCCGATAAGAGCGGACACCTGGAGCCGATCGAGCTCGGCAAGGTTACCGCCTACATCACCACTCAGACCGCGAAGAAGATCGCGACCGGCGAGATCGACAAGAATACGGCCGGACAGACCGGGAAGAGTACAGGCGCGACGATCTCGGTGCTCCTGGCCCTCTACCTCGCGCGCCGCGGCGCGGGAGCTCTGACGTCGAAATTCAAGCCTGCGGTGACCCCTACAACTCCTAGAGCCGGAGGGGCGCCGCCTTCATAAGATGGACGAGATCCTTGGAGCTCTTGACCCTTCAACGCTTGGCATGGGCGTCGACGCTTCGGCTGTTGTCGCAGTGTCGGAAGCGACGAATTTGATCAAAGGAGACATGCGGAAGTGGGGTCTCGATGCCGTCGTGGGGAGGTTCTATCCGGCAATCCCGTTTTTGATTGCTTTTGGCCTGGGTCTGTTGTACGGGAATGCACTCTGGTCCGACGCTTTATGGTATTCTGGGAAGATAGGGCTGCTATCCAGCTTTGCTTGGCAAGGCTATAGGGTATCGGTGAAGGGCAAATGAGAATTTATGTGCCGATGGAATCGGGGCTGAACCCCCGAGAGATCGCCGCCATGCGGCGCCTCTCGAGGAGTTCGCTCGCGATCATTGCCGACGAGCTTCACGAGCCGACCTCCAGGAGCACCGTGAAGAGGGTTCTCTCCTCCCGCGATCCGGAGCGGGAAGTGATCAGGCAGGTCGCCGAAGAGGTCCAGCGCGCCGTCTGGGCCATCAGCACCGTCCGTCACGCCGGACTCGGGGACCACGAGTACGACGACATGGAGCTCATGCCCGACATCGGCTTCGGAAGCTTCTTCAAGAAGGTCGCCAAGAAGATCAAGGGCGTCGCCAAGAAGGTCGTCGACATCCACAAGAAGGTCTTCGACAAGACCGTCAAGCCCGTCATCAAAGCGACCGTGAAGGTCGCGAAGAAGTCCGTCGAGATCACCAAGAAGACCGTGAAAAAGGTGATCGAGACGCAGAAGAAGGTCATCAAGAAGATCGGGAAGGCGATCAAACCGTACATCCCGATCATCCTAACGGTCGTGGGCGCGGTGCTGGCGCCGTTCACCGGAGGCGCCTCCCTGGCGGTCGCCGCTGCCCTGAACGCGGGCTACATGCTCGCCATGAAGGCGAAGGCAGCGAGAGCCGCGAAGAAGGAAGGCCGCGCAGCAGCCGCCCAGATGCAGGCCGAGGTGAGCGCGCAGACGGCCGACCTGAACCGCCAGCTCGACCAGCTCTTCACGGAGAACCAGGGGGTCTTTGCCGCCGCAGGTATCTCCCAGGCGGCCTGGAACGCGATGAGCCTCGAGCAGCGCCTCGCGGTCGTCGAGCGGATCAACTCCGGCAACATGCCGTCGTCGCAGTCGAATGCCGACGCCGCCACGGAGGCCCAGGGGAATCCTCCGACGACCCAGACGCAGACGTGGCGGGATGCGATCAATTCCTCGCCGGTCATGCAGCAGTGGCGTGACGAGGCCGGAGACTCCGACACCGCGACCGCCGGAGTCCAGACCCCGACCGGGACGTACGACGTCTACGTCGAAGGCCGGAAGGTCGGGACCGCCCAGACGCTCGACGAGGCGTCCTCGATCATGGCGAACAACTCGAAGGCCGGGGACCGGGTCGAGATCGTGCTCAACGGTCGCTCCCTGGGCCTCAAGATCGTGACGGGCGGCGGCGGGGTCATCTCGATCCCCGCCGGTCAGGCCGATGCGGTCCGCGCGATGTCGAGGTCCGAAGTCGACGCGATGCTCTCCAGGGCTGGTCAGACAACGACCGCTTCGAGCGGATCCTCCGGCGGGCTCGTGCTTGCCCTCGCCGTCCCGGCGGCGATCCTCTTTGCCATGCATTCGAAGGGTTAGGCGATGGAAAACAATCTTCCCGCGGCTGCACATGCCTTCGCGACGGCCTTCGTCGCCGACATGGAGGCCGCCCGGCCGCTCCGTGCCGCGCTCATCCGGAAGCAGATCAACCGGGAAGGCATCACGCGCATCGTCACCAGGGACCTGGATGCAGCGCGCCTGGGGAGGCGCGGCCCCGCGCTCTTCCCGAACCTCCGCGCCGTCGCGAAGGAGTTCCTGGACCAGGAGAAGCGGCGCGCGCCGTACACCGGGATCTCCCAGTTCCACAACCGCGCGGCCGGGTACATGCAGGTCGCTCCGGCGTACGAGCGCGAGGTCTACGGCCTGGGGCAGTGGGACGCGATCATCGGCGCGATCGGCGCTGCGGCAGGAGCGGCTTCGAGCATCTACGGCGCCAAGATCACCGCCGACGCCCAGAAGCAGCTTCTCAACCTCGAGCAGCAGAAGGTCAACGCCCAGATCCAGATCGCCGAGATGCAAGCGAAAGCCGCCCAGGTCCAGCTCGCCGCGGCGAACGCTGCTGCATCCGGGACTCCGGTGAAGATCGGTCCGGACGGCCTGCCGGTTCCTTACACCGAGGCTTTCGGTCCAGAGATCGGCGGAGTTCCCGTCATCCCGGCCGTCGCCGCCGCGTTCGCGCTCGCCATCGCCGGATACTTCGCCTTCAAGAAATAGAAAGGGATTTTCCATGCCTGCTTTGAAGATGAACCAGATCGCAGGTCGGATGAAGGTCATCCGCGCGCCCCAGGTGATGTATGTCCAGGAGGCGACGTTCATCCCGTCCGGAATGCATGGGATCTCCAGTTCCGCCAGGGAGGCCGTCGTCTCGTCGCTCTCGAAGGAGATGGCCGCGCGCGGAATTCCGCCGGGCCGGGCCCGCCACGTCGTCAAGATGGCCTCGATGCGGATCCACTCGCGCTGGAACCGCGGGCGCCACCTCGGCTGGGGCAAAGGCCTGGGCGACGACGAAACGTACGGCCCTCCGCTGCCGAACGACATGGTCGCGGCGAACAAGCTCGCCCTGGTCCAGACCAAGGGCACCGAGTACCAGAGGCAGCACGCGGCCTTCATCAATCAGCTCCCGTCCTCGGGGGCGAGCGACAGCGACAAGCTCAAGGTCCGCAACGGCATCGAGAACCTCTACAACGAGTGGACCGCGTTCGCCGTCGACCTGAAGGGCGGCCTGCCGCCGTTCGAGTGGAACCGGACGGATCCCGTCGACGCGATCCTGATCGCCGTCCGGGACGATCTCCGCGACACAGTGAACCTGATCGACGCGAACAAAGCCCAGGCCGTTCTCGCCAAGCAGATCAAGGAGCTCGTGAAGCCGGGCTCGCTGCCCGGACTGCCGAACCTCCCGAAGATGGACCTTCCCTGGTACGTCTGGGTCGGGGGAGCCATCGCCGCGGCTGTCGCGGCAAAGTACGCGCTCTAAAATAGGAAGGGGTCTTTATGAATCCGCTGTTTCTCCTCGGCGCCGCGGCGGTCGCCACCGCCGTCATGAAGGGTAAGAAGAACGGCCCGCCGGAAGTCCCGCCGGAGCTCGTCGGCGCCGCCGCGGGAATCGCCCGGAGCCAGATCGCCCAGGGCGCCACTCCGGAGGAGGCCGCCGCGTACGCCGCGGACAAGATCGCCGAGACCGGAGGAGGCTTCTGGAAGGAAGGAAGCCGGAAGTCCGGCGGCTCCATGGTGAGGTTCTAGCTCTCTTTGTAGTGCATGACAATTTGACCTCCGGTCAGTAGAATCATGCAGGCGCCCGGTAGAGTGCCGGGCGAAGGAAGAAGAAGGAGAGAGCGGTATGAATCTTAAACCCCAGCTCATCGACATGATCCGGACGGTTCCGGAGGTTGCCGTACGTCTCTGGTGCGGCGGGAAGGTCTTTCCGCACGACGCGGGCGTTCGGATCGAGTACGAAGGGGTCATGACCCAGGTGTCCGTCGAAGCCTACACGGCGGCGGATGAGGTCTCGAAGATCCTTGGGATCCGCTGGGGCGGCCGGATGCTTCGGTCGGTCCAGGACGTCCTGGAGCTCCGCCACGCCGCCGAAGATGCCTACCTCGAGAACCTTTTCCATCAGACCGACGTCCCGAAGGCGCTCTTCGTGCCCGCGGGCGTGACGGCCTCCGGCTACTACAGAGCGATGATCCCGTCGGACCTCGCGTACGAAGGCGGGAAGGTCATCAGTCACTGGACCTCGTCGGTCGATCTTTCGAAGGTGATGCGTTACGACATCCTCTGGGTTCAGCTCATCACGTCGGCCGTCCTGATCGCCATCATCAAGATGGCGAAGACCCAGGGCGTCAAGATCGTGTTCGACATCGATGATCGTCTCGACTCGATTCCAGCCGAGAATCAGGCGTCGGCCGTCTACGGAGAAGCTGGGAAGCAGGCAGAGCTTCGGGAGATGATCAAGCTCGCCGACCTCGTGACGGTCTCGACAGAACCCCTGGGGAAGTACATCCTCGAGAACATGGGCGCGAAGCGGGTCAAGGTGCTCCCGAACCAGCTCACCGCGAACGTCGCCCCCAGGAGACACCCGCCGAACTCGGCGTATACACGGATCCTTTGGGCCGGATCCCCGACCCACAAGCGAGACCTCGCGATCGTGGCGCCCGCGATCCGGAACCTGCTCAAGAAGTACAACGGGAAGCTCCGGTTCACATGTTTCGGCGAGCGCCTGCCGGAGGCCCTGGCGGACTGCTACAACTGGATCGACCTGAAGGACCCGGTCGACTTCGACCAGTACCACGACGCGATCGCGACGATCGCCGCAGACTTCGGGATCGCGCCGCTTGAGGCGAATCCGTTCAACGAGTCGAAGTCGGCGATCAAGGCCCTGGAGTATGCCTCGGCCGGATATCCGATGCTGCTCTCCCCGGTCGGAGAGTACCCCGTCATCTGCAAGGCAGGATTTCCGGCAGAGCTCGTCGAAAACGACGGCTGGGAAGCCGCGATCGATCGGATGATCGGGATGTCCAGGGAACAGCGCGACGATCTGGGCAAGCGCGGCATGAAGTGGGTCCTCGAGAACCGCTGCATCGGCACCTCGAAGGCCTCCCAGTGGGCCGATACGATCACCGAGGTCGCGGCCTATCCGCGTGAAGAGGTGGAAGAGTCGAGGCTGAAGCTGGTGACATGATGAAGAACCTCAGCACGGCGATCGAAGTCGCGGCGGACTACGCCCTGCACCTCCACAAGCAGGACGGCGTTCCGAAGCAGAAGGCGATTGCCGCCGGGGCCGCCTCGGTCGTCCGTGCAGTCAGAGCCACCCGCGTCAACGACGCGAACGGCTTCATCGTGCCGCCCAGGAAGTACGTCAAGGATGCGGGCGTCGGATTCTCCGGCGACGCGATCATGGGAGCGGGATCGCTCCTGTCTGCGTTCGGTTGGATCAAGAATCTCGTGGGAGGGTAGGGTGAGCGAAGCGGAAGAAAACGGCGAAGCGGACTTCCCGTCCGAAAAGGAAATCAAGGAAGCCTTCCCGAAGCTCGACTCCAGTAAAGTGAGCGAGCTCTTCAACATCCTCAAGAACGCCACGAGCCCCGACGCCCACGACGACGATCCGGACGACGCGATGGAGAAGGCCAACGCGATCCTCGACGGCCACGGGGTCGAAGGGATCAAGGCCGAAGACGGATATCAGGTCGACCGCTTCTGGCGCGACACGATTCTCATCTACGTCAACCAGGGCGACACCTACGAAACGACGATCTGCTACGACACCGAAGAGGGCGCCTTCTTCGTCGGCTCCTGGGGCGACTTCGTGGAGGAATGGGAGAAGGGCGGCGAGGAGGACGAGGACGAAGAAGAGGGCGAGGACGAAGAAGAGGAAGAGGAGTCCGAGGACGAAGAGGACGAGGAAGAGGATGACGACGACGAGACCTCAACCCTCGACGAAGAGGTCAAGGAGAACTAGATGTCTCTGACCGCAGAACAGTACCGGGCCCAGCTCGAAGCCCAGCGCGCGCTGGTCTACCGCGGCGTCCACCCGTCGGTCGCCGGTCAGCTTGTCCGGAGGGCCGCCCAGCGCGTCGCCCAGCGTGGCGGCATGGGCTGCAACGGGGACGACTGCTGCGGATCCTGTCGTGAAAACGGCCTGGGCCGGATCCAGATGCGGAGTCTCCGTCGGGACCTCGACCCGACGATCAAGCCTCGGCCGGTCATGGCCGGAGAGCAGTGCGTCCGGATCCAGGAGGTCCCTGGGGACGAGACGCGCCTCTACCGGCAGCTCGACGACTACCGCAGTCGCGGCTGGAACGTCATGGAGATCCAGAAGACCAAAGGCTTCCCGTCGGTCGCCGTCTACTGGGCCTGCCCGCCCGGCCGGGTGCCGATGGAGTCCCAGGGGCAGATCCTCCAGTCGCAGGCCTGGGGCGCCCCGCTCTACGTCGCAGGCGTCGGTGAAGGCGCCACCCCCGACGTTCTCGCCCAGATGCGCGCGTACGGTGACCTGGAATCCGTCAAGGCCGTCCGCGAGGCGATCACGCCCTGGCTCTGGGTCACGAGTCTGATCGGCTTCGGTATGGGCCTCATGAACACCCGCCGGATCGCGATCATGTTCCGGAAGCACCTGGGCGGAAGGAAGCGCGCGTGAGCATCGTCATTACGATCGGAGTCACGCTCCTCATCGCGACGGTCCTCGTAATGATTTTCGGCCGCTTCCTATTCAGGAACAGCAGTGGACCGTTTCCGTGCTACCGGTGCGCGGCGGTCGCGACGACGGACTACATGGGGCTCCACTACTGCTTCATGTGCCGGACCGTCATCATGAAGACGATGCCTATGGTGCGGCACGATCCGCCGTACGGCTTCCCTGGATCCAGCGGATACCTGGAGTTTCCCGTTGAAGGTGGCGTGACTGAAGCGCCTAAGAAGAAGGAGGATTGAGATGGGTGACGCGCCGTACATCATCATCAAGAACCGACCGGGCCTGACGCACGACAAGCTGATCCGGATCGCCAGGGTCTGGAGGAACAAGGAGACCGGCAACGTCGTCGAGGTCCGCGCGGTTCAGAAGGTCGTCCCGGACAATTATCTGCGGATCGTCTTCTTCGACCCGAACGTCAAGATCGAGCTCTCCATGCCGCTCAAGACCAGGGAGAACCCGTTCCAGCCTCCCGGCCGGGCGACTCCGCTCATGGAGCCCGGCTTCGAGGACCAGTACGAGGTCTACCAGGACCAGCGGTCGACGCGGGTATAGACGTGGACGAGCTCAACAGACCCCACATGATCCCGACCGCCTTCGAGGACATCCCGACCCCTGATGAGCACGCCAGGGAGGTCCGCAAGATCTTCGCGATCTGCGGATTCTCGTCCGCGACGATCGTCTTCGTGGCGCTCGTCACAATCACCATCTGCCTGCTCAGAGGCGTCGCCCCGGCCGCGGTCGCGGTCTTCACGATGCTGACGATGAACGTCGCCGTCATCGCCTTCGGCGTGGGCTACGGGATCCCGGTCGGCCTCGTGTCGCTCAAGCGCCTCGAGATCGCCTACAAGATGGGCTACTTCGGACTCAACCAGAGCCGCGAGGTCGCGGCGTCGATGAAGTCGATCGCCACTCGAGTCCAGCGCGAAACGGATCCGATTCCGGTCCGTCAGCGGCCGACGACGGAGGGATGAACGTGACCCGCGTTGAGACTCTCTTCCGGATCGCGCTCAACCACGCCGCTCTCCGTTTCCCCTGGATGCGGTCGGTGAAGTTCGCCTTCTGCCCGCTGGCCGATCGTCACCACGGCAAGAAGTGGCGGCAGTTCGCCCATACCGATCATCGCGTGTACACGGTCTGTTTCGCGAAGGCCTCGGAGACGGACCTCACCGACGAGGAGATCCTGGGGCTGTCGGCGCACGAGCTTGGGCACATCGTCGGGAAGCGGCTCCGGTACCCGGAGCACAGCAGGGCGATCACCACAGCCAGAACCCCGAAGGCCGTCCAGGACGAGGCCGACCGGATCGCCAGAGAAGTTCTCGGATTCGAAGGCCTTCGGTACAATAAGAGGACCATCCAGGAACTTCGGCGATAGGAGATCTCATGGAGCAGAGCGAGCTGATCACGGAGTTGGACGGGGACGGAGTCCGCTTCGTCGGATTCGAGAACCCGTCGCCGTTCCTGGCCCGGACCGTCATCAACCGGAACGAAGCCTACCTGATGCTCCAGGGCCACACGATCGACGTCGAGATGAAGGCCGGGAAGGATCCCGTGCTGCGGCTGTCGCCGGATCTCCGCTTCCAGTACATGACCGAGGCGGACATCGACCCCAAGACGAAGATGCCGCGGGTCATCAGGAAGAAGGGCGGCGAGGTCAAGATCCACCACTCGCACATGGACGAGTTCGTCCTGACGGCGCCGTCGCTCTTCACCAAGACCTCGAAGATGTCGGCCGCCTCATGGTCGATCCCCGCCGGTCCCCCGTCCGTCGGCGGCGCCTGCGCCTCCGCGGAGCTCTTCAAGAGCGCGGGCGCCTACAACGTGGCGCTCCGCCAGGGCGAGGTCGAGCAGCGCCCCGTCTCGAAGCCGGACTGGATCTGCCAGTACTGCTACGCCGGGAAGTCCAACTACATGCACCGGACCTCCCAGTACTCCCAGACCGCACGCTGGATCTGGATCTCCGGCATGGTCCAGCACCTGGGCCTGGAGGGCGCCGTCGAGAAGATGACGGAAGCCCTCAAGTTCCACCAGGGCAACGTGAAGAACCGGCAGCGCGCCGGAGAGAACCCGAACTTCTTCCGGATCCACGACAGCGGTGATTTTACGCTGTCCCCCAACACCTACCTGCTCTGGTCGATGGTCGCCAGGGAGATGCCGGACGTCAACTTCTGGGCGCCGACCCGCATGTGGACCTTCCCGAAGTTCAACGAGATGGTCCGGTCGAATCCCGCGCCCGAAAACATGTCGATCCGGCCGTCGGCCCTCCACTTCGAGGACGCGGCGCCGGGCATCGACGGCTTCGACGAGGGGTCCTCGGCCCACCACATCGAGACGGATCCGGTCAAGGAAGGGATCGCCCAGTGGATCTGCCCGGCGTACCAGCACGACGGCCACACCTGTGCGGGCGCGGGCGGGCCCAAGGGCGAGAAGGACTGCCGGGTCTGCTGGGTCCACACCGACATGTCCGTGTCCTACAGGAGCCACTGATGAAGAACGAACTGCTGCTGGAGCTCGACCGCTTCATGGGGGGCGCTCGATCGAACCCTCCCCAGGCGAAGCTGTACGAGTTCCTGAAGGTGCTCTCGGCCGACGGCGGGCTCCTGGACTACTCGGAGCAGGACTGGGTCGAAGCCGGACGCAAGTACGGCCTGACGGACGACGAGATCGCCGCTTGGGTCGAGACCGCGGCGTCCTGGATCGACGACACGACCGACGAGGGACGGTTCGAGCCGGAACCGTCTTTCTGGGGAGATTGATGCCGACCCCGTTCGAGATCGCCATGAAGGCGTTCCCCAGGTGCATCGTCGGAGGTCTCGACCCCCTGGGGCACAAGACCGTCTCCGACCTCGTCTATCAGGCGCTCCACGAGCTCGACATGTTCAACGAAGGCCAGGACGGCGCGATCTCCTCGCGCGAGGCCGCGATCGTCAAGAAGTTCGTCCAGAAATTCAGAACGACCGAGGGCTAGACCATGTCCCGCATTCTCTACGAGCGCAGGATCGAAGGCGGCACGCTGAGTCTGGTGGAGTCGAATCCCCCAGGCGAGACGGAGATCGTCGTCCGCTTCGACGATCCGGACGGCGGGCCCGCCTTCAAGGCGCTCGCGAAGTTCCCGCCGGAGGCCAGGGAGATCGCGAAGTTCAAGCTGAAGCACGCCCGCGGCCGACTCGACGTCGAGGATCTCCTGCGTGAGTGGAGCGACCACGAGACCTGGGCGCTCTGGCAGGAGTGGTGGGCGGGCCTCAAGGCGCCTGTCAAGACCCGCCTCCTGGGCGAAGGGAAGGTCGAGCGCAAGGAGAACACGAGCGAGCTCCTGCCGTTCGACGAGTACGACGCGATCGTCGTCAGCTTCTCCGGCGGCAAGGACTCCATGGCCTGCCTGCTCGACCTGATCGAGAGAGGCGCCCCCAGGGACAAGATCGAGCTCTGGCACCAGTCGGTCGACGGCAGACCCGGCGTCGACGGCCGGTTCTTCGACTGGCCCTGCACGGAGAGCTACTGCAAGGCGATCGCCAAGGCTCTTGGCGTCCCGATCTACTTCCAGTGGCGTGAGGAAGGCTTCGAAGGCGAGATCACGAAGGTGAACCGGACCACGCTGCCGGTCGGCTTCGAGCTCGAACCGGGCGGCCTCGAGCACGGCGCCGTCGGGAAGGCCGGAGGCGGCGGCACGGTCGGGACTCGCCTGAAGTTCCCGAACCCCGTCGCCAACCTGATGACCCGCTGGTGCTCCAGCCTCCTCAAGATCGACGTCGCAAACCTCGCGCTCAACAACACGGAACGCTTCAAGTCCGGCAAGTTCCTCTTCGTGACCGGCGAACGGCGCGAGGAGAGCTCGAACCGGGCCGGATACGCGGAGATCCTCGAGCACCGGTCGACTTCGAAGAAGCGCCGCGTTGACCACTGGCGCTCGATCCTGGACTGGATGGAGCCGGACGTCTGGGGGATCATCAAGCGGTTCAGAATCCGACCGCATCCGGCCTACTACCTGGGCTGGGGCCGCGTGAGCTGCTTCCCCTGCATCTTCGGATCCCCGAACCAGTGGGCCAGCGTCAAGGCCGTCGATCCGAAGCAGTTCAAGGCGATCCTGGGCTACGAGCACCAGTTCGGCTACACGGTCCAGGCCGGTGGCGACATTGCCTTCCAGGCCAACCGCGGGAAGAGCTTCGTGCCGAACGATCCGGAGAATCTCGCGCTCGCCATGAGCGAAGAGTTTCCGGAGCCCCTGGCGCTCGTCCCTGCCGGTCAGTGGAAGCTGCCCCAGGGGGCCATGGGGAAGATCGCAGGATCCGGCGGCGGGCCGCTGTAGAGGAGAAGCCATGCAGATCACGTTCATCACCAAGGCCGGGAAGATCCCGAAGAACAAATGGATCGTGTACACGGGCGACGGCACCAAGTATATTGCCCAGGTCCGGTACAAGAGTTCGGCGATCGACCGCGCGCTCACCGAGAACCGCAGGACCGGGAGGTCCATGGTCATCGGCGAGCTCTCGGCCGATCATCTAGGCCGGGTCTCCATCTACGATGCGATGATCGTCAACAGGGACGGGATCCGGAGGGTCTAATGATCAGGGTCGACCTTTATTCGAAGGACGGGGAGCACGTCGCCAACGTCCCCTTCCTGCCGTACGCGACCCCTCCGGACGCGATCATGTGGAGCAACCGCTTCTTCTTCCACCGGACAGACGGGAAGTACTACGAGGGGTTCGTCCACTTCATAGTTCCGACGCCGTAGCTACCGCCTCGCCCTCGACATCCTCCTGGGGTTCGCCTTTGGCGCCAGCTTGTGCTTGTAGTACCTTGCTTCCGTCACGAAGGCCCTGGTCGCGTGCGCGCCCTCCGGGAGATCCTTGAAGTCCCAGTCCTTCCTGGCGTCCAGGCGGGTCATCTGTCCGCACTTCTCGCAGGCGATTTTCGGATCCGAGTATCCGCCGACCGGCCCGATCTTCGCGATCGTGTCGGCCGAGACCTTCTCGCGGCTCATCGCGCAGTAGCCCGCGGTCTCGAGCTTCTGCGCCGCTCCGGCACGTTCGGCGCCCGGCGTCTTGTGGCTCCGGAACTTCCAGCTCTGCTTGTTCACGCTCGAGACCGCCTTGCATGATGGGCATGTAACGTAGACGGACATCCTGTTGTAGAGGCCTTTGAGCAGCGCCTGCGGAACGTACTGCCCGCTCATCGGACAGACCCCCGCTTCGACAGCGGCTTCCCGCTTCTCCTCCGCGGCGCTCTTCGTTGCTCCCAGGAGAACGCGCAACTCGTCCTCACTCGGACCGTTATAGTGCTTTCCGCTTACCTCGGCCTCGACGAACAGAAGCGGGTACTGGAAGTACGGCGTGACTCGCGGGATCGTGCGGATGACGTACTTGATGTCGACGTCGCCGCGGAAGTAGGCGCCCTCCAGGTAGACCTGCATGTTCCCCCTGAAGTAGCCTCCCCTCCAGTCGAACTTGATCACGGCGCTCTTGAGATCTGAGCGGCTCCCGAGAACGTTCCTGATCTTGTCGAGATTCTTGTGGACAAACGAGTCGCGCGCCCGCTCGTACGCTTCATCGGCATCCTGGTCGGCGTACTTGTAGGTGCGCGTGAACAGGTGAGCAACGGACTTGTAGTCCTCCCAGGTCCTGATGCTGAAGGTCCTGATGTTGGGCGGCGCCTTCTCTCGATCGAGCTCCGCGTAGCGATGCCATCCAGAGTACTCCTCGCGTCTGGTCCGGTGATCCCTCTTGAGCTCGCCGGTCCTGGTCTTGATCGCCTTCATGAAGGAGAGGAACGCTTCGGCCGCGTAGTGCCGGTAGGCGTCCCTGAGTTCCTTCCGGATCTTCTCGCCGATCTCGTTGAACGCATTGACGAGCATGTCGGCGATCCGCTTGACCGCTGGATTTTTCTCCTCGTGAAGCTTGATCGCACGAGCCATCTATTCCTCCTCACCTTTCCCTGGATTCGCCGCAACCCGAAGTACGGGCCTCAGCTTCATCTTCAGCTTCGCCTTGATCCACGCGACCCGGCGAACGCCGCCGTCGGTCAGCGAGTAGAGGTACGGCTTCGGCTCCTCACGCCGGTTCGACCGGACGAGGCCGTTCCGGATCGCGCGCTCCAGGACCACCCAGGCCGCTCCCGGCGTGATCGTCTTGTCCCGCGGCCCCAGGCGCTCCAGGACCGCCTCGATCGTCGCCGGACCGCGCTCCAAGGTGAGCAGGATCGATCTGGACAGGCCGGTCCGATGCCATTCCTTTTTTCTCTTCTGCATGGAGTTCTCCAATTGTACCGTTTCGCTTCTGGTGAATCGATCTTCCCTTCGACAGCATATCCTTCACATTCTGCGCCTGGGTCCCAGGGCGAATGTGCTCCAGGACGTTGACGCAGCGCCGGTTGTCACAGCCGTGCAGCAGCACCTTCCCGCGGGGGACCGTGCCGAACAGGATCCGGTAGGCGATCTTGTGGGCCCGGTGAACGAGCCCGCGCATCCAGAAGGCGCCGAAGCCGCCGTCCCAGGGCTCCGCCTTCCAGGTGCGGACCGAGGCTGTCCAGACCCAGCAGCCGGTCTTGAAGCCGGGCGGCGCCGTGGATTCGACCCGGACCTTCGACCAGAAGCGGGTCTTCTCGCGCTTCGTCATTTCACCGTCTCTCCACCGTTTTTCAACACCAAAAAACCCTCAATTACCCCTGGTTACCGGAGCAAAACAGGGGCTTACTTTAGCCCTTCTTTGGCCTTTTCTTGAACGTGAACTTCCCGGTCTCCTTGTTGATGTTCCCGGCGTGCCATTCCTCGGCCGACAGCAGCAGAGGAGCCCACTGGAGGTACTTCGCCCTCGATCGAGGGTCCTGGTAGAACTGCTTGAAGTCTCCAGGCGTGTAGCCGTTCACGTTGAAGAGGAGATCTCCGTCAACCTGCATCGAGGTCGGGATCGGATCGCCGTATCTCTTGCCGCTGTAGTAGTCGCTCGTCTGCCGCTCGCGGGTCCACCGGAAGGTTGCCTTCCTCGTCTTGGTCCACTCGACGATCTCCGCAACGAATCCAGGCCCGTCGTTACCCGAAGGAGTGTACCTCTCCGGATGGTAGTTGCTGCTCCTCCAGCCGTACCTTTCGTTGTACTTCTTCGCTTCCCGGATCTCGAAGGCTTCCTGCTGGCCGATCGTCATCGATCCATTGCCCATCGTCAGGTTCACCTTCTTCCGGTACTCTTCGAAGTCTGGGGGATCCTGGTAATGGATCGATCCGGCGCCGTCGTAGACGAGCTCGACGACTTCCTCCATGCCGCCGGGAGACCAGAGCCGGGCAGGCTTGTGCGGATGCAGAACCTCGGAGCGATCGAAGAGCCCCTGGACGATCAGGGCGATCCGGTTGTAGTACTTGAGCTGGGTCTCGACCTTCTTCTCCATGTCGTCGTAGTACACGCTCGACTTGTTGAACGGCTGGTAGTCTCTCGTCGGATCGTCGAAGCTGGAGATCCAGTGGGGGTTGCTCTTCGACGGATGGTGTCCCTCGTTTTCCTTCTCCCAGGCGTCGTGCAGCCTCTTCTTCTCGTTCCACTTCCGGCAGAGATCTTCCCAGTGACGCTTCGTGATGAGATCCTCCACGCTGTCGCAACGCTCCTTCGCCATCATCGGTTCGGTGAAGTCGACCTGACTCGGACTCGGGAAGACGTGGTCGTCGAACTCGAAGTCGCAGGTCATCCGGTAGAGCTGGTCGCCGTTCCGGATGTACATGAAGGTCGTCTTGTCGGCCTGCTCCAGGTTGAAGTTGATCATGGCGCACGAGAGCGTTCCGTCGTAATGACGGTTCTTCGTGTTCCGGCGGACCCGGAAGGCGACCATGCACCTGGGCCAGGGCAGGATCCTGTCTCGGTTCTCCAACTCCGAGATCCACTTGTCGAAGTCTTCGATGTCGTTGAACTCCATCCCGCCGTGCCGGTAGTTGACGAGGCACTCCTCGTCCATGAAGCACATGCGCTGGAAGAGCTTGAGCTTCTCTGCCGTGTCGGCGGGCTTCCCCTTGGAGATCTGCTCGACCTCTTCGGTCAGTCCGGCGTAGAGCGAGACGTTGAAGACGCGGTCGTTGATCTTCTCGATCGCTTCCTCGAGACCGCTGCACATTGCCTTCATCGGAAGAACCTTTGCGGACATCCAGACGGTGAGCCTCTCGTGCGCTTTCGCAACCTCCTCGAACAGCTTCGGCAGCGTCTTCTCCTTCGCCTGGATCAGCTCCTTCTTGTACTTCTTCAGGTCCGGCATGGCGTTGAAGGTCGACAGTTCCCTACTCTCGCTCTTCGGCGCAGCCGATGAGTCGCGAGGCTGGATCCCGAGCTTGGCCGTGAGCTCCTTGATCTGTCCAAGCTTCGCCCGGACGGTTTCCTTGTAGAAGTCGGTCCTTCCGCGGATCACAGCTTCCGGGTCAGCTTCAAGCTTCGCCTGCTTCTCGAAGTCGTTCTCGTGGATCCTCTCGTAACCGCCGTCCGGAGACTCGACCCGGATGTAGTTCGACCCGATCTCGACGACGCAGACGAACCAGTCCATCTTCCCCTTCTCGCCGATCGCCCAGTACCACTGACCGATTTGGATCATCGGCCGACCGTCCCCAGGGATCCGTTCGGACTCGACCTCGCGCTTCGGCGTCAGCTCGCTCATCGGGACACCTCGAACCCCTCGCGGTACGCCTTCTGGGCGAAGGAGAGTGAGCACCGCAGCGTGCAGAAGAGCGGCGGGATCCTGTCCGCCGACGATCCGTACCCCTGGTACTCTCCCATCCAGCAGTCGACGAGCTCGAACTTCTCGCGGAGCTCATCGCTTCCGTAGGCTTCCCGGCGGCCCGTGATCTTGAAGACCTTCCGACCGTTCCAGGCGGCCCAGTCGCGATCGTTCTTGTAGACCAGCGGGACGGTGCCCTTCTCGACGGTCATCCGCCTCGTATCCAGCCGAAGCGGCTTCTTGCAGCAGACGCAGGTCTCCCTGTATTCCTTCTTCTTCATATCTTCTCTTTCTATTTCAAAGCAGCCGCCTCGTCGCCGAGCTTCCGGATGAGCTTCGCCATGCACGGGCCGCACCAGGATCCGGGGTTGTCTCGACGAGCCATCTCGCAGTTCCGCTCGTCGGTGTACCTGGACGGATTCTGGCATCCGCCCTCGACAGCTTGGTCCAGGATCGCCTTGATCTGCTGCGCGTAGCCAGCGGCCGAGACCTTCTTCTCCTGGTGAGCCTTGTACTTCTCCTGCCACTGCTCCTCGGTCGTGAGGTCGACCGGCTTCTTCTCGAACGGACGCTGCTTCCCGCCGACCGGCCCAGCGTCCTCCATGACGATGCGCTCTGCGTCGTAACCGAACGGCGCCCGCTGCCCAATGAAACACCAGAGGTGATACTGGTTCGCGGTGTCGACGAGGCGGCTCTCGGCCGGGTAGAGCTCCATCGCCTCGTGCTCCGGTCCCAGGATCTCGTTCTTGATGCGCTGGAGGTCCCGCCAGTCGTGGATGACGTTCTTGTCGTTGCGCTTGATCGACAGGTGGACGAGCTCGCCGACCTCGCTCCGGACGTTCCGCCAGAGGACCGTATAGCGGGAGTTCTTGTAGCACTCGCTGAACCCCTCGCTCGAGAGGTCCGGGTGGAGCGTTGCCGGACGGAACTCCGTCCAGGGGAAGGCGTCGTTCTCCTTGGCCTGGAGGTGGGCGACGCATTCGTCGCAGACGTGGAACCTGGACGTGGACATCTTGCAGGCCTTGCGACAGGTGAAGCAGTTGGGCACGGTCATTTCCTCCTGTTCGTCTTGCCGGTCGTGAGCAACGCGATCGTGCGCTGCCGGATCTCCCGCTCCTGCTGCTTGCGCTCCTTGATCTCCTCGGCGTGCTCCTCGTTGTGCTTCCGCAGCGTCTCCTTCGTCTCGTCGGACATCGGCGGCCCCTTCTTGACTCCCAGGATCTTCTTGACCAGACGCTTCGCGGACCCGTCCTTGCCCTCCTTCTTGAGCTTGGCGACGCGATCCCACTCCTCCTGCGCGCGCTCCTCCTGGTGGAGAAGCTTGGCGTAGAGGACCGGGCACTTCACGGGGTCGACGTCCTTCGATCTCACAGCGACCTCCCTTCAGCAAAAAGCCACTTGTCGAATTCATCCTGATCCCAGATCCGAAGCCAGTAGGAGACCTTGCACCCGTGAGCCTCGGCGAACTTCTGCCACTTCCTTCCGATCCAGAGCTGGAACTCGAGGGTGTGCGTACCGGCCGCGTCGACGGCGCTCTGCTCTTCAGCGGTCCTTCCGTTGGCCTTCGCGAAGGCCACATAGCGCGGGTTCCATTTGATCTTCGTCTCGCTCATCCGGTTACCCTACCTTCGTGAACGTGAAGACCAGGATCCCGGTGCTCGTGACGGACAGCAGCCACGCGCGGCGCCGGTTGATGATCAGCTTCGCGATCCGGCGCGCGTCCTTGTTGCCGAAGAGCGTCGTCTGGAACGGCTGGAGGCAGGTCTGCTCCTTGGCGGTCAGGTTGATCTGCCGCTCCCGGCCGCCCAGGTTGCGGATCCGCGCGGGGTCGACGACCAGCCGGACGACGATCGTGGTGGTCGCGGATCCCGTCTTCATGCCGCGGAGTCGCGGGGGCTGGCGATCGGCGATCGCGCGACGGACGACTGGCGGAAAGGCCATGGCTTCCTCCTACTTGCTCACGGGATCGAGGGACGGAACGACGCGGTACTTGCGGACGGCGGTCCACCTGGAGTAGAGATCCATGACGTAGGCCTTGGCCTCCGCCGCGGTGGCGAAGCGCAGGCCGTTCGAGACCCACTTGCCGGAGTCGTCGGCGATCACCTCGGCCGCGTAGCTCTGGTGACCAGGAAGCGCGAGGCAGGTAGCGCAGAACATGGTTCCTCCTTCTACAGGGGTTTCAGTTGGAAGGTCTTGACGGCGTCGTCCGACAACTTCTGCGGATATCCGATCACACCGAACGGGTACTCCGAGAGCGGCAGGTCGGTCCGGCGGTCGAAGCCGCAGTGCTGGCGCGGACGCTCGACCAGCGTCCAGTCCGCCGGGACGGTCGCGAAGCTGGGCGGCCGATACAGCGGGACGTACTTGAACGCGATCGCCGGGCAGTCCTCATCGGCCTGCCTGGAGGCCTCGAAGCCACAGTACTTGCACGCCTTCTTCATCTTAGAACCCTCCCTCGGACAGCTCCGCGCAGATGGGACCGATGCCGTTGCGGATCGACGCGGGCGTCGTGAGCGGCCGGTTGCACCGGCAGCAGGCGCCCTCCATGAGGATCGTGAACCCCTTGTCGGACCAGGGCGAGAAGGCGCCGTCCAGGGCGAGCGACCAGAGCAGGTCGGCGAACTGGATCCAGCGGTGGCCGTCGGAGCCGGGTCGGGCGCCGGGCATGGCCTTCGACGCCCAGACGCGGATCCCGCCGTTGTCGACGAAGGCGAAGCCGGTGTAGCAGGACGGATCGTCGTTCTGGGAGCCGGTGAGCAGGTAGACCACCCGCTTGCCGGGGGCGAACTCTGCGTCCTGGGGCTGGGTCCGGACCCAGAAGGTCCGGTGCTCGCCGGTCTGCTTGGACTCGATCGTGTAGCGCCCGTTGAAGAGCTTCACGGTCGGGGCGGGGCGCGCGTCGGGTTCGGTCGCCATCATCGTATCCTCCTTCCTCGAAGTCGTCGTATACACGTTCACTTCGCCAGCTCGAAGTCTGCCTCGCAGAGGCCGCAGGAGATCGGGCCCTGCTCGAAGAGCTTCGCGGATCCGCGGATGATCCTGGGGGTCTCGCACTCGCAGACCGCCTTGAGCTGCCGGTTCTTCTGCGTGTGCAGGATGACGAGGTGGCCGCCGGGCCACTTCGGGAGCCGCTTGAGCCAGCCCGTGATCTTCTTCTTGAGCTCTTCGCCCGCGGTGGTCGCGGTCCAGGGCTTCTCCAGGCCGACGCGCTTCGCGAGCTGGGAGAACTTCGCCCGGTGTCCGCACCCCATCGGGAGGGCCGCGTGGACCATCTCGTGGACCAGCACCTCGACGAGGTCGAACGGCTCGCGGAGCGTGGGCGAGATCAGGATGACGCGGTCGCCCTCGACCTTGACGGCCGACCCGCCCTTGTAGTGGCACTCCCCGATCGTCCGGCGGCTGGACTTCGTGCCGCCCTTCGAGGGGAAGCTCCAGGAGATCGCCACGGTCGCGGGCGCCTGGGGGAGCAGTTCCTTCCGGATCAGGGCGTAGGCGGCCCGCAGCCACGCCTCCCGGTTGACCTTGGTGACCGGCTTCATAGGGGGTTTCTCCTTCTTCATGATCAGAATATAGCATACCAACAGTACCGTTGTCAACCACATTTGGCATAAAATAACAGAAGAGTGCCTAGTACGGGAGGATATCCGGACCTGGGATGGCCCTGGGGGCCGCCCGGCGGCCGACTCCCGCCCCAGGGGAGGATCCCCCGGCGCCTGGGGCCTCCCTGGGGAGCAGAACCCCGCGGATGGCCCTTTTACCCCTCCAGACCTGGGGTCTGACGGGCGCCGGAGGGGTCCGAGGGGTACAGCCCTCGGTCCCCCCGGCTATGGGAGGGGTTCCGGCGCCCCGACCGGGCTGGTACGAGGCGCCAGGGAAACAGATCTTGTCCCGCCTCCAAGTTCCCGGAGCTCCAGGGTCTTTGCTTCCCCGGAGCTCCAGGCCTGGAATGAGGGGTTCAGAGCTTGGCGAGGTCGGCGCCGGAGATCTCTCGGATGGTCTTCGTCTCCTGGACCTTCACCGACAGCACCTCGATGTTCTCGTACTCGTCGAAGTGGGCTTTGACCGAGCGGAGCAGCGCCTCCGGCGACCCGGCCTCGAGCGGGTTGCCGTTCTCGTCGGTCACCGGGTCGACCGTGGTCTCGGTCGAGATCTCCTCGATCTTCTGGGTGCCGGTGCCGATGTAGGCGCCCAGGTCATCCTTGGGTAGTTCCTTCCCCGACGGATCCACCAGGAGCGGCTTCGCCGACGTGTTGAGCGCCGGGGTCCGCGACACCACCTTCTGCCTTACGATCGCCGTGTACTTCATCTGCCTTCTCCTCCTGCTTCTTCTTCTCAACGGCGTTGACCTTGTGCTTGAGCGCGATCGCCTCGCCGTTGAAGCTGGCGACCGGCTTCCTGGAAATCACCATGGTCTCGACGACCCCTGCTCCGTGGGACTTCGACTCCGCGAGCAGCAACGCCCGGTTGCGGCTCTGGATGACGGGATCGCCGCGCTCCTGGACCTGCTTCCAGCCGTCGGCCGCGTACAGGATCCAGACTTCGTACTGCTCCGGCTCGTCTAGGTTTTTGTTCTTCTTCCCCATGGTTAGAGCCCCGGACGCTTGCGGAGCCCGCGCTGGCCGCCGAAGGGGTTGCCCGGCTTCTCCTTGGTGCCGTCGGCCTGCTCCTCGGCCTCTTCCTCGCCGGTCTCCTCCAGGATCTCCGGCGGCCGGATCGACTCCGGATCCGGCGAGAACTCGCCGACCGGGATCCAGGTCATGCCCCGGCCGCGGTCGCTTTCCGGGCTCTCCGTCTCCCACGAGGCGAAGAGGATCTCGTCACCGCTCTTGCGGAGCGCGATCATCGAGCCGTCCTCGGAGTCCTTGCCTTCGACCAGCCGGATTCCGGGGATCGGCGAGACCAACATCGTGATCTCGTGCTGCATGTTTCCTCCTCAAAAAGAGTTGGGGTTATAGATTCGTTTCCAGGAACTTCATGAGCGACTGCTTCGACTCGAACACCAGGGTCTCGTGCCGCGGCAGGTTCGCCAGCGGGTTGTGCGCGACGCGCTGCGCCTGCTGGGCGAGCTGCGGGAAGAAGATCTTGACGGCCTCCCGGATCCTGCCCTTGTCGCCGTCCTCCTTCCAGTCCTCTCCGGCGCCCTTGTCGTTGATCGACCGGATGAACGCGCCCATCCCATCAACCATGCGGTCGATGATCTCGTCCGGACCCATGCTTTCGGCCGCACTCGGCACCGGAGCGATCGCCTGGGGGTGCCTGGGACTCGACGCGAGCTCCAGGTTGTAGCCGTTGTCGACCTTCAGGACCGTGATCCGGAGCGTGGGGCCCTCGGCCCCAGGAATGTAGGAACCGTCGTACATGATCGCCTCTCCCTTCTTCTTTGCACAGAATTCTACTAGAGTGCCAACAGTTCTTCAACTCCAAGAACGATTACGCGCAGTGCATGTCCGTACACCTCTCCGTCGGCTCCACCGGCTTCATGTGACCGCAGGGGTAGCGCGGCTCCTTCATCGGCCTGGGCCGCGGCCGGTTTCCCCTGGTCCACCGGAAGTACAGGTGGATCACCCAGGTCAGCCACCACTTGATCGGGTTCGAAGTCATCGTGTACACGCCCAATTTTAACCGGGGCCCGGCACGGAACCGGGCCCCTACTAAATACCACCAGCCCACCCCGCGGTGGCCGGTCAGCATAACTGTCAGAACGGAACGTCCTCATCCCCGTGGAGCTCTTCGGTCGTGTAGACGGTCTCGCGCTTCGCGACCACGCCCCACACCCGGTATCCGGTCCACTTTTTCCTGAAGACCTCGTACACCTCGGCCGTCATCTTGCAGAAGTCGAACGTGGCCGCCACTTGATTCCAGCGCGAGTAGATCTCGACGCCCATCTCCTGGAGCGCGCCTGCATCGGTCTCCTTTGCTCCGATCCACCCGCTGTACATCAGGACTTCTTTCGGCACCTATCTACGGAAGATGTCCGTCCTCCAGATGCCGTTGCTGGTCCGCTTCACGAACCAGTCCGACAGGAACTTGTGAGCTGGCTCGTAGATCATGCGTTCGGCGTTGTCCAGGACGATCATGCCGTCCGGCGCCACGAACTCGGCGATCGCCTTGACGCACTTGACCCGGCGCCGCCCGTCGACGATGACGACGTCGAAGCCGCGGTTCTTCAGGCCCAGGGTCCTGCCCATCTGGACGTAGTGCTGGTAGTCGTCGGCGCACGAGACGTGGTGGAGGCGGGCATTCGTGATATTCCCCTCCCGGATGGCGGTAGAGACCTGACCGAACCACCCATGGTCGTGCTCGATCGAGTCGACCATCAAGGCGCGCTTCGCGAACCAGATCGTCGAGGCGCCGCATCCATACTCCAGGATCCGCTGTCCGCCGTTGAGCTTCTGATCAAGGAAAATGATCGCGTCCCTGGTGAGCCACGGCTCGTCCGGCTTCCCGGTCTTGTCGAAGGTGTGGTAGTTGGGGCGAGGAGGCCAGTTCATCGCTTCTTCCTCCTCAAGGACTTCGCGCGCCTCTCGGCCGCCTTCGCGGTGTACGGCCCCGTGATCTCGACGGGCTCCAGGTTCCTGTTGAGCACGAGCACGTTGAAGTAGCAGGCGGTCGACATCCCGAACTTGCACTTGCCGTGCTTCTGGTCCTCGTGAGGGCAGACGGTCGGGACCACCGCGACGACGGTCCTGGCGATCGCCGCGGACATCAGCAGATCTCGGCGCTTCGTCTTCTTGTAGCAGTTCTTGCAGACCGGTCCGAAGTTGTCGCCCTCGGACAGGATCCTGCTTTCGCAGGAGAAGCAGTACGTCTCGGGCATCGGTTTCTTCGGCATCTCTACACCCCCACCGAAAGAGCATCCAGGATCTCGTCGGACGGGCGCATCCGCTCCGTGTTCTTGCCGACCAGGACACCCGCGGTCCGGAGCGTCGAGAGGATGTTCCGGAAGCCGCCGGAGACTTCGTAGCCGGATGCCGTGGCGAGCTCGTTGATCGTCAGCCCGTTTCCGCCCGGCTTCTCGATCTCGATCAGCGCCTTGAGGGTCCGCTGCTCGCCGGTCCCGAAGGACTTGTGGTTGAGCCAGTAGTCGACGAACTCCTGACCCGTGAGGCGCTCCGAGACCGGCGCGACCGCGCGACCGGCGTCCGTCAGCTTCATGATCCCCGTGTTCAGCCCTTCCATGTATCCCGCCGTCCTGGCGGTCGCGAGCGTGTTCCGGAAGCCACCGGAGATCCGGTAGCCCGACAGCAGCGCCAGCTTGACGATGTCGCAGCCGTCCGGGTAGTCCACCAGGACCCCCAGGACCGCCTTGACCGGCTTGTCGATGACCATGTCGCTCGAGGTCGGCGTGTTGAAGGCGAAAGCGTCCTTGTACTGAACCGGCTTCGTCACTGGAGCCTTCTTCTGAATCGGCGCCGGAGGCGGCGGCGCCTTCTGGGTCAGCTTCGACGTGTCGAGCTTCGCCGCCACGGCCTTGAGATCTCCGATCCATCGATCGACGTTGATCATCCCGGAGAACTTCGTGATCGCTTCGACGGCCGACAGAGCCTTCTCCGCGGCCTTCGCGATCGCGCGGGCCTGCCGCTTCCCGACCACCGGAACCTCGACGATCTTGTCGACCGAGACCGTCTTCATGTCCGTCACGACTACCTGCTTCGTCTTCTCCAGGGTGGAGATCTTCCTCTGGAGCTCCTGGATCTCCGCGCGGAGCTGCTTCTCGTTCTTCGCCCTGGTGTCGACCTCCTTTGGGAGGTCCGCGAGCTTCGGCAGCAGCGTCTTGATGACCTCCGGCACGGGCGGCGCCTTGGCGCTGTAGCCCTTCGACCCGGCCTCCTGGTGCTTGGTCGAGACCGCGTCGACCTTGAAGAGGGTCCGCTCGTTCGCGACGGCGCGGCCGAAGGCGATGAAGTCTCCGGGCTCGAGGTTCCGGAGCGTCTTCCGGAACTCCGGCTTGTCCTCGCGCGAGACCGACATGAGGTCGGTCGCGCGATCGACGTCGACGTCCTCGACCGTCATTCCGACGAGGCGGTTGAACAGCTCCGCAGAGGCGTCCTTGTCGAGCTTCGCGAGGCGCTGCGTGGCCCAGACGGCACAGAGACCGCGCTTCCGGCCGACGGTCGCCAGGGCGATCATCGCTTCCTTGCAGCGGGAGATGATCTCGCGCTCGACCATGCTGGCGGCCTTCGGCGACTCCTGGGGGCAGAACTGGTGCGCCTCGTCGACGATGACGATGCAGTCGTGCCAGAGGTGCTTCGGCGCGTCGATCAGGCCCTCCAGGAAGGCCGCGACCCAGGCCCGTCGCCCGGACGGATTCGTCCGGAACGCCTCGTAGAGATCGCAGATCGTCGACGTGCCGAGCTCCAGGAGCTTCTCGGCGAGCAGCCGGGCCGACCGGACGTCTGCTTGGATGTCGGCGCCCTGGTCGACCTGCCCGACGTGCAGGAACCCGTACTTCGGCCGGAGGCTGGCGAACTCGCCCTCGCGGTCGATGATGATGATCTGGACCTTCCCGAAGATCAGCTCCGCCAGCAACCTGATCAACCAGGACTTTCCGCCACCGGAGTTCGCCTGGATGAGCAGGCGCGTCCGGAGCAGCACCTCCAGGTGAAACTGGATTAGCTTGACACCGTGCCTTCCGATGACGATCCCTTTTGACATCCCCGTCTCCTTCTTCTTCCTTCTTCCTACCGGATCTTTCCAAACGCCGCGGATACCTCGTCCTCCGTTGTGTGGCTGTACACCTTCAAGAGCTCGATCGACGCCCACCGCATCTCCTGGCGGATCGTGTTGGGGTCCAGGCCGGACCGAACGAGCCTACTCGCGCGGGTATGCCTCAAGATGTGAACAAGGCTCGCCCGATCCGGTTTGATCTTGTCGAGGATCCGCTCGAACGTCCTCTGGAACGTCCTCTTCGCCATCGGGAAGAGGAGGTCGTCCGGCTTCATCTTCTTCGACCAGAGCTGGAGCTCGACGACGAACTTGCCTTTGTTGTCGAGGTGGACCGGCAGCAGAGGATGCCCGGCCTTCTTGAGCGTCGGGATCCGGACGATCGACAGCGGGCCGTCCTTGAACTCCAGGTGCCTCTTGCGGACCAGGAGCGTCTCCCCGCAGCGGCATCCGGTCTCGAGCGTGAAGCGCAGGCCGACTCCGAACGGCTTCTCGAGCTTGAAGGATGCGGCCAGGACTTTCGAGAACTCCGCGTCGTTCAGGAACTTCCTCGAGTCGAGCGAGGTCGACGTCGCGCTCGAAGCGGTCCCCTTGTAGTACTTCGACCGGCAGCAGCCCGCCACGCAAGTGATGATCTTGTCCTTCCGGCCGGAGACCTTCAGAGTCTTCTTCTCGCAGACGTGATCCTTGGCAGTGCAGGTCTTCGCGCGCCCCACCATGTTGAACCGGGCCATGAACTCCCGGTTGCAGACGTGGCAGACCGCGGGAACGTTGTACTCCTTGTCGACTTTGTCGATCTTCTTCTTCACTTCGGTCCAAAGGGGTTGATTGCCTGGAGGCTCTCGATGGGCAACAGCGGCGCTCCCGCGATCTTCCTGGCCTTCAGAAACACCCCAGGGAAGGTCGGGATGTCCGACTCCAGGGTCACGATCTCCATGTCCGCGAAGATCTTCTTGAACTGGTCGATCGTGAAGCGCCAGTGATCCTCGGGATACGGGTGGTACGGGAAGCCGGGCGACCGGGTGGTGATGACCAGGAGGCCGCCGGGCTTCGTCACGGCCTTCAGTTGCATGACGGCCTTGCGCCACTCCTTGACGTGCTCCATCATCTCTGTCGAGATCACCACGTCGAAGCGGTCCTCGCCGAACTCCTTCACGAGGTCGTTGACGCTGACGACGCGATCGACGCATGGGCCGGTCTGAGAGTCGACGCCCAGGTACGACTTCGGGCCGAGCTTGTCGACGACCGTCCGCGGCGTCCCGTTCACGTTGTAGCTCCCGACTTCGAGCACGGTCTTCTTCGTGACCTCGAACTCGGTCAGAGCCCTACGCAGAAAGTCCATGGCCGATGGGTGCATGTCATCCCTCCAGTATTTTTTCCACTCGGAAATCTTCGCGTCCGTTACGCTGCCGTTGTTGTAGAGCCACTGCGGGCCCACGTTGTCCTGGGTCAGCCTCCCCATCTCCCCCCATCGGAAGTGCATTCCCGGATATCCCTCGACGCCGTAGAGGCTCTTCTCGATCCGGCGCCAATTCCGCATGAAGAGGTCGCGGTGCTTCAGCCAGAAGAACGTTCCGGCGTAGCACCAGGAGGATCCTCCGTGCTTGATCGCGTGCCGGAAGCATCCGATCGCCGGGTACTTCTGGAGCAGCCGCTCGATCGACGGGATGGACTCGAGGTTGAGGATGTACATCGCGCGGCACCAGTCGCGGATCGCGTCGACCTGCTTCCCGGTCCTGGTGACCCCCTTCGCGTGCGCGTAGAAGGTCGCCTCGTCCGGATCTCTCGACTCGAGGCGCCCCAGGGTCTCGATGAAGAGCCTCGTCTCCCCGAGCTCCCGATCGTTTCGCTCGAAGGAGACCTCGGCGTCGAGCCGCTCCAGGGCCTCGGTCACGACTGCCTTGGACTCCGTCTCCTTGTCCATCACGACGGTGATGATCCGGCGCCCGTTCCAGGCGCTCCGGTATTCCAGGAGTCGGTCGACGTGCCATCTCCAGATCGATTCCTTCTTCGGGTACAGGTGAAACAGAAGGTTCCTTTTCATCGCGGATACTCACGGGATCCTTCCAGCTCCAGGAGCCCGGCTCTGACGGCCTGGACGAGCGTGCTGACCTCCTCGGAATACCACCAGGACCCGGAGTTCCAGTTCCAGATCGCGACCATGCCGTGATGGACCATCAGTCCGGCGTGGAAGTATCGGTCCTCTTTGTCGAAGCTCCAGTAGAGGTCCGAGAAGTCCTCGTACGAAACCGCTAGAGCAGGGCAATAGAAATCGATCGGCTTGCTTGGTGTTACTGCTTCGGATCCCATCTCTCTTCTTCCATGCTCCAGAATCGCTGGCCCCTCTGCGATGCGCGAGTTACAGTCTGCGTCGTACAATGGCCGCTTCGTCAAGCAGCCGCACCCGCGGGTTTCCTCGCGCACCGCAAAGGAGCCAGTCCGAGGAGTGTACCATACGGCACTCTTGTCTGCTAGAGTGCCATGAAATTTCCTATGCTTTCGGAACTCTCCACCGCGGCAGCGGGCATCCACCGAAACTATCTTCCGGGTGCCCGCAGTTCAGCTCTTCTCCGTGCATCGGGCACGCCCTGTAGATCAGGGTGTGGAAGCACGTTCCACAGTTCGAGCAGCGCCTCCATTGGTAATCAACAAATCCGACGGCGTCGCTGATGAAGACGCGCTTGTGGTGGCCTCTCTTGAGCAGGCGATGGAAGAACCTTTTGATCGAGAACCACGAAACGTAGGACATCAATCCCCTCCCACGAACTTCAGATTCTTCTCCGAGACGGCGATCGCGTATTTCAGGTAGCAGTTGTCGATCGTGTCGAACCGCTTCCAGAGCGGCCGGTGGTCGTGGATCCACCACTCCGCCAGGGCGCCGAAGGATCCGGACAGCGGGCCGGTGTCCTTGGTCTTGACCCACTTGGCGAACCCCTTCCGGGCCTTCGTCAGGTCTTCCCAGGTCACCGGCAGGATCACTGCGGTGAACTGGCGCTCTTTTTCTCCGCGCAGCAGGATCGTAATCATAGGGGCATCAAAGCAAATCCTATGCCGACCGATGCTCCTGGGGAGCGCATCAAGGAGGTGAACGCTATCGTTCATTGTGGTGAACGCTTCCGTGTATCGGGCCCCACTGGAGATGCCACCGCAGGCCGCACTTGCAGACCGCGGCGCCGTCCTTCGTCCTGACGTAGTCGGGCGACTTCACGCGGCGCCTGGACGGCGTCGCGATCGTGAACCGGCACCCGCAGGGGAACTTCTCAGGCGCCAGGAAGAACGCGGCGACGGCGGGCATCCTTACCTTTTCTGTGCCAGCTTGACTTCGAACTTCATCTGGCTCCAGCGCACCGGGAACCGCTTCTTCGACAGCTCGACCATCTCCTCGAACGTGAACGTGCCCTGGGCGAAGTAGTTGCTGTTCGATCCAGGTCGCGTGTCGATCGTGCGGTCCCAGAACGAGAGCGCCGTCCATCCATCTTTGTGATGAAGCAGAGCTTCTCCGACAACTTCAGGGCAGCTTCTAGAATAGCCATCCCCAGGAACGCTGCCCTGGCAGAGGCCCCCGTCCACCTCTTTCCACGGAACATCGGGATGAGGGTAGTCGTAGATCCGGCCGCCCTCCTCCGAGTAGAAGTAGTGCCCGACATCTCCGAGGGGACCGAAGTACAGCATTTTCGGCTCTGACATTCTTCACCTTTTCTGTGCCAACAAGACCTTGAGCCGCTTCCAGCACGGGTCGCACAAGGCGACGAAGTGCTGGCAAAGATGTCCCAGGTGGATCAGGTGGCGAGGGCGGTCGATCTTCCCGCAGGAATGGCATTCGGCATCGTCCTCGGTGAATCGTTCGAGGCGGATCCCTTCGGAAGCGTATGTGCGGTCTGGAGCAGTCTTCGGCATTCTTTACCTCTACCGTGCCAACTCGAAACACTTCTCAAAGTCTTCATTGGAGTACGGGCAGCGACTCCCATCCTCAAGGGTCACGACCCATTCTCCAGGGCGGATCTGAATTTTCCCGCTCCCCGTATCGACGAAGTAGCTGTAGATCGGTCCGTACTTGTGCCTGAAGAAGCTCTGGTCGCTCGAATCTCCACCATAGCGAGCCTCTGGGCCACGCTCGACTCCGGCAGGAAGCGGATCGTCGGAGTTCACGAACTGGACCGCGTCGACCTCGATCCGCTTCGTCGTATATTTCATCGCTTCGCCTTCACCCAGAAATAGAAACAGGCGCCATGCTAAACCGAACGAACACCGGCCGATTCTTGTGCTTCTTGCACGTCAGGGAGATTCCGTGGCCGCGGCACTCGTAGCCACCGTTGCACGCTTTGCAGACGTACTTCCTGACTGGGCGACGGCAGTGGAAGCACTTCAATGGCTCCTCTTCCCCTTGCACTCGCCACAGCAGCGGCGATTCTTCCTGGTCTTGTTCGGACCCTGGCATCGCTTCAGCGGCTTCGCGCAGTAGAAGCAGGGCCAGCCCATCGCCTGCCTGGGGCTCTCCACGATCGTGATCTTCGGCATCAGACCTCCACCTGGGTCTTGAAGTAGTGGAGCACTCTGTTGACGAACTCGATGTACTTCTCCATGTAGGTGCTGGTGCGGTCCGCCTTCTCCCGGACTCCGATGACCGCATTGGAGAGGCTCTGGCCGACTCCGATCCCGTGGTTTCCCTCGGCCTGATACAGCTTGTCGCTGCGTTCCCAGACCTTCATCTTGAACTCGGGGTGTGACCGGAAGGTCCAGGTGTTCCAGCCATCCTTGGACGTCTTCAGGGTCACCCGAAGCTTCGGGACGCGCTTCCTGGTGCCGACAGGCGCCGGATCCCCGCCGCCGAAGTACTGCTTCCAGTTCGCGGAGACGTCGATGTACGGGCGAGCCAGGAGGGCCGCCTGGGACTCTTCCATCGTCCGGCCGGTCGCCGAGGCGTAGCTCTCGATGATCTTCCAGAAGCGGTTGTCCAGCCACTCGTCCAGGTGGAGGCTGTTGTCGATCTCGTTCCGGTCCCGGAACATTTGGATCCCGGCCTCGTTCAGGCGTCCGCGGACGGTGTCCTTCCAGGAGACGTAGTAGTCCCACTCCTTCAGGAGCTCCAGGACTTCTTCCTCGCTGTACTTTCTCGGCATAACCGATCTCCCTCTAGGCCTTCTTGGTGACGCACTTTAGAACGTCGCCGAATGCCATCCCCCATAGTACTCCGGTTATGGCTACCGAGGCTATCTTCATCCAGTGGAACTCACCCCACCAGAGCGCAGACGAAATGGTGCCCGAGAAGCAGAAGGTGTGGCAGCCCACCAGGATGAGTTTCCTCCGGGCGGTCGTCACGTTAGATGAACTCCTTGTCCGCCTTGTCGGCCTCCAGCCACCGGACCGGCTTCCCGGTCTTGACGGCGTGGCGGATCTCGCCGCGCGTCGAATCGCCGATGTAGCCGCCGACGTTCAGCACCAGGATCTCGTCGGAGATGTCGATCTTCTGTTTGTGGAGGACGTCCAGGGCCTCCTTCTGCTGGGGCGTGATGCCCACGCCCTCGCCATGGACCTGGGCGTTGTGGGGATAGAATCCGACCGAGAGGACGATCCGCCCCTCCATCGTCTCCCGGAAATTGGCCTCCTGGAAGGCCGGATAGAACCTCGTCGACCCGCACAGAGTCACGACCCTCGGCTTGCTCATCACCCCTCCTTAGAAGTTCACGATCGCCACGCAGTCCAGACACGGGCACTTGCAGTCGTCGGTTTTCACGCAGATCAGACCGTAGCAGTGGACGGCTTTGACCTTCCCATCCTTCAGCGTTCCGACCTTCCTGGAGTACTCCAGGTACTTCTCGACTCGCGCGCGCTTCGCCGCTTTGTCCTCATCGCGCACGTCGAGACCGAGCATCTCGATCATCGCCACCACGTCGGCCGCCTCGCGCTCCAGGCGCCGCTTGTTGTCCTCGCCCTGCCCCTCCTGGACGTCGGCGAGTCCGAACCGGAGCACCTTGCACACTCGCTGCGTGACCTCGCCGCATTCCTCAGCCAGGATGGTCAACAGGTGTTCGGTTCTGTTCATAGATCACTCGGAAGGCGGACGATCCGGACGTCCCGCTTGATGCTCTTCTTCGCGGCCTGGAGACCGTGATGCTGCCAGCAGTAGTTCCTGAGGCCTGGACCCATGACCTTCTTCGGATGGACCGGGTGACAGGCGCGCGACCACTCGTCGATGACTTCCAGGCACTCCTTCTTCGCCTTCTCGAATCCCCTGACGAACGCCTCTTGCTCTGCTGACACGTTACGCTCCTTTCACTCCGGACCACGGCCAATCCCGACGAAATAGGTGCGGATGCGACACCCTCAACTGCTCCAGAGCGTCTCGATGCGCCTTGCACATTCCCCCCTGGGGATGCAGCGTCTTCATGCACTCCGGACCGCAGTACCACCAGTCGCCTTCCCATTCTCCGCACGGCATCTTCGGCTTGTCCTTCTTGCAGGTCATGCAGACGACGTGCGGGATGTAGCAGGCCGGGCACGCGGGAACCTCGTACATTTTTACCACCTCATCCACTCCTTCTCGTCCGGGACGATCTTGCCGCTCTGGATCGTCCAGGCGCCCTTGGATGCCTCGCCGATGCAGTAGAACCCCATGCTCTTGCAGTTCTGGCGATCGCAGATCCACTTCGTCACATAGCAGACCCTGTCGTGATGGAGATTGTGCCAGCCGTTGGGACAGTTGCCGAACGGCACCATCCAGACCCTCTTGTCGATCGACAGGTGCCGCTTCCTGCAAGGAAGAAGCAGGCACGGGAAGGCCTTGAAGAGCTTGTGGACGAGATTGACGACGATCAGGATCGCAAGGACGCTGGCGAATACGATTAGAAACGCAAGGTCACCCGTTGTCATTTGCCCCTCTTCTTCCTGTCCCTGGCGCAAAGGATCGCCCAGACCAGCACTCCGAAGCCGAGCCCGAGCGCCATCGGGACGAACGGCGACAGCTCCGGCACGAGCTACTCCTTCCCGCCCATGAACGCTTTGATGCCCTTGACGATGATCCCGGAGATCTTGTTCTGGTCCTTGCCCTCGCCCATGTCGATCGCCTTCTGGACGATCTCCATGAGGTCGTTCCTCATCCCCTTCTTGCTGGGGTCGTCCTTGCTGTACCGCTCCAGGAACGTGTCGACCTGCTTCATCAGATCCGTCAGCATCTTCATATCTCCTTTTTGTGATATAATCCGTTCAACACCCGCCCCACACGGAGGGGGTTGCGTTCCGGCTGTACCGGCCGTGGCCCCCTCCTACCCTAACGAGATCTCCTCCCAGTCCTTCATCACCCGATCGAGAACCACGTCGGATCGGAACCTTGCCGCGCTCCGGACCGCGGCAGTGCTGACTTCCTCGAACCCCTGGTCCGAAAGGTCGATCGCCATGCGGATCAGCGACTCGGCGTGCTCGACCGAGGTGTAGGTGCTCCCGGCGCCGCCCAGGTAATCCAGCACCTCCGGCCCCTGGTTCCTGGCGAGGACGTAGGCGCCGGTCGCCATCGCCTCGGCGATCGACACCGGCATCCCGAATGGGTGGGAGGTCGGATCCGACGTGCTCATGTAGATCCCGGCCATGCGGACGAGGTCCGCGGCGTCCTTCCTGCTGATGTTTGTCTGGATCTGGACGCGACCACCGAGCTTCCTGTTGAGCGCGTTCATCTTGTCGACGACCTCGGACTCCTTCCCGATCACGGTGTTGATGCCCAGGACGAACTTGGCATCCTCGACCTTGTTTCCGGCGATGATGAAGTGGTCCAAGGACTTCGTGGGGAGACCAGCCGTCAGCCGCAGCACGGAGCGCCGGATCTTCCAGCTCTGGTAGTACAGGGTCGGGTCGTACGCCACCGGGAGCGGAACAATCTTGTCGTAGAGCTCCTGGGACTTTAGAAACAGGCAGCTCAACCGCTTCGCGAAGTGCGGGAATGCGTACAGCTTCCTGACTGCCGGATTTGAGAGGACGTTGGTCGCGCGCCCTTCGCTCCAGTCGAACGAGTGAGCCCTGACGGTCACCTTCCTGGGAAGGCTTTTGATGTAGTACTCCGCCGTCGTCATGTGGTGGACGTGGATGACGTTCGGGTTGAAGCCGGAGATCGCCTCCTGGAGGGTTTTCCGGTGGACCTTGACCGGCAGCTTGTCCCCGTATCCGGACTGCGGCGACCAGATCTCGATCTGGACCCCGCGGCTGAGGAAGTACGAGATCTCCGCCTCGACGTAGGACTCGGATCCCTGGGGGTAGTGCGCCAGGATGTAGAGAGTCTTCATATTCCGTGCTTCGTAAAAAGCGCCGACAACGCATCGGTCGCGCAAACTCCGGACGTGATACCGACGTCGATCTGGTGGAGCGTGAAGAGATTCCTGTTGATGTAAGATCCACGGAGGCCCTTCGAGAAGGCCATGGTCAGCCAAAGGTCCCAGTCCTGGAACCTCTTCAGCTTCGGATCGAACCCAGGGAACGCGGAGGTTCGAATTAAGCTCGTCGTATTGATGTAGTTTGATTTCAGAAGACGATCTGGATTGAACGCTCCAGGATACATGTCTCCGGATGCTTGGTCCCACTCCAGGCCGTCCGCGACTTTGATCGTGTAGTCGGAGTAGACGAACGAAACGCCGTCGTCCTTCTCGATCTCCTCGACCATCGCCCGGAGACACTCCGGACGGATCTCGCAGTCGTCGTCGACGAACAGGATGAACTTCTGATTCGCCGCCTTGGCGCCGGAGTTCCGCTTCTCGTTCCCGTTCCCAGGCCCAAAGACGACGATGGTCTGAGCAGGATCCGCGGCCCTGACGGAGGGCAGGCACCGCTCCGTCAGGAACTTGTACCGCGAGTCGATCGTCGGGATCACGACGGTGACTGGATAGGTCATTTCTTCTGGTCTTCCTTGCTGATAACGATCAGTGGCCCAAAGCTCTCCGCCGACCAGCTCACCGTGACGCAAATGATGAAGAGGTACAGCAGCGTCCACCAGGGATGAGCGTCGATGTACTGAATAAGCGTCATAGTCAAGCCCTCGCCTTCCTCTCTTTTGGCCTGATGTCCATCGACCGCTCGATGGCAGGAGACCGGTAATATACCGTCCGCCTCTTGCACTTCGGGCATGGCGGTCGCTCGATCGGCTCCCCGCGCATCTCGGTTCGGTAGCGACGACCCTTCCAGGCGCAAACGCCGCAGTGAACCGCGACCGTTTTCGTCTCCATTAGAGCTGGGCCCCATACCAAGTCATCAGGGCGAAGTTTGCAACGTCGACCGCCTCCTTCTTGATCTTCTCGCGCTCCGCAGGCTTGGTGATGATGCTGATGTGTCCCCAGGCGACGCGGTCGAGCTCCCGGACCTCGTCCCATAGACGCTCGACTGCCTCGTCGCAGCGCACGGTCGTCACCGAGCCCTTGTGGTCGTTCTCCTGGAGGACGACTTCCATCGCCTCCGCGAACTTAAGCAGCTCCGGGCGGATGGGGATCTTGCCTCCCCGAAGAACATCCATCGCAAGGAGCGCGGCTCCCGCGCTGTCTTCACAAGCCTGATGCTTGCACGTCTCAAACTCCGCACAAACTCGGCCGTAGGATGAGATCTTGATCAGCGCATTCCGGAGGCGCTCGTTCTGAAGCTTCAAGTCCTCGTCGGTCATAAGCTTGGTGACTCTTCCAAGTTGCTCCACCTCGGCGCGGAGCTTGGCGTTCTCAGTCTCCATTTCACGAACAGAAGCATTGAACTTATTGCATTCCGCTTCGCTTCGGCAGGTCATATAGCCCTCCCCAGGAGCCCCTGCTCGACGAGCAGGCCCAGGATGTCCGGCGCCTTGTGGCCTGGGGGCTTCATCCACTTCCCGTCCTCGCGCCTGTAGGATCCGGGCCCGAACTTGTCCAGGTTATTCTGGTCGACCGCCTGGAGGACGGGCATATCGGCAACCCCGAAGGCCGAGAGCGTCCCGATCGTGACGACGCTGACGTCGGCGCAGCCGTCGACGACCTTGACGATGTCCGGCTCGCTGATCGGAACCACGACGAGGTCTCCGCAGTTCAGCTTGACGGCAAAACCCAGGCCGTCCAGCGTCTCGAGGGCCTCCTCGAGAATCAGGTTCGCACGGAGTTGCCGGATGGCCAGCGATGGGATCATCGGGCTGCCTGGGAGCTCCTGGCCCGCGCGGCGCATGAGCTCCTCGACGCGCTTCTGGTGATCTGTCTTCACGCTACCCTCCCACTTTCTTGAACTCGATCCCCAGGGACTTCACGCCGGACGCATCCTCCAGAAACGTGTCGATGTCCTTCTGCTTGAGCATCTCGGAGAGCTTCTCGGAAGTCTTGTCCATCGCCTCGCGGACCATCTTCGAGAGCTGCCGAAGCTGGGTCCAGCGGTCGTGCGTATACGGCAGGATCCGGCCGCGGTCTCGACTGTTCATCACGGCGCCGGGCGCTCCGCCGTCGAGCCGATCTCCGGTGTGATTTTTCTCCTCGCGGTACTTCGATCCGAAGCCGGACTCATTCTCCTCGCCGACCTTCCACTGCCGGAAGACATCCTTGCCTTTGTGCCTGGACTTGAAGAACCGGCTGTAGCGGAGCTCGATGTCGCTGTAGATCTCCGTATCGATCGCGATGACCGGCTCCCACTTCAGATCGCTCCAGCCCTTGATGTAGACCGTCGCCTGCTCGATCAGGTTCTTCAGGTCGGTCCCAGCGAAGGAGTTGTCCCCTGCCTCAACGGTGAAGGTCGGATTGTGCCTGCTGGAGTGATATCGGACGACCAGGGTGGTGTCCCAGTCCAGCTTGATCTCGTCGATCTTCTTTCCCTGTTCGGTGCCGCGGGTCATAAAGTCTCCGTGTACACGACTACTTGAGATTCGTCCGGAGCCGCTCACCAGGGCGCAGGACGCAGAGAGCCTTCAGTAGGCGCTCGAGGCCCTTGGTGTACCGGAGATAGTTACGCTTTTTCTTTCTCGGCATTCTTCAGCCCTTCGATCTTCTTCCCCAGGTAGAAATACGCCTTCTCGAGATCCCGCAGCAGGGTCGCGCCGCCCTTCTTCCCGGCCCTGGAGATGTACTTCCCAACGGTCCAGCAGAGCGCGTCTTTCTCGAGGCCCCAGGCCGCGAGGCACTTGATCGTCTCGTGCGGGTTGTCGGCGCCGCCGTAGTGCATCGAGTCGGCCTTGCCGTCGGATCCGACCTCCCTCTTCATGCGCGGCATGTCTTCTCCTCAGATCTTCGAATGTTCCGGCTTCCACTCCCCGTTTTCGCTTCGCTTGAAGTCCTGGAAGATCGCGGGCCAGCGGGCGACGGCTATCGAGCCGACCTTGTCGAACACCTCCCGGATCTCCGTCTCCGCGGACTCGGCCGTTCGCATTTCGAGAACGTGCCGGAGGGCCCGCATGTTGAAGGAGACCCCGATCGCCGTCGACAGGCCGATCGGCGCGAGGCGGCGCATCGCGGAGGTGATCTTCTTCTTGAGCGCGAAGTTGGACGTCGGGTCGTCGAGCTTGAAGTGGTCGGCCATCATGAGCTGGATCTGTTCGAGCGACCGGAAAGTCGTCTCGAAGAGCTCGACCAGCTTCGGATCCTGCTGCATCTCCTTGGGCAGCCACAGCCCCAGGTCCGTCAGCCGGACGTAGCGGAGCGACTCCTGGGAGAAGGCGGTCCCGGCCCGGTGCCGGACGACCTCATGGGTGAAGACCCTGGAGACGTCGGCGAAGATCCAGTTCGAAACGGCGTGCTCCAGAACCGACCCGTGGCCGGATCCGATGATGTTCTTCAGGTACGGGGCGTTCCCCTCCCGGATCTTCGTGACGTTGGCGTTCAGGCCTGGGGCCCAGGAGCGGTAGCAGAGGCGCCCCATGGCTTCGACTAGATAGTCGCTGTCCGACTCGGCGTCCGTCTCCCAGTCGTCTCCCTTGACGTGGGCGAGGTACCGGTCGAACTCGGATCGGTTGACCCTGGTCTCACCGACCAGAAATACCTTGGGTTCGGTTCGATGCACGTTCTGTCTCCTTCCTCTTCGCTATCGGATCGCGAGGCCCTTTGCCTCGGATATTCCGGACCGCTCCGCTTCGTCCAGGAGCTCCCTGAGTTTGTGGAACCGGAGGCCCTTCGGCAGCTTTTCGAAGACGGATCGCACGAGCATGTCGTTCACGTCGAGATCCAGAGCCCGACTGAGCCTCCGGACCATCTTCGGGGACGGCGGATTGAGCTTCCCTGTCTCGATTCCGCAGATGTACCCCTTGAAGGTCTGGGTGATCTGCGCGAGAGCGGACATGCTGTACTGCTTGGCATGTCGTGCTTCACGAATCAGCTCTCCGAACGTTTTCATGCTGCGCTTCTCCTTCTTCTTCCTTGTCCCTTTACCCGGTCGTTCGCTACTTCCTCGCTGCCTTAGGGACCTCCGATCCCTTGTTCTTCGGCTCCAGTTCCTTGACCCGCGCCAGGGCCTTCTTCATCCGATCGTCGTAGTCGACCATATTCCGGACCGCCTCCAGGCGCTCGCGATCGTGCTTCTCCACCTCCAGGTGCGCGGCGTCCCTGGCCTTCTGCATCGTCGTCATCGTGGTCTGCATGATGACGATCTTCTGCTCCGCGGCGACCGCCCGGTGCAGGGTGACCTTCTCGTTGTCCTGGAAGACCTCGAGCCGCCTCTTGAGGTCCACGAGCTCTTTGTGCTTGAGACCGACCTCGCGCCGGAGCCCATCGACCTCGGTCGAGAGCTCCTTGTCCGTCCGCGTCATCTTGAGCCTGAGGTTCTCGGCTTCGAGCTTGATGATCTGGCTGTTCTTCGACGAGACGAGCTCTTTCGCGGACCGGAGATCTCCGGCCAGCTCGGCGAGACGCCCCTCGAATCGCCTGACCGTGAGCTCCAGCTCGATTGAATTTGCGGTCGGCGCGACGGATTCGGTCGGTTCCATGTCATCCCTTCTTTGTAATAATGAGAGTTTTCTCAGGCTCCGGAACGTGGTTTGAGATTAGCTCGCCGGACTCGATCTTCTGGTTGACGAACTTCTTCACGCCGGGGAAGTCCGTGTTGTCGTAATCGTGGAAGACGACGAACCCGCCGGGCGCCACGAACGAGCTGAAATGCTCGTAGTCCGACGCGACGGCCTCGAAGGTGTGCAGACCGTCGATGAAGAGCAGCGAGATCGGATTGAACCACCGAACGCACTCAGCCCGCTCGCGGACGGGAATGACGAAGCTCCCGACCCCTGCCAACGAGATGTTCGTGAGGAACGCATTGAAGGTCGGCTCAACCTCCCTGGTGGTCAGCTTCCCCTCGTGCGGGTCGACGGCGTAGACTCTGACGTCCGGATCCCCGAAGTCCTGGACGGCGATCCCCAGAACGACGGTCGATCGACCCTTGAAGCTGCCGATCTCGACGATCGCAAGGCCTGGGAACTCCCGGATCGCGTCGATCGCCGTCTGGTACAGAGGCCCCATCTCAGGCTCGTTGAACCAGCCGTCGATCTTCTTCGCGGCCTGGACGGCTCTATCTTCGCTAGACATTGGACAGATCCTTCTTCATCTGATCGGTCATCCGCTCGACCCAGCCGGTCACCTTCGGCAAACCCGCGTAGTGGACGATGTGGAGATCCTTCCGGTTGTCCGCGCGCCGGAGGGAGTGTAGACCGTTCCACCGGATCCCGAGATCCAGGAACTTGAAGCCATGGCGGGCCACCGCGAGGTTCGTGTAAGTCTGTTCGGACATCGGCTCACCCTTCGGGTTGAGCGGGAGCTCGAAGGCGTCCCGATGCGTCCGGTCGGCCAGCACTACCCCGGTGTTGAAGTAGGTGAAGCCGCGCTCCGCAACAGGCCGCTGGGTCATGATCCCGTAGAACGGTCCGTCCTTCTCCATCTCCCGGACGCGATCCGTGAAGTACTTTCCCTCTTCGAAGGCGGCGAAGACCCCCGCAGGAACCTGATCGAAGATCGACGGCGCCGTCGTCCGAACGACCAAGTCGGCGTCCAGCAGGAGGACTCGACCGTACTTCTCCAGGAGACCGGCGATCTGGAACTTCTCCCAGTAGAACTGGTATCCGGGGAAGGCTCGGGCGCGCACAACGATCAGCTCGGCGCCGATCCGGTCAGCGTACGCCTGGATCGTTGGAAGAGAGACGGACGCGACGCGCTCGTAGTTCTTCCCGATGACGACCGTGACGATCGCGAGGTCTTTGCTCATGGCTTCTGCGTGAGGACGGCCTTGGAGATGCGGATCCCGGAAGCGAGGGCGCTGATCGCGAAGGCACCTTTGTCCTGGGCGCCGCCGACCTTGGGGCCACCCAGCGGCTCCACGTTCGTCCAGTCCGACCGGAACGTCGTCACGTCCTTGCCGTCGACCTGCACGACGAGACCGGCCCGCCGGACCATGAAGACGACCGTATGCGGCTTCTTCACGGCAAACTGACGGCCGGGGGCGGGGGCGGAAGCCTTCGTGTGCCCATCCGGGCCTCCAGGCACCAGGATCGCGGAGCACTTCCCTTTTTGGATGTCGAAGTAGTACTGACACTGGCGACCGCCTGGGATCTGGAGCGTCACCCCGATGTTGTCGTCACCCTCGGTCCGCTCCATCGTGAGCGTCAAGTTGTACTCCTCGGAGGCCGGGGTGTACCGGATCTGGCAGGTACCGTGCTCGACGACGGCTGGAGCCGTCAGAAGAAGCGAGCCGTCCTGCTGGAACTTCCAGGCCCCTGCCAGGAAGTCCTTGTCGGTCTCGACCTTCTTGAGCAGGTCGACCGAGTCGAGCTTGTCCTTCTTCCCGAAGGACATCGTCGCGCCGGTCAGCGGGGAGACGGGCTCGGTCTTCTCGAAGCCCGTGACCTCGGAGCGTTTGACGACCATCCGGACGCCCTCGGGGGTGACGATCGTGTACGTCTCGCCCGTGTCCTCCAGGCTCTTGAAGTCGATCCGGCGCCCGTCCTTCAGGAGCACCTCGTCCGAGAAGCAGGGGACCGAAAGCGTCAGCAGAATCAGGATCGTCTTCATGGTCTTACCTCCTGTTTTCTTGGGGGTGTCCCAGTACGGGGACTTGCACTTCGGGCACATCCGGATCTCGCTCTGCCTGGGCGACCACTTGTGGGAGCACCTCTTGCACTCGAACTTCGGAATATTTACTTTCATACTGGTAAGTTTACTTGTAAGTAAGTTTTTGTCAACTCAAAAATTGAAGTTTCGGTTGGTGATGTACCAGGGCCTACCCTGTTCATTGACTCCGATCGCCTTCTCCAGACCCCACTTCTTGATCAGCTTCACCTTCTGGACGGTCCCTGGAGTCCCCTTGGGTGTGCCCTCGATCTGGCTGCCGTGCATCGGGTCAAGCTCATGGAACCGATGATAGACCCTCCTCCCGAGAGTCATCCGGATCGCGTAGTCGTCGTCCTCGCAGTATCCGGGATAGAACTGCTCGTCGTAGAAGCCGATCGTCTGGATATTCTCCGGACGATGGATCTGGATAGAGAACTGGTGGAACGCCAGGAAGAGGTCGATGTCCTGGTGCTTCTCGAGCAGCTTTTTCGTCCGGTCGAGATGGGCGCCGCTCCAGATGATGTCGTCCTGGAGCAGGACGAGACCATTGAAGTCACGGTACTCGAACGCTCTCCGAAGGAAGAGGTTCCACGACCCGGAGACGCCCAGGTTCTTTTCCGGCCGCTCGATCGGCACGTTGATGTTGATCTTCTGGTTTCCGTTGTCGAGGATCAGGACTTCGTCCGGAGGTTTGATGGATTCCAGGAAGGACTTGTTCCGGATCAGCAGGTCCGCGCGAGACAGGGTCGGGATGGCGACCATCAGTTTCATTTCGGCGTTTCCGAAAAGTTCTTTTTAAGAAACTCTGAAAACTTCGAAACCGTGAACTCGACGAAAAGCATCCTGACGGTCTCGGGATAGTCTTTCCCGAACCCGAACGGAGAGGGGTTGTCGAAGTCGTGCCATTTGTATTTCGGCGGATACATCGTGAAGTTCGGCTTCCGCTCGTACCAGGACAAAAGGAGCAGCGCCGAGTGGGCACAGACCATTGCCCGCGACCGCTTGACGACCTCGGCCGTCCCTGGAACGGACAGCCTGTCCGTGAAGTCGATGATCCCTGGGCCGCTCGGCCGGGTCGGAGCATCCTTCCTGGCGTGCGGCCCCGCATAGGTCCGCCCCAGGAAGACGACCGGGATCCCGCGGACCTTGGCCGAGGCGCAGATGTGGACGACGGTCGGAAGCGGGATGTTCCGGTTCTCGATCTCCATCCCGGACGAGGTGGGCGCGATCCCCAGGAACGGCACCTTCGGAAGATCCGACTCGATGATCTTGAGGTCATCCGGAGACGGGTAGAACTTGATCGGAGCGCGCGCCCTTGGCGGACGCTGCGGCGGCATCTGCTCCGGGATACCGGCGTCCTTCCGGATCTGCGGATTATCGTACGGAGGATTGAAGAAGTGCTTGGACTTCACGATGTCGATCTGGGGCGCCTTCGGATGCCACTTCAAGATCTCGTCGGCAAACGGATTGTGCGAGATGAGCGTCACCTTGATCCGCTCGTCCGGCTTGAGCGCCTCGATGTCCTCGTACGCCATCGTCTCGTGGAACCAGATGAAGCAGTCCCCCAGGCCACCACGAGCCTCGATCTCGATCACGGCTGTACCTCCATCAGGCGCCGGGCGACCCTGGAGGCCGCGGCGTCCCAGGTATACTTCTTGGAAATATTCAGGCGAAGCGCCTCACGCCGCCGGGAGACTTCCCGGCCCCCTCGGTAAACAGTCCGAAGGAGTTCCGACAGCTTCCGGATCGACGGCTTCTCGTACGACGAGAAAAGCTGACCCTTGTACCAGTCGGAGATCCAGTCGCCTTCCGGGTACTTCCGGACCCCGTCCGGCTTGAACATGAACGTCTCGGTGAAGATCTCAGTGTGGCAGGTATTGTTGGGAACGATGACCGGGATCCCGCAGGCCGCCGCCTCGGCCGCGGGCAGGTTGAACCCTTCGCCACGCGAGGCGGAGACGTAGGCGTCAACAGCGGCGTAGATCCTGGAGATCCCGTGTTCGTCGAAGGAGCCCTCCAGCGTCCAGATCGGGACCTTATACTTCGCGAACTGCTTGTAGACCTTTTCGTTCCAGGCGGGCGGAGAATGGGTCAGACCGATCACGAAGTGGACGTGCTTGTTCCTCGAGAAGGCGTGCTCCATCGCATCGGCGACGACGTCCCAGCCCTTCCGGAAGCCCGGCAGGCCGATCGTCAGGAACACGAACCCGTCCGGCACCGCCATGAGGCCGCGGCGGCGCGTCGAGATCAGGCGGCACGTCGGAAGCGGCGTCCGCTTCTGCGGCCGGAAGATGATCGGGTCGATCCCCAGGGGCATAACCCTGCCTGGGAGCTTGATGCCTGAGTGCTTGAAGACGTCGAGGTTCCACTGGGACGGCGTCCAGATCTCGTCGAAGTTCGCATTGGCCCGCTTCACCATGTCGTCGTGTACACGGATCGAGCTCTCCTGCATCGTCCAGACGATCCGGTGGCGGGTCTTCTGGGAGATGTGGTCAGGACCCATCATCCGCAGAAGCGGCGCCCGCGGATCGACGAGGATGTTCTTGTGAACGTCGAGTCTCGACCTGAGATCCTCCTTCACATAGACCGGCTCCTTGTGCGTGTCGTCGATCCGGACGGACATGGAGTTCGCCAGCCGGAAAAGGATCTCACGGTTGGCCTTCCCGTAGCCGGTGTACTGGTAAAGGTGGCCGACCCAGAGGACCCCAGGCGGAGGCGCCTGCGGCATCTCCGCCTTGACGGCAGAGGATGAGAGCTTCGAGATCCGGTAGGCCTCGTCGAGGGTGATCCCCTTCGACGGGAACTCGACGACCGGCTGCGCCGACAGATCCTGCGTCCGCATGGAGGACTCACGCCAGATCCACGTCCTGGATAGGTGAAGGAACTTCGCGTCCTTCATTTCATTGAGCGTGATCGCAAGGTTGAGCGCCTCCCGACCTGGGGAGACGTCGTTCCGCTCCATCCAGCGGTTGAGCACTCGACTGGATGCCGGGGTCCTCCTGAAGAGAACCGAATCCAAAGACACCCACCCGATTCCGTTGAACGGTCCCGCGACGGCAGGCTTTG
>Ga0137332_1000021_pt1 | contig 54073 bp, 62 predicted proteins | sample EasRivERMLT200_2_FD_104764 | JGI IMG/M metagenome (GOLD analysis project Ga0137332, IMG submission 104764) | Soil microbial communities from meander-bound floodplain in the East River, Colorado, USA - East River MetaG ERMLT200_2 | ecosystem: Environmental > Terrestrial > Soil > Floodplain ...
GGCCTCCTTGAGCGTGCCGGGCGTCGCCATCACCACGGGGTCGTTCGTCTCCTGCAGTGCCTGCCTGAGTTCGTGTGCGTTCATGTCGTTCTCGGTGTCGGCTTCTCGCCGGTCGAACTTGGCGAGGAAGTCTGCGAAGGCCTCTTCAATCGAAGAAGAGGCAGGCTTGACGTCTGGCTCGTACTCGGCGGTGCCGAACAAGGAAGTCGCTCCGATCTCGCCGCTTTTGGCCCTGGCTTTCAGCTTCGGATCGAGCAGCTTGATGCGGGTGGCCCAGGCGCCGTCGATGTCGATTTCGTGGTCGTCTTCGTCCGTGATCCCCAGGAAGTCGGGGTGTCCCTTGTGGACGATGAACGTCTCGGCGATGCGAGCGCGGTCGCTGCCCACCGGCTCCAGGTCGTGGCCGATGTCGACGTGGCCGCCACGGGCCAGCCAGTTGTGCGCGGCATCGCGGATTACCTCGCGCGAGGCCATGTCGCCTTGCGAGTCGACACGGTTCGGCGCGTACACAATCGAGGTTAGGATTCCTTCGTCCTCGAGCAGCTTTTCGCACGCGGCCGTTTTGACGACGAGGGTCGGCAGCGATACCGCTACCTTGCCTTCAACGTCCTTGAACGTCGCGCGCATCTTTGTCGCACCGCGGCGCACAAGAGACACATGCGTCACGCGGAGTTTTCGGAACCGCTTGGGCTTCATCGGCGGCGCGGTAGCATGAGGCCCTCCCGCAGAGCAGAGACTGTATATGGAACAAAACGATAGTGGCATCGCGCGTGAAGTTCCGGCCGAAGTCATGCGGCTGCTGACGCTCGCGACACGTTCACACAAGCTGTACTCGCTCGATAGGCCGCTGCTTCAACAGGTGATGAAAACGGCAGCGGCCTCGAAGAACAAGAGGAGCAGCGGAAGACGCAGACACCCCTTCAACTTTAGGCGCGTCTTCGATCTCGTCACGGCGAATCCCTGGCACTCGACGTGTGTCACAACGAAGGTCGCTGCGCATGTTGGGCTGGGCATGCGCAGCGACAAGGTCTTCGAGACACTCGATCCGATCTGCGAGCCCGAAACCGGAACCGGCACGTTCGGCGGCGTACTCGATCAGGCGTGCGAGGACTACCACTCGACCGGCAACGGGTACATCGAAGTCGTTCGTGACGGCGAAGGCGAAAACGCTCCGATTAGCGGACTGCACCACGGTCCAACGCAAAGCACTTACGTGTCGGTCGACGCGAAGGGCAACCGTTACTTCGAAGTGGAGGCGGAGTCCGGCACCGACAGCGGCAAGCGCTTATTCGCGCCATTTGGAGAGACTGAGCGGCTCCGTGAGTCAGGGCTTCGGGTCATCGGCGAGCTGATTCCGTTCATGAAGCCGTCAGCGTTTTCGCGCGACTACGGCTTCCCTTCGTGGCTCTCCGCCGTGCCGTTCATCGAGTTGGTGCAGGCGTTGGTGCAGCACAAGTTCGACTTCTTCATGAACCGCGGTGTGCCGGAGTTCCTGCTCACCGTGCTTTCCGAGAAGCAGATCGACAAAGACAACTGGGCCAAGCTCGAGGCAGCGCTTCAGATGAACGTAGGTCTGGCGCGCGCGTTCCAGTCGGTGATCTGGAACATGGTTGGCGCTGCCGACAAGAACAAGGTGCAGGTCGATCGACTGGGCGTTGGCGAGGACGAAGCCGGTCAGATGTTCGTCTCCCACATCGATCCGTGCGCGCTTGCGATCGTCTCAGCGCACGGCGTTCCGCCGCTGCTCGCTGGCATCCAGATTCCGGGCAAGCTCGGCGCTTCCAACGAACTCGTGCAAGCCATGGCGTCGTTCCAGGTCCTGACGATGGGCCCTGATCAGCGCCGGTGGAGCAACGTCCTTGCCAACACGCTCGGCAACCCGACGCGCAACGGCAACCTCGGGCTCACGGAAGAGGACTTCCGACCCAAGGCGGACGAGGAAGAGCCGCACAAGCAGGGCAACGGCTTCCGCACGATCCTGGAGGACGTGGCGAGCGCCATGCAGATGCTGAACGTCGCCGACACGGTGGCCAGGATGCGCGAGGGTGTTGATGCAGCGGCTGCAGGCGGGAGGGATCTCGGCGCAGGCGTGCTGAGCCAGCGTCGTACGGCGACGCCTGGGGCGGTGGCGCGTGATGCGGGAGCGCTGCTGGGCGTGGCGCTGCGGCGGCTGGCGGAGAAGAACGGTAGCGAGTAGCGTTCCAGGCGCGATCCTTCTGGTTGTGCCTCCCGGCTTCTTCGCTTTCCGGCCGGGAGGACTTATCTCCGGCTGAGGAATCGAACATGAAACTGATTTCCGATCTGAAAGCGGTTCCGACGAAGAGCACGTTCGTAACCGATGTCGGTGTCACGCTGTACCAGAACGAGTTCTACATGGCGATGCATATCCCCATAAATGGGGTCAACTGTATCGCGATGCGGACTTCTGATGATGGAGTGCAGTTCGGGGAACCGAAAGTGATCCTGAGGCCCGATCCGAAACGGATCGGTGCAACACGCGGACTCGAGACGCCTTCGCCTCCCCAACCGCCGATCCCGGGAGTGTTCGACTTCTGGTCCATGATCTGCATGGGCTACGACATCATGCCGGAGCGGAAGGATCACGAGAGCTGCGGCATTCTCGCAGTCGCGAAAGATCCGATGGGGGAATGGTCGTTCGACGACATCGTTTTCTCGTCGATCAAGAGCCGCCAGCAACCGGTGTGGGACGGCACCAAGATCGAGGGCGGGCTCTCCGAGTTCGGCCTCATCTACGCCGGTAATCGGATCGCACTCGCGGTGTTCGCGACGAATTCGTACCGGCCGAAGCCGTGCATCTACGGAGCGCTCAGCAGTGCCCCGTGGCTCATGCGCAGCTGGTTGATGACTCCTGATCCGATTATAGAGGGCGAAGGCAAGTACTGGGCTTCACAGCCGAGCCTTTCGATCATCGACGACCTTCCGGTCTGCGTGTACGTCGAGGGAGCGCCTGAGCGCATCCGCGTCGCACGCGGGAACGTGACGCTTGAGGACTGGGAGGTCGGCGAGATTCTCGTTCAACCAGACGCCACGATGGACCGCTGCGTCGGTCCGTGCCTCGTGCCGCTCGAGAGCGGGCAGGGCAGGCTCTACTTCACCGCGGTCTCCAACGACAACAAGCTCTGGCGGACGATGACCGCGCTGGTGGATCTTTCCCCCTCTGCCTAATTCTTGCTCCGGATCGGGCGGACGATCGTGCGGCACCTCCAGTGGTAGGGAGGGAAGCCGACGTCGGTTCGGTTGAAGAACTTGAGCCAATCCGCTTCGGAGCCCTTGCTCGGGTTCAGGAGCAACGGCCACTCGACCGCACGCGCAGCGATGACGCTCGCTGAAGACGCAGCGACGAGTTCGTCGAACTGCCGCTCGAGCTTCTCTACCGCGACGATGCGCTTGTTGACCCAGCGGCAGAACTTCGTCGTCCGCAGGTCGATCTTCGCGATAGCTTGCCACGCAGTAGCGGTTCTCCGGTCCGCGTCGAACGTCGCCAGGTTGAGCCAGCGGAAGACCCACAAGTCAACGACGGCAGGTACCCAGGTGCGCGCGTTGCGGCCGAGCAACTCTCCGAGCCGTGCTTGTCGCAACCGCGCTTGGCTGAGGCCGAGAGCGCGACGGAGCTTCGTCTCGTTCTCGATGACCTTCTCTCGCAACGAGGTCTCCAAGTCTACGCGGGCTGCGGTGGCCATGAGGCCAGCAGTGCCGAACTCGAGGCCGGCTTCATCGAACACCATCTCGATCGTGTTCTGGATGGAGCTTTGCACCAGCGGCGGCATCCCGGTGCGGAGCCGCGTCAGGACCAACGACATGAGGATGGCCACGACCTCATCCGTGGTGCGACCGAGTTCTAGTTCTCGCTCTGCACGCGCGATCGCTTCGTCGACGACCAGGACCCAGTGCGCTCCGATCTGAGGGCTGAGGATCTCGATCGCAGCCTCTAGGTCTGGGAACTGCGCCTTCGCGCAGCAGCGAGACAGAATGCCTACTGCCACGCCGAACGGATCATCCTCGGTCAGAGATCTCCTTGCCATTCCGGTACCGTGCCATGCCGTTCGTGTTGCCTCTGCCGTTGTTCAGGTCGTGCACGATCTCAAGCGGATCTGCGCCTTGTTCCAGCTGCGTGTGGACCGCAGCACTTCCGCGGCCGAAGGCGTTCACCGAATTGGTCGTGAAGAACACCTGAGTGAACCTGCGCTTGCAGGAGAGGCAACGCACGTCACGCGAACCGCAGTGGCCCTTGCGCGTTGAGTAGGTGTGCTTTACCTGAAGATCGCAATTCGGTAGCGAGCAACGGAACCTCAGTTTGGGAACAGCTCGATCCCCACCGTTCGGTTCCGTTGCCGGTTTCGTTGCGTCGGTTCTTGACGGGGAAGTCTTTGCCATGCGTCTTCCGACGTGGTAAGCCTACCTGCGTACATCTCCGCAGGGTAGAACGCGAGAATCAAAGCATCCGCGCGGTCTGGAGAAGAGCCGAAACGCTTCACGTACAGATCTTTCGGTTCGAGGACCAGTTTGCCCTTCGAAGTGTAGAGGTACTTCCTGGTGGTGAGCTGCTGAACAAGAAGGCCGTCTTCTGGGATGCGGATCGACTTCTGGCGGATCGCCTTGGCTGCATGGAACCAAGCTTCCGAGATCCTGTTCTCGTAGATCGCTTCGCTCGCGCGTTCTTGACCTTTGAACTCGAACACCTTCTTGCCACGTTCGTGCAGGACGTGGACGGCACCGTCACCGATGCCGGCCGTGTCGACCACGTACCAAGTGTCCTCATCGCGCCAGTGGTTCTCATCCTGCCACCGCATCACTTCATTCAGGACGAACGCCGGTTCGCATTTCGTCCACTTCTCCCAGCGGACGATGGCTTCTCCGCTGCGCATCATGGCAACTGATTCGTCGGAACCGAACCGCGCCAGGTCGATGCCGATCTGCCGGGCCCTGCTGGCTCGCACAGCCGCGAATAGGTCCGCGTTGCCGCAGGCTTCCACGTCAGCCAGGCGCATCAGGGCTTGCGGGTCAGCAGACGGGAACTCGCCGAGCACGCGGACGCGGTACACGTCGCTCTCGCGACCGAATTCCAGCTCTAGCTTTCGTGCCGCCGCGAGGGAGAAGTATTCGTTCTCTTCACAGTCTTCGCAGTTGAACGTGAGGCAGTGGGTGTTCTCACGGTACTTGGTGAAGAGGTCGTAGAAATAACAGTCGATGTCCGTTGGGTTGGAGATGCAGAGCAGCAACGAGTCGGGGTTGGTTAGCGTGCCCACGATCGTTTCCATGATCGGCCGCTCCACGCCTGTGGCTTCATCAACCACGATGGTCATGTGCTTTTCGTGACGGCCGGCGAAGTTCTCCGGTTCAGAGGCCGGTGCGGCCCAGAGTCCCCACGTTTGGCTGTTGTTGAAGATGATCCGTGTGCGTGTCACTTCGATCATCGAACGCACGAAGTCGACCGCCTTGCCGTACCACCGCAGGTACTCGGTGAGGAAGACGTCACGCACCTGGTGTTGTGTTGGCGCGGTGACGAACGTCAGGGCATCGACGTGCCGCCACGTTCGCCAGGTGGCAGCCATGGTGATCGCAGCTGTCTTTCCCGGGCCTTGGCCGCTCTTGCAGGCGATGGTGCGCTTGCGCTCCTCGAACGGTGCGGTGGATTCCCACTGCACCAGATCGAGGAGTTCACGCTGTTGGGCGTTCGGCTCAAAGCGGTGAGCCGCGCACCAGGCGAAGATGTCGCTGCTGGTGAGGTCGTAGAAGCGCGAGAACGCGCTCAAATGACCGTGAGGAGCAGCGCGGCGAGCTTGTTGAGCAGCTGTTCGAAGACACGGCCGACCGCGTAGGAGACGCGGTTTTTCGCCGCACCGGAGAGCGACATCGCTGCGGACTTCGAGTGCGCGATCTCCTTGTCGACGTTGGGGTCGCCCATGAGCTTCTTGCCGTACAGCGTGGCGAGGTCTCTCGCGACAGTGACGGCCAGCTCTTTCTCCTCGGCGCTGGCGAAAGCGGAAGCTTCCGCGCGAACGAGTACTTCGATCTCAGCCAGGACCTTCTCGAGGCCGGACTTCTCTTTGTCGGGTGCTGCGGCGGTTGTCATTTCTTGCCCTCAAGGCTTTCTACCCAGATTTTCCAGGCGGTGACGTTGTTGAGGCGACGAGTCTTCTGATCGACAGCCAGATTCTCGTCTGCCGTGACGTAAGCGGAATACTCGGGTCCGATGCTGTCGTAGTGTCCGCGTGCGACGGCAGCTTCGGCGTACGGGTTGCACGCTGCGAGTGCCACGAGGCAACTCAACACGGCAGCGATGTTCAGCAGCTTGCGTTTCATGCTTCCTCAGCTTGAACGGTGATGCGGGGAACGTGCGAAGACCTGATCCTATCGCGCATTGCCTCCACCTCGCGAATCGTTTCTTCACGATCCTTGTCGCGGTCCTTGAAGACCTCCTGAGCCGCCAGACCTTGCACAACCGCCAGCGTCTTGAGTACAGAGTGCGCGCCACGGAAGTCGAATCGTGCCATGGCCTTGCTGTAGAGACCGTCGAGCCGTATGACCATGAGCGCGCGGGTGCTCTCCGAGTCGCGTTCGGTTCGTCCGCCGGCAAGCGGACCGAGGCCGCGCATGAACGACACCGCCTCGCGCGTCGAGAGGTCGAGCTTCGTTCGGCAGTGCGTCAGCGCACGACCGGCGCCGCGGATCGTCCAGATTTCTAGCAACTCGTCGAGGAGCAACTCTTCGTAGGCAACGATCGTCTCGGGGCTGGGGAAGAGAACGCGCACCAGCTCCGGCTGCAGGAAGTAGTCGTCGATCCGAAGCTGGCTGGCGAGCCGGGCCATCCAGAAGCGCCACTCGTTCAGCGCGCGATCGCTTTCCGGAGAATACTTTCCGTTGGTGCCTTCGGGGACGTCCGGCGGCAAGAGCGGGAGCTGCGGTAGGTCCCGCATCGTTCCACGCAGCTTCTGAAGCGGCGAGCCGACGATCCGCTGACAGGGTGACGTCCACGGATCGGGGTCGAAGCGCGTGGCTTCGATGAGGGTCTGGCCGTCCGTGCACAGACCTACGAGGCTTGCGTGGTAGCGCACCAGCCGCCACGCGGCATGAGCGACCGTACGGTCGCCGTCAACAGGGCCGTCGAATATACGCGCGAAAAACTCTTCCGCCGACAGGCCGGGGCGGAAGAGGAAAAGCTCCGGGTCAGAACAGTGGTTGGTCCGGGCCAGCTGCACGCTGGGCGCGGATGCTAGCCGACATCAGGCTTCCAGTCAGCGGGCTGTCCTTTCGCACACTTGTAGCACCTTCGACGGGTTGCGTTCGTTTGCCCGATCAAGTCGCTTGGAGTGAGGATGCGGTGACCGCATTCCAACCAAGAAAAGGTCCCGTCTCGCCTTAATTCCTTTCGCAACGGATCACGGTTGACCTTGCCGCGCCTGAGTCGTCTTCCCCTCAGCATAGCCGGAACCTCTGCATTGCGTCCCTGGCTCGACGGTCGGCGTCCTGGTCGTAGCGGCGGGTGGTGTTGACGCTGCTGTGGCCGACGAGGTGCGCCACGGTCGCGCTGTCGGTCACGTCCAGCATTCGAGTGATGAACGTGCGGCGCAGGTCGTGGGGCCGCCAGCGGCCGCCGGTCGCCTGGAGCAGGATCTTGTAGACCCTGTCCGCGTGCAGGTGTCCGCTTGTGCGCCCGGGGAACAGCCACTCGTTTTCCGGACATTCGGCGATCCAGGCGGCGACCGCCGCGGAGGCAGCCGAGGTCAGAGGCACCGTACGCTCCTTGTTGCCCTTGCCCAGCACGACGACCTCGTCGGCGCGCGCGTCCGCGCGGCGGATGCCGACGACCTCCGCGCGCCTGAGCCCGCAGCCCAGCAAATGCCACAGCGCCCTGTCGCGGGCCGAGGTCAGCGTCGCCTCGATCGCCGCCAGCTCCTCGCGGCCGATCAGCCGGCCGCGCAGCAGCCTGCTGTTGCGCACCGGCTTGACCTCGAGGAGCCGCAGCAGCTGTTCGTGGCCGATCAGCCCCTGCCTCCACGCCTGCCTCGCCACGCCGCGCAGAGCCGTGAGCGCGAGGTTCACCGAGGCTGCCGACAGCCCCCGCTGCGCGAGCGCAGCCTTGACCAGTGTGGCGTGTTCAGCGCGAAGCGTCGACCAGTCGACTTCGGCAACCGTGTGCCCCAGCAGGGAGGCCACGGTCGACAGGGCCGATGCGATCGACGAACGGCTGGCCGGACTATCCAGGGAAGCGAGGTAGATCGTCGCCGGATTCAGAACTGGATTCGGTGAGAGGCTTGTCAAGGCATTCATAAAAAGCTCCAGGACAAGATACCTCCCCCGCTGAGGTCCGGCGTTCTATTTCTTCTTTTGAGACTTGAGTACGGCGTGAACCGCCACCGCCTTTCCATCATTCGTCAGTACTGCACGGTAACGCAGAGCGGGTCGAGGCTTCTTCCCGAAAACCAGCCGGTTGTAGGTCATGCCAGCGACGTGCTTACGGAACGTTTCGGGGTCGCTTTCTGGGGGCACCTTGATCAAACAGGACTCTTTCGGTTTGAGCTGCTCTACCTGCTGGATGAAGCCATCCCAAGCCGAGCCGCGGCGACGCAACTTCAGTGAATCCAAAGGGACCACGCTGTAGTCCAGGGCTTCGGCCCTGAACTTACGCCGCTTCGGTTTGGTCGTCGGCTTCTTCGAACGGGATGAGCTTTCCGTCACGGAACCTTTGTTTGGCATTCTTGTTCCACCTCAACATCAGGATGGGGTTAGCTGTCACTTTCACGTCGCGCATCACATTCCGCATCGCGTTCGTCATGATCTTGGCTGCCTCATAAGCAAGTTGATGCGCTTTCTTGCGTGGGAAGCTGAAGAGGAACTCATCGTGCAGTAGGGCAACCATTCGTGCCCCATGACCGTAGAGAGAACCAAGCGAGTGGTAGATGCTCCACTGCAACCAGATCGCACACAGGTTCACTCCGTCGCTCGTTGGCGTCTGAAGGCCTGCGCCGTTCGCGATCTGTGTGTAGTCGCATGCGGCCCGGTGCATTCCGAACGGCGAGGTGAAGCAGAACTTGTCTTCATTGAAAGGATCGAGTTGCTCGTTGACCCATGCCGAGTAGAGACGGGATTCCGGGTACGTCGCGCGCCAGATTTCGCGGAGTGTCGAAGCGCGAGCTACGGCTGATTCGTAGTCGCCCTCCATCTTCACGAGGTCGACGCCGAACTGGGCCTTCGCGTAGGCGACGAAGGTCTCCGGTCCCAGGCCACCGGGGAAGCCGAGACCCGTGGGCTTGCCCATGTCACGCCAGCCCTTGAACCAGCTGGCGAGCTTCTTGTTCTTGTGGCCTTCAGCGCGCTTGAACAGCTTGTAGTTCTCGTCCCAGTCGCCGAAAACACCATGCCGTTGCACAGTGTTGGCGTACTCGGCGTCGAGGTGCGCTGCGATGACGCCGCCTAGGTAGGCATGCGGGTCCATGCCGGCGTTGATTTTGTCCGCGAGTGTGGAGTGCCCGAAGAGATCTAGGCATACTTGCGCCCAGCAAACGAGTTCGATGTAGTTGAAGTCGATCGAACACAAGACATGCCCGGGTTCTGGGATGTAGCAGCTGCGCACCAGTGGGTGGGGCTGCTGGATGTTCACTGACGGGTAGAGGTCGCCGCGGCTGTCGTCTTCCGCATCGAGGCCCCCGTAGGACGACGTGCGGCCTGACCGCTTGCAAACGTCGTAGTTCGGGTGCACGCGCTCGACTTCACGCAGCGCCGGCAAGTAGGAGGTCGCCAATTTCAACAGGCGCCCACGTTCGTAGAGCAATTCGATCAGCGGGTTATGCGGCGCTAGATCCTTCAATACGTCGCGTTTGATGCTGATCTGACCGTTGGGGAACTTCTCGGAAGGGTCGGTCCGCAACACTTCCATTCCCAGCGTCGCGCACTGGATCTCCACCATGTCACGCAGCAGGCGCTGGTTGATTTTGTCGTCTGTGGCTTCGACGAACTTGATACCCTTGGCCTCGAGGTCTTTACGAACGGGAGACCAATCCACTTCTTCGAGGCCTGGCGCTATAGGTGCTGCTCCTCGCGCCGCTTGCTCTTGCCGCTTGTGTGGCCTGCAGCCGTTGCCTCGAATGAGCACTCCACATTTATAAAGCGGTGCCGCTTTTTCAGGATCAAGCGCGTCATCAACAACAGCCTGCACACGTTCGACTTCCGCCGAATCGATTCGAAAGCCCTCCACTGTGCTCATCCGCAACGCGAAATCCAGTGCGGTGCGGAAGCGGTCGCTCTTGCAGCTGGCGTGACCGTGTTCGGATTCGGCTTCTTCATCCTGCGCCAGGAAGATCTGGAGCGGATCGCCTGCGTCTTCAATTACGTAATCGCGTGCTTCTTCCGGGTAGTCGCTGGCCCGTTCGCCGTCGAGCGCGCTGAAGTTCATCCGCCAGGAGTCGCCGGCATCGTCAGTCTTCTCCTTCTTCCGATCCTTGCTGAGGTGGTGTTCGGCGAGGTCGTACAGATGGTAGCGAATAGGTGTAACGCTAGTGCCGTCAGGTAACGGCCTGAACTTCACGTTGCCCCAACGGCTGAGGTTCAGCAGCTTCTCCCTGATCTTGGTGCAGTGCTGCCGGCCACCGACAACGCTGTCCCAGAGGAGATCGAGGATCGCTTGATCCTTCCGGTAGAACTCGTGCAGCACGGTCAGGTCGTAAGCTGCATTGTGCCAAACGAGATGGACGTTATCTCTGAGCACCCGCACGAGCGCTTCACGCATCTTTCTTGGCTCGCCGTTGCCGATGAGGATGCACTCTTTCTCGGTCGCGAGGGCGAGGCAGACCAGCTTTGGCGCTACGGCACCCGGGCCAATACGGAAGGTCTCCGTATCCCCGCCGACAAGGATGGCGTCGTCAGGAAGACTCTGGGCTGGCATCGAGAGACGCCTCCGATTTGGGGCTGCCCGTAGTCCACGGGTTAGGGCACTCGAGCAGATCGCACATCATTTCGCGGAAGCTCGGGTAGAGGTAGTGGTCAGAACCGGCACGTGGGGCGTCGAGGCCGCTCTGCGTATTATCCGGATGAACCGACTTCACCATGACGCCGAGCAAGAAGTAGAACTCACGCAACTTCGCGCGCCACACGTCTTGTTCGGTGACGCATCCGGCTTGCGCATAGGCACCGATCTCGAGCGCATGCTTGGTGCTCTTGTCGATGTGCTCATCCAGTGCAGTTCTTGGTCCCGCTGTTTCGCTGTGGCAGCTGCCGAACAGCTCAGCGCAGCCGAGCCGTCCGGCGAATATGCGACGCGGTGAGGACATCAGAATAAACTGGCGACGCCTTCATCGTCGTCGTCGTCTTCGTCGCCGTCTTCGACTTCGTCATCGTCTTCGGTATCCTCTTCGTCGTCTTCTTCTTCGTCGGCGGGCTTGGGCTTCGTCTTCTTGATGGGTTTGGCTGGAGCCTTGGTTCCCGTCTTCTTCTTGCGCTTGACGCCCAAGTATTCCGCCTGCTCATCTTCGTCCAAAATCTCGAGCAGCTCTGGATCGTTTGCTTTCATGGCTTGTGTGAAAGTGATCAAAGTGAAATCGCCACCAGCTTTGGTGACCTTGATACGGACGTTGATCCTGGTGAACTGGCCTGCCAACGGTTGCTCTTCGCTCACGATGCGAATGCATACCCGCTTCCACTTGTTCGCTGGGACAGCTTCTGGTTCCTGTCCGAGCAGTGCAGCGAACGAGGCCTTGATGTTACCCGGGGCTGCCTCGTGCTTGCCGCTGAAGATGTGAGAAACCTCTTCGCCTACATCGTTCGCTTTGCCGTCGTCATCGTCGAAGACGTGGACGATGGTCATCTCGAAGATCAGGTTCTCGTAACCCTTGCGGGCCTGCATGTACTTGATCGCGTCAATACGCGCCAGGTAGTTACCTGGTCGGACGTAGTTAGCCGCGATCGCTGCTTTCGCTGCGGGCACCCTATCGAACAGCGTTTCTCTTGGCATTTCTTCAACTCCTGTTTTGTTTCTCGAACGCGCCAAATCTCTCTTCCGCCAATCGCTTCCCTTCCGGGGCTGTCGATTGCGGTTGGAATCCCAGTTCCTGTAGGACTTCCGGCGCGAAGACCTTGGGTGTCGGCCGGTGCGTGCACGTCAGGATCTTTTGTCGCGACGCAGCCGCCTGCTGCACGTAACAAGCGTCGATCAGGGTCGCGGAGAAGTTCATGTAGTCGAACGGGATAGTGTTGAACGTGGTGACCACAAGTTCATCCAGAGTCTGCCCATTGCGGTGGACACGCCCAAGCACCTGTTCCGTTCGACCCGCAGGACGCGACCACTGCAAGAACCCCACGTGCTTGAAGTGCTGGAGGTTCTTCGCTTGGTGGTGGGCAGGCATGCTCGCAACCGCGACGCCCTTACCTGAGCTGGGGTCGCGGATCGCGCGGTTCATCGTATGGCCAGCGCGGTACTGAGCCGCATCCAATCCGGCGGCGCGAGCGCGTTCCACGAACCACTCTCCAACGGCATCGTGTTGGTACCACACGATCGCGTCCCTGCCTCCGATCTCTTTGGCCCAGTGGATCACTTCATCGATTCGAAACGGGCTGACTCGGATCGGCCGCTTACTGCGTCGTGGCAGATCGGCATCGTCCAGATCATGCATGGTCTTCCATGCCTTGAAGACTTCGCCGGGCACGTGCTTGTCTTTGGTGCGCTGCAGCTCGCTCATCACGAGGAACGGCGTGTCCAGACCGCGGACCTTTCGCGCGAGGAACTTCCGCAAGATCTTGTGGTAAGCCTGCTGCGCGGCGTGGTGGCGCTCCGCCAGTTCCAGTAGCGCCGCGGCTTTCTCCAGCGGCCAGTGCTTTTGTTTCGCCAGCTCTGCCGCCCCGGGCCAGAAGGTGTCGTAAAAGATCCCCGCCGCCAGTTGATAGAGCCAGCCATACCCGACGATCGCGTGCTCGATGTCGTCGCCGTTGGGGGCTACTCCCTCACGTTCAACGGCCCGGGCCAGTGCTTGCAGCTCTTCGTAGCCGTCAGCTTCCTTGTAATCCGGCACAGGTCGATTCTCGATCACAAGCACCGTGCGGATCTTGGCTCCGCCGTACGAGACCGCGCCGGGTGCAGTGGAGAGACGGATCGAGAACGCACGACGGAAGCCGACAAGGTCTTCTATCAGGGGCTTCGTTGTGTGTTCCTGCGCCCACGCAACAAGGTCCGCGAGCGGACCGGCGTCGGCAGGATGCATCGCTGCGCCGGAGTCGAGCAGCTCCGCCCAGGCCATCGCGATGCGGGGCGAGAGCGGCACCGGTGCGTCTTCGTTCAGGCACAGCGTGATCAAGTGCCAGTAGTCCCGCATCCCCCGGGTGGTCATCGTGCCGCTGAGCGCTACGAGTCGCTTCCGTGGTACCCCGTGGCGGGGGTTGCCCTTCAGGTAGTTGAGGAGTCGCGCTGTCGAGGGCGTCTGCGGGTACTTGAACTTGTGGGCCTCGTCGACGATCACCAGCTCTGGCCCGATCCTGTCGAGGAGGTCGGCAGCATCGGGTCGCTCCATGAGCGAGCTGGTCATGACGTAGAGGCCAGGCCACCGTGCACGCGCGGTCTCCCAGCGTTGCGTGGGCGAACGACGACCGAGTAGATGGACGGGCACCCGCAGCCCCGTCTTCGATCGCGCCCAGCGGAGATCGATGTCCGAGAACTGATCCCATGCGCTCGCAGGGATGAACAGCACGCTCCGCTTGACGCCTTCCTGGCGGTAGGCGTGATCCGCCACCATGAGCGTCAGCAGCGTTTTGCCCCAACCCACGGGGATCAGACCGAAGAGCTTGCCCGTGCGCTCGAAGCTGAGGATGCCAGCCGCCTGTGCGTCGAACAGGCGGAAGCCGCGGGCCCAGTGGTCGCCCTGTACCCAGCGGAAGCTGGCGTCGTCGAGGTCTGCGCGCTCAGGTTTGCCGCAGACGGGTAGCCCGATAATGCGCTGAATTTCGCTTTCGCGCGAGGACGGACCGACCTTGATCGCAAGGTCGTCCAGCTGCTCGAGGACGTCGATCAAGACTTTTCGATCTGGTTAGCGCAGGGTCGACAGAACAACACGTCGGCTTCTATCCACACGCTTTCGTCGTCCGCAGCAAGTTCCGTTTCGCATCCGTCGCAAACGCGAAGCATACGAAGAGGTGCTACCGCACGCCTTGAATCACTCGGCTGTGCGGGCGGAGTGCTTCCACCAGGGCTAGTTTGTCCGCGTCGGTCGTCGTGCATCGGATGAACTTGTTCCGGTATTCGCCAGCGAGCTTTTCTCCCACCATCGCGATCAGCTCGCGTCGCTTCCAGACGTCCACAGAGTAGAAGTTGTCGACGCCTTCGTGCGCTACGAGCTGCGCCTTCACTTCGGTGAACAGCTGATGCAAATCGGTGATCTCGTCGTCGTACTCCAGCGTGCAGTTGATGAGCAGAATGGGACGACCGAGCGGCCTGCCGCGTTTCTTCTCGGTGTCGGCGAGGACCAAAGGCTCGGGCTCGGGCGGATCTTCTTCCTCTTTGGCTTTCGGCGGTCGCCCCCGCTTCGCCTTCTTCTCTTCCTGTTCCCGTGGAGCCCTCGGCACGACGGAGTAGATGCCGTCTTCGCTGACGATCTCGAATCCCTCTTCGCCAGGCTGATCCTTGGTCTTGCGCTGGAGGCAGATGCGGCAAGCCCCAGCTTTCGAGTTGAGTCCGCAGCCGCCGCAGCTGGGACAGTTCTCGACCGCCCAGGGCGCCGGCTCGCGCATCTTCACGTCGCCGTTCTCCAGTAGCTCCTCTTCGCCTGCGCTTTCGGTCTCGTCTTCCTCTTCTTTCGCCGGTTTCCGGGGCGATTCCTGAACCTTTTTAGCCTTCTTCGGAGGCGCCTTTTCTTCGTCATCAACGAGCGAATCGAACAAGCTCACGTTTTGGTTCCTTTCTGAGTTATGGTCTGGACGCGGCGAGTGTAGCGAACGAGACTCTCTTTTCGAGTGCAGACCGATCGGAAGTCGCACCCCCCGTACTGGTTGCAGGCTTTTGCGTAGTCGGTCGGTCCCTGCACCTCGAACCAGGGCCGGTTCTTCTGCTCGCGCAAGGCCGCCATCCGGTCGACGACATCCTCGAAGATCTGCCACCACGCCGCCACGTGGTCGGCGGTGACCGAGGTCTGCACCAGCTTGGTGAGGTTCTGCCGATCGGCCGGGTTCTTCGAGTAGTAGAGGTGCGCCAGGTGCACCTCCTTGAGGCGCGGGTTCCGCTCGAGCACCTCGCCCGCGTAGAAGTTCATCTGCACGTCTTCACGCAACTGCCGCTCGCTCTTGCGGTAGCGGGGGTTACCTAGCGACTTGTGATCGAGAACCCCGCGGGGCAACAGGACGTCGATGTAGGCGTTGGCTTGGGCCCGCTTGCCAACCTTGCGGGTCATCAGCACCTCGATCTGGCGGCCCTGCCAGCGCTTGAGGCGCCCTGACTCCACAGCATCTTCGAACACGCGGCGCACGTGGTCCCGCTCGAGGGGCTGAAGGCGATGCTCTCTCCGTCCCGTGAAGCGGTTGCATGCCCACTCCCAGCCCTCGGGGTAGAGGTCGACCGGCAGACCGTCAGGCCTGCGGCCGCGATCGTCGCCGTCGAGCCAGCGCTCAGCCACGGCGTGCAGAACGGTGCCGAAGTGTCCGTAACCGCGGTCGATGGTAGGCAGCTTCAACGTCCACTTGCCGAAGTGCAGGCGAGGACAGGTGAGCCACGCCTCCAGCTGGCTAGGCGACACCTTGAAGGTATCCGGAGGGTCACGCATCGACCAGCTCACCTATCGGAGTGCTGTCGAGACCGATCTCTTGCGCGTACTCCATGAGGTTCCACGCATCGACCAGCCACCACCTGGCCCGGCGTCGTCGCTTGTTGCTCGCGATTTTGACATCGCTGCTGTCTGGTGGCGTACTGCCGTTTGCAGAAAGGACGCTAGCTACGATCTTCTCCGTCAGGTGGCGGTATGAGAACTCTGCTTGATGACGGGAGATGTGCTGAACCACACCGTTCAACGTTACGTATATGTAGCCGTTCTCTATAGCTATTGCGTCAGCGCAAAGACTTCTCCTTTTCGATATCTGAGTCAGCAACTGAATCAATGCACGGAGAACCTCGGGCGCTGCCCCTGATCGTGTTCGCAGTTCCCGTGAGATGTGATCGAAAGCATTTCCGATCATCAAAAAACGGCCGCCCAAAGGTTTTCGATCCAGGTGGTTGTAGAGCCATAGATTATGCCGTGCCACGGTATAGGGGCATTCGTGGCGGTTGCCTTCTCTGATCCATCCGCGGGTATATTGGAATCCGCCCCGTTCTTCGAGGAGTTTGGAAGCGTTGCCTCTCATGGTGAGAACTAAGATACGTTGAGCGAGCGCCTCGGTGTCGTCTTGGGAGAGAATGCGTTTGTCTCCAGAGAACGCAGCTAACATGTCTGGATGGTTGCCGGTTGAGATAACTCTTGGTGCCGTTTGGATCTGTTGGGCTGCACGGAACTTTTCATTTATTACTATAGAGGTGCCTCCAACCCATTGGCGGAAAATGAGAGAGAAGTCTTGTTTGGTTATGGGAAAGCCTTCATCAAACCAGACAAAAGGAGTCTTCAGGAGGTCTCGCGTTTGATAGGAAGTAGCCAGTTCGGTGTGACCAGAGGCGGCGACTTCGTTGCTGTAGCATTCAGCCATCCCCCGCACGAAGAGAGTTTTGCCGCATCCAGGCGGACCGTAAGCACACAGCGCAGGTATGGGTCCTGCGCATACGTCCAACGCGCGGACTATGTAGGCTTCAGCTAATTCTTTTTGCACGCCGAAGAGCGCGCTGTACCATTCGTCTACTTGCTCGGAGCGGCGCGGCTCTAGATCTTCTCGTAGATGGTAGGCTGGGAAGCAAAGGTCCCTCCCTTCAAGCCAGCCTCCAGGAACGGGGAATCTGGTAGGCCTATAGATTACATTGCTGATTGGCAGTCCTGCATCTACAACCACGTCGACGAATCTTCGTGCAGTAACTACGTCTTCTTTAGTGACGTTGGCCCACGGTAGAAAGCTAGTAGCCTTGAGGGACCGCAACATTCCAACGTAGTCATCTCTGCCACACGGGAAGTCGTGGTAGTAACCGGTGTGGGGGTTCAGTAAATACACCTCCGTCTTATGCACCAGCAGCCGCCGTTGCGATATCCAGTTTATGGCTTCCCGTTCATCTTGCGGCATCTCCCCGTTGTAAATCGTCCGCATCGTCGCAAAGCATCGGAGGTCCCGTTGGTGGTCTCCTTCACTGTCATTCCCTTTTACTTGTGTTGTCAGCTTGCCCTGTTGGTGCTGCCATTCGCGCACCGCTTTCTCCCACAAGACAACCAGCCAATCTTTGCCTTCATCCGGTTCTAGTTCAGAAACTGCCCGGTAGAGCAGTGCGTACACGTGGGGCGGATCGGCGTAGTCCTTGGCGCCCTGCTGTAGAGCCTCGAAGATCTGCCTCACCGCACCGAACATCGTCACGTCGCGATCACCTTTCGCGCCGAGCGGTGACCCTTCAAAGACGATGGCGTAGGTGCCTCTGCTGCGCAGTACCCTCCGTGCCGACTTGATGAAATCGCTGCCGTCGTTCAGGTAAACCGCGAGGTCGTCGCCTTGGGGTCGGTTCTCTGGCCAGCCTTCCGCGGACGCTGGGCTCGGCACCTTGCTCAGGCGTCCGCGGCGCGGGATCTTGGCGATGTCGAGTCTTCGGTCTTCGATCTCAGAGCAGTAGAAGTAGCGGGAAGCCGACGTTCTCTCCCCGTCGCGCAGGACCCGGGGCATGCGGTAGAGGTGCGTCCAGTCGCTGGCGCACTCCAGGTCCACAGGGAGGCCTGCTGCCTGTAGCACCTCCTTCCAGCCCCGGTGCGCCGTTTCGAACTCATCGACCGGTAACGGTTCGTTGAGCGTGTAGCAGTAGCGCCAGCCGGCGCGCGTCGAGTACCATGCCATGGGGCGTAGGTGCTCGGGTAGGTCGTCGATGCGCTCGATGCCGCGCGCGAAGCTCTCGTCATTGTGAACCGCGTGGCCAGGGTTGTCGAGGTCAAAGAGCATCAGGTCCGCGACCAGATCGCGCTTCTTGGCCCGCACGCTTGCAAGCACAGACTTCCGCATCCGTGGCCAGCCCTTGCGCCGTTCGCGTGGCGTGGCGTGGTCCGGCGCGTAGGTAGCCGCGTGCGCGTCCGTTGGCCACTCGAGTTCGAGTGCCTCCTGCAGCGTCACCGCGCGGCCGTAGCGCCGCGGCTGATCTTGAGCGAGGGATTCGAGTCCCTTGGTCTCACGAGACGGGAAGACGATCAGCGTGGCGGCGCCAGCGCTCTCTGCCATGACGACCTGGAACGACGCTAGGGACGACGAACTCAGCGACGCTTCGAAGGTAGCGAGTGCGGCGGAAAAAAGAAGGCCGCTCACGTCGAAACGTGCGCGGCCTCCCCAGGTCAAGGGTCGTCGTCCTTGTGGCGGAATCTATAACGGCGGTGGAAAGAAGTTCAAGGACTCAAGATCTCGTAGACCTGGGGGTTGATCGACCACCACTCATCGTTGAGTTTGCCGTAGCGGCGTACGTAGTCCTTCGCGATCTCCATCGCGCGAGCATGGTCCGGATCGGTGGGTCCGAACCAGCGAAGGAACGCGAGGACCGCAGGGAAGATCCAGACCTCGATCGTGGAGTGCGTGGCGAGCTGGTCGAACTCCGGGTGTGAAAAACCTTCTTCCGCGACCGTCGTCACCTGCGGCAAGTCCGGGTGTTGCGGCTGGCCAGGTACCGGGTAGTAGTCCGCATCCGGCACGAACCACTGGCTACCACGCTTGCGGTAGGCGTACTTGACCATCGACCGTGCAACGGCGCCGCCGATGCGCTTGTAGTCTTCGAAACCTGCTTCCGCTGCACACACGCAGCCTACTACCACCAGGCCATGCTCCCACCACTTGACTCCGGGTAACGGCTTACCGTCAGGACCAAAGATCTCGACTCGCGGATCTAATTGGTAATCGAGGATCTTGATCGGACCGCCTGCCTTACCGCCGCGCCAGGTCCTCTCACACCGGAGTGCCAGCTGTTGCAGCTGCTGCGCCCAGATCTGTCGCTCGTCACTGTTGGTTTCGGCGAGGGTATAGAAGTTCGCCATCCTCTGCGCACGGCGACCGAACGCGCGCGGCGCGCCGAAGCCCCAGTCCTTGATGAAGCGGACTTCGCAAGCATCCATCTCCGCACGGTGTTGCATAATCGTGCGCAACACAGGGTTGCCGGTGAGCGCATACGCTGCTGCAAAGACGTTGGCACTGTCGTGTTCTTCATCCGCAGTTTGCCAGCCGCGGTTTGCTACGGTTGTTCGTGGGCCCAGCTTGTCGAGCTGATACGGACTGAGTCCCGTGTGCCAGTGAACTGTCGAGTTCCAGGAGACCGTGCTTATTGGTCTATTTGTACTGAGTCTGTCTCCGTTGGCTTCGAAGTGCAGGTAGCCACGGAGACACTCCGATAGGGCGGTTCGAAGCCCGCCGTGAACCCACCGCGCCTGCCCGTGGAGCAGCGCCCGATGGCTCTTTACGAAAGCGAAGTCGCCTTGTCCTCCGCTGCGGCCAGGTTCCTTCGCCAGGCCGCTGGGGCGTTCGTCGAAGATCGAGCCTGGGGTGCGGTCGATGAGGCAGACGGCCGGGTCGCCGGCGCCGATGGTCCGGCCCGCGAGTAGCTGGCCATTCCATTTATCTGAGAACCCGTGCGCCCAACCATCCGCGGCCGCGGTGAGGTTTTTCAAGTCCTGGAGAATTTGACCCTCCGGACCGTGCGGCAAGGCGAACGGATTTATTTCCTGGAGCTCGGCAGGGGAGGGTCCGCAGAGCATGCGCCCCACGAAGGGGTAAGCGCTGCCCTCGACGAAGCCTACGCGGTCAGCGAGGTAGTAGGACCAGGAGCCGTCTGCGTCGCGGCTCTGCGGCAGCTTGCCTGCACTGGGGTGCCCGTCGGGCTCGGAGTAGTCGAGGGCGAGGGGATGCTTCGTCCGCAGGCGGATGTGGTTGAACTCGCGCTCCCAGCGTGGGTCGTGACGCGAGCTCCACGCCACGAAGCCTGTCACTTCCACTACCGGACTCAGGTGGCGGAACGTCAACCAGACCCGGGCGTTGATCCCCATGGCCAGCCCTGGAGGGTTGCGGTACTCAAGGCGGAAATGCTGTTCGCCGGGTTCGCTGTACTCGAGGAAGGGCCGTGGAACACCGAGGGAGATGTTGTCGACGTCGATGTCGAAGGCGTCTTGCGGCACGACGTCACGGCACCATGGGTGGACCTGCATGGGTCCGACAGGCGAGTCTGGGGCAGCAGTAAGGGTGCCTTCCACGCGTCCCTCGCCCCCGATCGCCACTTGGGCGAGGTAGAAGCGGGTGTGCTTGCCCGCCTTGCCGCCTCGTAACGCGGGTGCTCGAGCGCCGGCGAGTGTGGTGAATTGGAGCAAGCTGGGCGCTTGTTCACCCCCGACTTCGGACCATGGGCAGGCGATCGGGACCCACGAATGGAGAGGAAGACGAGTCCAAGACTCGACGGCAACGAGGAGTTTGTTCATCGAGTGATGAGCCAGAACAAGCTGATCCAGAAGAGCGCGCCAACGACAACGCACAGTAGCGCAGGAAGGGGATTCGGTTCAATCTTCCAACGAGTCTGCATGTCGAGTACGAGTCCGGGTCGCCAGTACGAGTCCGAGGCGCCAGTAGGGTACCGAGTCCGACCGGCCAGTAAGGTTCCGCGCTCGAGTAGGGGGTCCCGATCTGAGACATGCCCCGATCTGAGACATGCCCCGGCCTGAGACATGCCCCGTTTTGAGAAAGGGCCACCGACAAGCGGCGGCGGTCCTGGGAGGGGAATTTATTCCGCCTGCCGATGGCCCAACGGGAAGCCTAGAACTGGGCTTGAGCGGAGTCTAGTACCGAATCGGGAACAGGACACTTTTTATCGCCAGGCCTCAAGTTTCGGAGTAGGCTTGCCGAAAAGGAAACCATGGCAAGCTACACAGCAGAGCGAAACCACTTCCTACAAATGTTCGGGCGTGAGTTCCCGCAGGCGTCGAGGGAAGACGCTCGCGCCTTGTTGCGTGCCGCAACGGCAGAGCAGCGAGCGAACGAAATCGAATGCAGTGTTGACGTGGGGGAGACCGAGCGCGAGCGCATGGAGAAGGCTAGCGCGCGTCGCATGGCGCGGGTGCGCAAGATCGCCAGGAAGATCGGCGCGGACCTAATCGAGAACGGCGATCCACGGGGCTTTTCGTTCGTGCTGACGTGCCCCAGCGGCCGCACCTACGATTGGGGCGGCAGCGGTTTGGGGGTGCCGGGTAGGGGGTTTAGCGCAACGGAAATCGAAAGAATGTCCCGATGAAAACCTTCCGCCTCAAGATCAAGCTTGGCGACGATGCAATGCGCGCTCGCGAAACGCCTGCGCCGTGACGATGACACGGAAGGTAAACTCAGAGACGACAACGGAAACACGGTAGGGATATGGGAGATCACAACGTGACAACGCCAGACTTTGCGGCACTCGCCGCGCGTGCAGAGATTCAGCTTGAGATTGAGGAAGAAGACACTCCCGTCCGGGGTGCCCTGGCGAGCGGAGACGATGCCGAAGACAAGGCTTGCGAAGACGAGATCCTCGCGCGCCTGGAAAGGGGCGATTCGTGGGCATGGTGTATGGTCAAGGTGTCCGCTCGCTTCGATGAGTTTGAGGGCGTGTCTTACCTCGGCTGCTGTAGCTACCGCGACGAGAAAGAGTTTCGGCAGTCGGGGGATAACTTCGATTACATGGTGAAGGAAGCGCGGGGAGAATTGGCGAAAGAACTCGAAAGGGCTTGGGTAAAGGTTCAGCTCTGGAATGCCGATAGGTAGGTTATGGAACCATCCGTACGAACCGTGCTCGAGGAGACAATCGTCGCAGGCTACAACGTGCTACGCTTGATCCACCGTAGCGCAGGCGTGAATCCGGCCGGTGCCGGCTCCCGCAAAGATGGCGAAGCTTGGGGCGCAATCTCAACGGACCGCGTCTCAGGCTGCACGCACGGGCAATGGTTCAAGACCGAAGCGGAAGCCCGCGCGCGCTACGAATTAGTCAAGGAACAGAATCCGATCGCCGATAAGTAGACCATGGAATCAATCGTAGAAGCTTTCTTGTCAGATCCGACCGTGCACAAGCTGGCGAAAGACACTCTGTGCGCAGCGCTCCGGAAAGATCCCGTGGATGCCATCGAAGATTTGGAGGGCGTGTTGGCGGTGCTTCGCGCGCGGCTGGCGCGAAATGAGCGGCTTTGGAGGGGGAGGGACTGAGCATGGACGTCTACGTCTTTCAGTCAGCACTGATCTGCGAGCCCTGCGCGCTGGAACAGGCGCAACGGTTCGTCGGACACAGCGGCGACGGTCCGCCAACGGTGACCAGGGATAACCTGGCAAGCGTGCTTGAAGTCTGGCGCATGGCCGAGGGACACAAGGTAGATATGTCGACCCGCGTGCCGGATGGTCCGATTGCCGAAGGCGGTGGCGAAGCGGATTCCCCCCAACACTGCGATATCTGCGGGATGTTCTTGGAAAACCAGCTTACCGTGGCTGGCGTGGAATTTGTGGCTGAACGGTTGCTCGCTTTGGCAGGGGCATCGTTCGATGGTCACTTGGGGGAATGGTTCCGGTTTTACGGGGACGTTGAAATGGGGTTCAATGGCAGCCTTTCCGACTTAGTTCTGCGTGACTTTGTCGAGATTGTTTCGTGGGCAAAAGAAAAGGGGTGGATATGAGCAAGATCGAATTGGATGGATTCGTCGTCTACCTTTACCGAGGAATCGAAGGCGTCGTGACAATTGATATCGAGACGTCAGACGCTACCGGTAACGACGTGTTGCCGCCCCACGACGTGCCGCGCCTACGTCTGTGGGTGAACGAGGAATGCCGCACGATCAACCAGTTTGGGGATTGGGAGGCCTGCTAACAAATTTTTCCGCTTCGCTTAGCTCAAGTCGGAAGGTCCCGCTTGCCGATATAGCGGGTATGAGAAACAACAAGTACGGTGGAGGTCGGGTGGCAGCGATGATGGCCTTGACGATGTTCGCGATTTGCGCGGGGCTGGTGTGGGCGGCGGTGCCGACGTTCTCGATTCTGGCGACGAGGTGAAACCGGTCGAATCCTGGCATGCCCCGAATGCGGTGGCCGCAGCCTGCAATGGATTCAGGAGGTTATGGTGTCCGAAGACGGGGAAACGCTTTGGGTTAGCGGTGGCGAGTACAGCGAAGGCGACAACGAAAGGTTGAATTGCCGATTTTCTCTCAGGTATGACGGTTGACTACTCATGAACTACCAAACCGATTTCACTTTGCGTGTGCGTGCGTTGTGCCTGCGGGTATGGGCCGTGCTGGCCCGCAGGAAACTCGACGAGATTTTCTCAAGCTTTGAGCGGACCATGCCGAAATAGGAGGTATGGTTAGCTTCGCTTGCGTGAGTGTTGCGGTGTGCGCGGTCGGGATGGTTGCGAACAAGATCGTTGCCGATTGCCGTCGCGCTTACCGCTGCTAGCTAACCTGGCGCAGCGGGTGTTCCGCTGCTGCTGCTGACTGAACAAGGGGAACCATGAAGAAGAACCTGAAGCTTGGATTTCTGTTCGCTCTGCTGACCCGTGTCGTTTCCGCGCAGGACGCCCCCGATGGGTGGCTCAACCGCGTTGTGACCGAGGCCGCATTGGTTTGCGGGGAGCCGGTGCCGAGCGTGGTCTACTTCGCTTCGCCCGACAGCCGCGTGGATCTGTGTGCGATGGCGGACATGGACACCCACCGGGAAGCCCGCTTGATCGCTAACGTGCGGGCAGATCGGAAGTTTGCGTTGGCGGTCTTGAAGGCCCACGGGTGAACCGATGGACCCCGATGCAAACCTGACAGAGCAGCGGGAGCTTGCGGCGCGTCTAGTCGTGCTCGATGACGTGGAAGATTACAACCTAGTCGACGTGGGCAGCTTGTTGATCGATGCGGCCCGGCTCGGTGAGCTTGTGTTGGCGCTGGACGGGTGGCTTGTCAAGGTAGGTTACCTGCCCAAGCGTTGGGCCTTTGGGGATGCACATGGAACGCGAACAGATTGAGGCGGTTTTCCGTGTGGAGCTCGCTGCGGACCCGTGGGCGTGGGTGAACGGCTACACGGATGGCCTTGCCACCGCCGAAGGTCGCTTCCGCTGGTGGTACGAAGACGCACCGGATTACTGCGCGGAAGGGTTACTTCTGGTACGTGCGCACCGTGATCGCAGACGAAACCTTCGGCCGCGAGCCGGAAACGGTTTGGGATGCGGAAGGCCGGGAATGGCGCCGTGTGGCCAGCTACACGAGCAGCGGCGAGGCGGAGTGCCCGTTGAGCAACAAGCCGGTCGGTGAGCAAGACGAAGGCGCGCCCTGCCCGCTGTGCGAAGCGGATGCCGGCGAGCGGCACAACATGGTCTACATCGGTGACGGTTGGAGTGAAATCATCTCGTGTTCCGTGGAGGAAGTAGCCGCGGTGCTCAGTGCCGTAAGGGAACAGTGGGCAAAATATGCCGAATCGAAAGAGTTGGATGTCCGTCTCCGCGTGCACGAGGGCTCCTGGTGGGTGCTGACCGGCGACGGGCAGTACGACCAGGATCACCGAGGATGGTGCGGTGCCGCCAGCGTTGGGGCGGAAGTTTCAGACGAGGACCTAATAAATGTCGCGAGGGACTTGGTAAATCAGGTTCTCGATCAGCAGGCCGAAGAATAAATCTGCCCTTCCCCCTTGCCCGTTCGGGTGCGTAAGCGCGCCTGAGCGGGCTTTTTCGTTTCTAGGGGTTTTCCGTGGTTAGGGGGTTCCCCATGGTAGGCGTTTTTCCGTCGTGCACGGTGGCCCAAGGCGCTTGGGAAAACGTTTGCTCTGTGGAGGCCTAGGATGGCCTGGGTTCGACGATGGGCCATAGTGGCTAGGGGGATATGAAGATAGGCGGATGCGTGCAGCGTGGATCATAGGAGGTGTGCTGCGGGGGATGCGGTGGAAGGGGTCAGGAGGGGGAGGATGGGGGAAGGTGGAAGGGGAGGAAAGGTCGAAAACATTTTATATATGGGGCCAATTTGGCCCAAAACGTTCTAAGGAATTAGAACGAAATCAGGCGGGAGAATTGATTCGCCGATGACATGGGGAGTTTATTTTATGTCTCCCGGTTGTTTTTTTGCCTGTTTTCAAGTGGGAGAGCGAAAAGTGTATTTTATGCGCCCATGGCATGGGGGGTTGAGTTTATGTCTCCCACTTGCCCGGCTGTTTCCTACTAAACCCTATAGAGAATGGGAAGTGCCATGAAGGCTAACGTTATGGGGAGTTCCGCACCAAGGGGGGGGAAGACCTTCACCGAGCCAAGACATTTTGTCTATTCTAATTCCTTAGAACTCATGCACAGTACTAACCCCCTATCTACCGGTTAGGTGGGAGATATAAAGTATGAGGGTATGGAGCTCCTGGTTGCATGGGTGGAATGAGAAAAAAGAAATACCCTGCCCAGCTCTCCCGCCTGAATACTCAGGGTGGGAGACATAAACCTTTGAAGGCGTGCAAGTAGGAAATAAAACGTGTGCCCTCGAGGTGAGCCGGAATCGCGAATGGAGCCCTTACGCTACGTGGAAACCCACGAAAGCCCCTACTAGCTCCAACTCAAATCCACCCCACATAAAATACCACCCCACCAAAAATGGACATAAATGATATTCACGAAAATTGCCAAAACAGTTACATCACCAAGACATACTGTCTATCTTTGCGTTACAAAGTGGAGAGATAAATTACTTCGCTTTTTTCGGCAGCAGATAAATTCAAACTGAGATAAAATGCCTCCACAGCCATATAAATACTCAACATTTATATGCCAAAAGCCGGAGATAAAGCGCCTCAGCGTGATTGTCGGCATATAAAGTGTCTACGACCTCCGCAGGCATATAAAATCACTCCAAACAAATAAGTGGGCTTCCAGCCATATAAATTCGGCCGCGAACGCCCTAGGCCGATATAAATGGCCAAAACAACCGCATAAAAGCTAAACATTTATGTGCCAGAAACGGCAGATAAAGCCATTTTGCTTTGCGATACAAAGTGACTTTTCGACCATTTTCGGGCCATATAAATGCCAAGCCCGCTATACTTGCCTCCATGGTCATCAGAATCCGCCTGGAATCCTCCTACGGACCCGTTTTCCTCGAACGCGAACGCCCTTGGCCGCTGCACAAGGTTCTTGCCGCTCTGACCGCTAAACTACGGGAAACCCCCCACCAACGTCCAAGGTTCGATGAGGAGATTTTCCTCAAGTTCCTGCGGCTGCTACTCCGGGCCGGACCAGCTCAGACCGCCACTCTGGTGACGGAACTGGATTTATTTGGTCCGCGAGCGCTCTCCGGCCTGGTTCAGGCGCTGAGGCGGTGGATCAGAGAAAAAGGATTCACCCCAGGCATGGTGATCAACAACCCCCATACGGGAACATGGTCACCAGGCCCAGACCTTGAATCCTTCCTGGAAGCTGTAGAGTCTCCTCTACCATGACCATCGCCTTCCTCCCCGCCGACGACAAGACCCGCCAATACCTGCAGCAGATCATCGAGCGCATCGGCCCGCCCCGCCTCTTGCAGATCGCTGCCGACACGGTCCAGCCCCGCCCAGGCGAGATCCGCTTGTTCGCCATGTTCTTCCTGGGGCTGATCGAGAGCCTCTCCAGGAACCCGATCGAGCCGGCGGAGAACCACGTCATGATGGAGGCCCTGCAGCTCCTCCGCAGCCCCGGCGCCGACGCGGTGGCCTTCCAGCGCTTCGGTCCCTCCAACGAAGCGCGCCAAGCTCAGGAAGCCATGGCCGAGGCGCAGCGGAGCGGAACGCCGTCCCAGTGTATGGAGTACGCGAACCTGGTGATCAGGATCCTGAAGCGCCCCATGGAAGACACCCCAGCGCCGTCCTGGCAACGCATGGCCCTCGAGCTGGACGCGATGCACGCGGCTATGAAGCTCAACGCCAACGCCAGAGCGAACGGGACGGCGTGATGAACACTCCACTGACCCCCAAAGACTGCAAGGATTTGGTCAATAATTGGAGGGACAGCGGCAAAGGCTTCGATGATCTGGTCTGGGCCATCTACAATTATGCCAGCGAATGGCGCAACAAATGCAGTAGCCTCAGCTGTCAAATTGTTGAACTGACAGTCCAGCGGGACGAACTGCGGCGCGCACTAGATGAAAAACTGCGTGCGGTGTTCCCGCGCGTAGCGGTGAGATGCGAAACATGCCGCGGCTCCGGCCGCGAAATATTACGCATCCAGCGAGAGACAATAACCTACGGTTCGCAGTTGTGTATCGACTGCAGCGGTAGAGGCTGGACATGACCAAAACGCTTAGCGTCGAAGAGTTCCGCGCCCTCGGTTTGCTGCAGGAAGTAAACCGCAAGGTGCTGCACCCGATGGGCCTGGCCCTGAGCGTAGAATGCGAGGATGGTGTAGCGGTGCGGTTCGGTCAGGTCATCGACTGCCGAGATGACCCGGAGGGTTTCCGCTACGACGAGCTGAGCCAGGTGAAGCTGTCGTTCGCGCGCGACCTGTTCGAAGCGAAGCGCAAGCATCGAGAAGCCAAGCTCGGATGGCACGTGCAACCTGGACATGCGGAAGAGAAACCGAGCACGCAATGACTGCCCCCGAGACGAAGCCCGTGCCTGTGTGCCTGTGGTGCGGCGAGACCAAATCCGCATTCCTGGTGCGGCCCGACGGCGTGACGTGGCAGTGTAAGAGTGCTGAGCTACACGGCTGCCGCGACCGCCTGCACGCCCAGCTCACCGCCGCGCGGGAGAGGGTGGTGAAGGCGGAGAGTGAATCGGCTTTCTGGGAAGGTAAGGCTGCGGAGCGAGCTAACGGACTCACCGCGGCCCTGGCGCACGCGGCGGTGGCGGAGGACCAGGAACTAGAAGCGCTGGCGCTCGCCGACGAGCTGGCGGCGGCGCTGCGAACGAACGCAGATTGGCAGCCTTCGGGTTGCATGCCGTGCTGGTGCGTGTCTGAGGACCCGAAGCTGCATAGGAATCCGGATGACGCGCAGCATGCCGCATGGTGCCAGCAGGGCCGTTCCGCATTGCGGCGTTGGGAGGAAGCGAAATGAGCCTGGAGATGATCGTGACAATCGTCTATTGTTCCTTGACGCTGGTTGTCATCCTGTTCTGCGACGTGCCGGATGACGATAGCGGGTATTTCTCGATATGACCCCACAGCGACACGAAAGAACATGAGCGACAAATACGAGTACCCCGAGTTAGCCGAAGCGCCGATAACCACGCCCGTCCGCCCCGCGAGCTGCGCCGAAGTGGAGCAGCGCGAAGCCAGCTTGCAGAAGCTCGTCGGGCGCATGCCTACCGGCTTCGCCGAGCAGCGGCGAGAACTTGCCCTCATCGCCCGCATCCGGCTGCTGGAGGAGATTGTGCGGTACCAGGCGGGCCATCTGACGCACGACGACGAGTGTCCATGCGGCCTCGACGACTTGGAGCGCCGCCTCGCAGAAATTGATACACCGGGCGCCGCTAGGAACCCCTCGACTGCCAACCATCCCTAGCGGCGCCCACTAACCCGCAGCAACCATGACCATCAAAAAAAGAAAATACACTCTTGTCGTCCTCGCGGGCGGCGTGATCCACGTCGAACTCTTCACCGGCACCGAAAACGAAGCTAGTAAACAGGTGCACAGGATTCTCGAACATTATGACGAGCCAGATAGCCCACACTGGCACATTTTGGAGGATTGGCGGCCAATTACCAAAAAGCTACCCCACGAGGACCAGGTAACCGGATTACATTGACCAACAAAGACGAGTTTTCCATCGTGGAGTTTCGAAGATGAAGCCCAAACCCCAGCCCCACGTCAAGCTGACTTTGAATCTGACTCCTGACACATCGCGGAACCTCGACCAGTGCGCGAAGGATTGGAAGGTTTCACGCGAAGAAGCTGCACGTGCACTACTCGAGGCGGCTGCGGCGGAATGGGTTGCGGTGAAAAATGTCAGAGCCACCTAAGCGCTGCCCGCATCCCTCCTTGACAAGGCACGATCAGATCCTTCTCGAGAACGGTAGAATTGTCCTGGACAAGATCCATGCTCCGGTCTTGTACTACTGGACATGCGACGTCTGCGCCGAGTACCTGGATGTCCCCGCGGTGGAGAAGATCTACCTCACCCGTTGCCACGCACTGCTGGTTATCGTGCAAACGCAAGAAGGTTGGCTCAACGCAGCAACTGCGGCAACAATTCGAATCCGCGAGAAGCTAGAGAAGCTGCTAGCCAAACGGGTACCATGAGAAGACACTGGCTTTTGAAGATGTGGTGCGATGAACCAAGACGAAGTAATCGAGTTGATCGAGAAGTACAGCAGGCGCCAACGCGAGCGCTTGCAGCTGCTGCGCGAGAACTACCGCGCTTCGCCAAGCACGAAGCACCAACAGTTGGTATCCCTTTTGGATGACCTTTTGAGGGTTTTGTTCGATGACGACTGAAACCGTCGTCGTGAGTCCCCCTCACGGCGGCCTGTTCAACCTGCCCCGTAACTTCAACAAAAGGAATGACGTGAGAAATCTCGTTCTTCTCCTCGTTCTCCCCTTTCTCCTGGCTGCAGCGCCGCATGGAACAAGCGGCACGGGCGGAGAAGGCGGGTGGATCAATGTTCCCGGCGGAGGCGGCGGCGCTAAGCCGATGATGATCACCCGCGGGTTCAACCTCGAGAACAACCTCTACTTCATCCTGCTTGATCCGCAGGCGCCTTCGCTCTGCGTAGCATCCGCAGGCCTGGTGGCCCAGTGGGCTTCAGGTGTAGAGAGCCTGGCCGGTCCCGAGACACTCGAGGTTAAGTACAACGCCAAGATCAATGGCGTGGTCGCGGAGGTCGTGGTGAGGGTGGACTGCAAGAACATGGTGCCGCAGGAATGCGCCGCCAAGCTGGCGAGGCTGACCTACGCCATGCAGAAAGAGTTCCCGCCCGTCCCCAAGTAGCGCCGTCCCTAACCCTGCGCGTCGATCTCCCGGGGCGGTGACGGTCGACCGCAGGGTTCTTTTCTCATGATTGTGCTCGGCATCGATCCGGATTTCGACACGACCGGCCTAGCAGTCGTCGATACGCATAGGTTGGTTGGACTCGGCATCGCAAAGTCAAAACCGGGATTCCTACAACAGGCAAAGGAGCTTGAGGGCCTGATCGATCATATCTGTTCAATCTATGCCATAAAGCTTGCGGTCATTGAGTATCCGTTCATCGTGCCTAAAGGCTACGGATCACGCGCGAGCGCGCATGCGCGCGCGAACCCCAACGATCTGATCAAGATCGCAGTCATAGCTGGCGCAGCGCTGAATGCAGTGCAGCGAGCAGGAGTGCGGAAGATAAAACTGGTGACCCCTAGCGAGTGGAAGGGAACGATCAAGAAGGAGATCCACCAGAAGCAGGTTTTGAGAAACGTCCCTAAGCTCGAAGCTAAGTTGAAAGATTGGCCGAAAACACAACGTTCACACGTCATCGACGCAGCAGGAATCGCATGGAAGTACCGAAAGTGAATGTCCTCGAAGAGGCTCGTAAAGCGATTGAGAACAGACGATTGAGTTACGGGCCGCCCAGCGAAAACCACAAGCGCACAGCGGAACTGTGGAGTGCCTATCTCGGCGTGCACATCGATGCGCGACACGTTTGCATGATGAACATCCTGCAAAAGGTCTCGCGCGATGGCTTTGAACCGACACTCGACAACCTCATCGACATAGCCGGCTACGCCGAGAACGCGAATCAGGTTAGCTAAGTCGCGCTGTCGCGATGTTGCCGCCGGATGCCCGGCCAGGCACCAGCGAGCGTAGGTAGTTCTTGAAGTTCTGCTTGACGATCACCGGCAAGTGGAACGTCTTGAGCTCGCGGATGGCATCCTTGAAGTCCTGGCGCCCCGCGTAGGGGCCGGAACGCTTGCGCACGACGAGTTGATCGAGCGCGGCCGCGCGTGCGAACTGGACCTTCGTGAGGCGCTTTACCTGGTGCCGGCGCTTCGGTAGGGGCCGCAGCCGGGGATCGTTCGCTGGGTCCTTGAACCAGACCAGGAGCTTCGCTTGCCGAGGCCGGACCTCGCCTCGGCCGAGGAAGTAGAAACGCGACCAGTAGTAGTCGTTGCCGACGCTGATCTCGTCGACACCGCGAGGGAAAATGCGCCAGGAGCGGCTCAGCGTCGCGTTGTCGCCGGTGGCACTGAGCTTGTCGAGAGTTCGCTCGGCGAGGCGCCTCAGAAGGAGACGTTTGAATTCATGGGGTGTCAGCGGCATCGCAAGAGGCTACACTTCGGGTGCTGACTCTTGAGACGAGAGGCAGGAGGCTGGGCTCCGGCCTGGCCACGAACCCCGGACGGTTGCATGGACCCTCCGGGGTTCGTTTTTTGGGGCAGGGCTACTCCGGCCGCGGCTTGGGTTTCGGCTTCGGCTTCGGCTCAGGCTGGGGCTTTGGCTTGGCCATGTTCAGACCGGGGGCAGCGGGGGCAGCGACGGGATCACCGGGAACGGCTCAGCCGGGTTCTTGCCGGCGGCTTCCAGGTTGCCCGCGATCGCGTCCAACCTGGCCATGGCGAGGTCGGCGTGTTCTGCCGTCAGGCCTGGTTCCGGGGTGTTGTCGATCCAGGCGCGCAGCTCCCGGACCAGTGTTGCCACAGCGGTTGTGCCGGCATCGATGCGATCCAGCGGGATGTTCATCTCGTCAGAGCGAGGCATGTTGGTTCTCTCTTTGTAGGAGGGCTGTGCTGTTCGTGGTGTTGGTGAGGCATGTCATTCTTTCAACGGGGCGCCGAACTCTGCCCATCCCAGCAACAGCAGCAGGACGAAGAGCATGAGCGTACCGCCTGTGGGCTTCCAGTCGTCACGGATTTTGGACCAATTGCTCCACAATCCGAATACCAACCAGATCAGCATGAGAATCCAGAAAAGAAGCGATTTGGTCATTTTGCTCCTTGTTAGGAAGTTTTTTGTCCGATGTCTACCAAGTGCTGCTTGCGCTGGTGCTCGGCGTAAGCGGAGGCGGCGTCATTCGCGAGGCGCCTGTATTCCAGGTTGCTGGGTTCCTTAGAGGCCAGCAGATCGGCAGAGACCTTTGTCGCCAGAAGGCTTGCATTGTGTGCTGAGTTCACCAGCGTGTGGATCTTCTCGTTCAATTCGAGGGTTTTGGCATTGTCTTCGGCCGCTTTCTGAGTAACGACCGCGTTCTTTCTCGCGAGCAGCAATGTGAGGATGCTTGCAAACGCAGCGAGAATCGAAGGAATAGCGATGCCCAAGGCGGTGATCATGTCCGCCGTGATTGCGATTGCAGCTAGGTTCATGCGATTGCGTCCGCGTTCTTCAAGGACGTGAGAATCTGGTTGATCTTGGCGGCCAGGGTCGCAACAGCATCCGCAGCGGTAGCGATCGAGGTCACGGCAGCGATTGTATTGCCGCCGCTCGTTCCCGTCGAGTTGTCCACCAGGTTCGCAACGGTAGCTGCTTCGGTGGGGACAACCCGCCAGTTGGCGTTGTCGCTGACAACGAGCCTGTCAACATCGGCCAGGACCGCAAGGCAGTCGTCGTAAGCGCTGGCAGCAGGCAGAGCTGCAAGGTTGGCGTAGACCGCGATCGGAACTGGAGTAGCGCCAATTAGATCGAAATTGGCGTCTACTACAGCATCCCATTGCTCCGCGGTAGCTGCGATGGTGTCAAAACTCGGTCGTGCCATGAGTTAGATCCTGATCAGGCTGAGTTCGCGTGGAAGGCTCTCGAGGCCCCCGTCGCGGTTGAAGACGCGAGCAGTGAGCGAACTGGGCTCAGAGCCAAAGCCGGCAACGAGGTTGCCATTGGTGATCGCTTGCGTGGTTACTGTGCCAGGGAAGAATTCGATGATGGTGGCTCCGTTCTGCAGTTCCACTCTGAAGTCTCCCTGCACCGCGGAGGGCGAAGGGATGACCGTCCCTGCAGGCTGTTGACCCGCACCCGTTTTCGGGCTCGCCGTCGAGGCGTAGTGCCAACGCAGAGTGAATCCGCCGCCGGCAACCCATGCAGGGACCATCGGGAACGGGAGCGTGAGGTAGAGGTTGCGGGGCTTGATCGGGCGCGCTCCCTTGCCTTCCAGGCGCGTGGAGTGAGGCGTGGCGGCAGCGAGGCTGATCGAACCGCCTGAAGCCTGAATCGGCACCTTCACGTAGAGATCGACGTCGGGCTGCAGCAGCACGTCCTGGAGAACCAAGATCGCGGTGTTCTCGAACAGCAACACGTCGGCACCTACGAGGTGGGAGCTGCGATCGGTGTCGAACCGGGCTCGAAACACGTCGATCAATCGGTAGGTCGTGCCGATGATCAGTTGCACGTCACGAGGGAAGAGGATCTCGTTGCCGATGATGCAGATGACTCGACCCAGGCGCCAGTCGGCATCCGAGAGCGGCATGATCGAGTTCACCAGATCGAAATCAGGGCCCAGTACGTCGATCTGCGGTCCCTGATTCACATACATCGGACCATCGGCAGCGAGGGCGTCGACGAGATCCCCGCCGGTTTGGTGCTGCGTAGTAGAGTCGATCTGTGTGTAACTGATGTTGTCGCGCGACAGGTAGAACATCGCGCGCGAGACCTGAGCGTGCGCGCGGATGCGTGGAACGATGATCGCCTGGCCGAGGTTAGGATCGAAGTGTTCAGGCAGCTCAACGATCTCGACTGCCAGGTCGAGTTCCGCCGGCAGCAGCCCCCCGCCAGTGTTTGGTGGAGGTGGTTGAAAGGCGGAGGCGATCGCACCGTAGTAGTCTGGAATCAGGTTGAGGCCGACCTGACCTGACATCGCGCGCGGCGTAGATTCGATGACTCGGCACTGCTCGACGAATTCGGGAACCGTGACCACGTCCCCTGGTGAAAGAGAACGTGCGTCACGACCTGACAAGAGGTCGGTGAGCGTGGAGGCATGGGTCAACATCTCCTGCGAGCGCCGCTCAGCGATTTTCGAAGCAGTGCCGTAATTGCAGGTGCTGGCGATAGAGACTTCTTCAGCGCTGTGGTTTTCTCCGTACGAGGCGTTTCCGTCGTCGTCGATTTGGACCGGCATGTCGTTGAAGGCATTCAGGCGGTCCGGGAACGTGAAGACCAGACGGTCGGCGTGAGTCTCGCCGACCATGTTTAGGATTTCGGGTGCTGGATGGTCGAGGTTGTCTTCGTCGATCGTTCGTACGACGAGCGGAGGTCGGATCGCAGTGAACTTGATCAGGCCAGTGATCGGATCACAAGGCATGAACACGCCCAGGTCTTGAAGGAGCTGGCCCAGCGTGTCTCTGACGCTTTGCCCGCGAGAGATGATGCTGCAACGTAGGTCTTCGTCTTCCAGCAGCTCCCCGAGTTCGTCAAGCGAAGTGAGGTCCCAGTCGTTTGTGGGGCGCTCGAGGCCGACAGGACGCACGCCGAAGATCAGTTCGGCGATCAGGTGCGCGCCGTTGTAGCCGTCGTCTTCCGCCGAAATGTAGGGCGTGATCGTGCCGTTGGCGTCAGCGCCTGCGAGGCCTCCTTCGACGAACACGCGCGTCAACGTCTCGAAGACTGCAGGCGGTCCGGCAGAGACTTGGTTCTGGAATGCGACTGAGAACTTGACCTGGAAGTCTTGATCCGCAAGCGTGTTGCCGGTGAGTCTGATCCAGGACGTGCCTGGGAAGAACTGCGTCTGATCGCCTTCAACGATGAACTGGCCGGCAATAGTGTTGTTCGAGCCGTTCCACTCCGCGCCGTTGACGACGGAGTCAATATCATAGGGAGTCAGCGACAGTGTCAGGGCAGGAGGGAAGTAGGCAGGAGTGCTCGGCAACAGGGCCTCGCTGCTCTCCGGCTTGACCTCCAGGTCGTAGGTGAGCAACGGCCACGACGGGCTGTTGCCGAGTCGCTTCTCTTCCCACATCACGCTGCAAAGGTATGGCCACCGTGACGTGATGCCGACTACCGGGTTGCGCGAGGCGGAACCCAGGAAGGTATTCAGGGCTTGTGTGCGCTCGCCCCAGAAGATGCGGAATTTGCCTTCAGTGCCGACGTCGATCAGTGAACCGCTGGGGTGCGTGTCGCGGGTGATGGGCCCCTTCCAGATCACTTTGCCGTGCTGGCGAATCAGGTGCAGGGCCCAGGCCGGTCCAACACACAGCTGGTGCCAACCGGCTTCGTAGTACACGTCCTGCTTCGGCGTTGGACCGAAGAGCCCGCCCTTTGCGCCGCTAACCTTCTCTTGACGGATGACGCGATCTCCGGCCCAGCCGAAGACCGGCCCTATGCGGCGCAGGCCCAGCAGTACCGGAATCGGTGTGCCCCGTGTAGCGATGGTGGTTGGAGCATCTGCCTGCGTCAGGCTCTTCTGCTTCTTCTGCAGCAAGTAGCCGGCGAGGGCCGCAAGGCCCACCGCCACCACCATCATGATGAGGTTGACTACCAAGTGAGTTCGCCGAGGCGGTAGATGTGCAGCAGGGTGTACTCAGCCGGGATGGCCCATCCGGTGACGTCGACTCGCGGAGGCGAGGCGTGCCACAGCTGGTGCCTCTGGGGACCTACGTAATAGGTGTGGCCCGGGCCGCCGCCTTGCGGTCCCACGACGATGATGTCGGCTGGTTGCAACAGGTCGTGGAAGATCTCTACGACAGGTTGCATGAGTTTGAGGATCGTCCTGCGCGCTTCGTGCGCTACCTCAGGGCTGTGGAAGGCAGCATCATGAGGTATTTCCGGGAGTGCCGGCATGGATCGGCCGCGAAGTTCGCAAGCGCATGAGATGACCCAGCGGCCGCAGTCCACGCCGCTGCCTTTCACGCACGCCCCAGGCACGTACTTCGTCCCTTCCCAGGAGTCCATGATGAGTGCCCACCGAGCGCCCTCATCAGTGAGCTGCGGGGGCAGGGGGTTCCACGAGTGTTGCAGTTGCTTGTAGGCGATCACGGGGTTTCGAAAACAGGGTGATAGGCAGGCATGGCGACGCCGGGAGCGAGAAATGATTCTTCGCGTCCCCATTCACGGCAACGGTCGATCAACTTGGTGCAGCCTCCTAGCGCTTGAACGGTTTGGTTGAGCCAAGCGTTCGGAGGCCTTCGCAGCAAGTGAAAAGTCGTGGGGAAGTTCTTGTCCCAGTCGCGGATGCCGATGCGTACGCCTAGACGTTGCATGTAGCCACGACGGTACATGTCGACCGTCTGAACAGGGGGAGCAGTTGTCGTTACGGTCTTGCCGTTGATCGCTGTCACCGTGATCGTGTCTGCTGGCACAACTGCGGCGCAGCCGAGGTCGCCGAGGCGGTGTTGGCAATCGCTGGCGCGAATACCTGTTTCGGCATCGAGAAGGAACTTGTGGGACAGTCCCTCGATCACGACGCGATGTTTGCTGCCTTGGAAGTTGCGGTAGCTGGTTTGCACCAGTCCGATCCACGTGAACTGCGAAGCGGTTTCCGAAGCCGTTAGACCGCGATCCAATTCCCAGATCTGGAACCTCGTTCTGGCGTAGAAAGCTTCACCGCTCGCAATGTCTACGGCGAAGTCTACTGTCGTTTCGTCGGGATAGTAGATGGGGACGGTGATCTTCGTGCGTTGCGCTTCTAGGGTTCCGACGTTTTTTGGCAGCTCGAATGAGATCGCGGGCAGAGAGATGAAGGTGCCCGGTCCGAAGGACTCGTCTTCTAGGGAATTAGTAAACCGCTCGAACACGACCGGTTGTCCGTATCGAAATTCTACGAAGTAGGTGCGGAGCTTCGAGGATTGGTCGATTGCGCGGGTCACGTGATTACCTCAGCTTCACGCAGCACTTCGATAGATTCGAACGAAGCGGTGCAGAGATCTGTGTTCAGCCACTGCTCTTCGAGTTCGTCTTTGGCATGTCGCATTTCTCGCGCTCGCGCGGCACGTCGGATATTGGAGAGCGAGATCGCAGGTAGCACAGTGGAGACGGTGATTCTCCATACCTGACCAACCTGGGTCACGTTCGTGACCGCTCTGGTGATCGCTTCCGGTACGATCCCGACGTTGAACATGATGCCGACGAAACCGCCAGAGAGTTCGTCCGCGAAGGCGGGGAAGTTGCCAACCGGCTGCACGTCGATGAAGTTGGTGCTGACGCCGATGACGATCCAGGTTTCCTCGAGGTCGATGAGCCAGAATTTGGCTGCACGGCCTCTTCTGGAGTCGAAGAAACGCAGGAGGCAGAAGAATTCGGTTCGGTTGCCGCTGAAGGCTCGGGTGTCGCTGTGCCGGCGTCGGTCACCGCGTGGCGCGTCGATAGAGCCCACGCCAGACTGCTCCTGTTCACCTTCCCGTAGCGTGCCTAGCTCTGGCGCGTCTGACCAGTTTGGTTCCAGGATCATGATCGGTGCGCCGTCATGCCCTAGCGGGAAGCCGTCTGGGTTACCTGTCTGGAGCGGAGGCAGGGTGCTCGGACCGACAGATTCGTCGAAGGTCACTTCCACTTGACCGATCTGGCCAGTGCTGAGTTCGATTTTGTTCTCAAAAACTCGTTGCACGTCCATGAGCGGAAACACAACCCAACGTCCCGCAAAGACATCTCGAGCCGTGCCTGTAATCAGGCTGAGTTGACTGGAGAATTTCGCCAGCGCTTGTGCGGTAGTGAATTCACCCGTGAGTCCGCCGTCGCCTCCTAGTTCGGCGAGCAGGATGTTCTGGCCGGCGTAGATGCGGCGGTCGACGAAGTCCCCAAATAGCATCGTGGAACCCGCGATAGCGTCTTGTGTGAGCACCGTCACGTCTTGAAAGAGCGGGATCGCGTACAGTTCTCGGGTGAGCCGACGCAACAAGTCGAGCAGCCTGGTGAAGAGTTCTGGATTCAGAACAGTCAGCACCAGACTCAGCTGGCGAACAGGCTTGGGGCGCAAGCTCACCCGCTCTTCGGCTACGGTGCCTGCTTGCCTCACGTCCGTGAGCCAAGAGGTTCGCATCCGCAATTCCGTCAACCAGTTGTGTGCCACCACTTCGTAGGGGCTCGGCACCGCGCGCGCCGTGATTCTGGGAGGTTTTGGTGCGATGAACTCGATGCCGTAGGCTACCACACGCACGGGGCCGCCGGATGAGGTCGAAGCTTCCCGGGCTAGGACTTCGAGCGAGACTCGGTGCAGAGCGGCGACAGCCAGGGAGCTGCCGATGGCCTCGATGCCGTAGCTGACGACGCGCACGGGGCCGCCGGATGAGGTCGAAGATTCGAGCGCAAGCACCTCGAGTACGATGCGGTGCAAGGCGACGATGCGCGGAGGCACGCCGAGTACCTCCACACCCTCTCTTGCGACCCGCACCGGGCCTGAGGATGAGGTGGAGGCCTCCTTCGCCAGGACCTCCAGGACGATCCTGTGGAGCGCGACTTGCTGTCCAGCGACAGCAGCAGCTTCGACGCCGTATCGGACTATCCGTACGGCAACCATCTCACGCCACGGTCCTCACCCCGAACATGCCGGCGTTGAAGGAGGCGACGGAGAAGGGCACCACGGTCACCGGGTTCTGCTCGAGGACGCGACGGTTGTAGACGGTGGGGGTCCCTGAGACCGCGATCGTGGAGCCGTCAGAGGTGCCGCCGCCGGTGTCGCGAAAGCGGATCACGAGGTTGCGTGAGCCTGAGCTGTCCATGCCGACAATGATGCCGACCTGCACGCCGTCGAGTTGCGAGGCGTTTGGCATCGTCACGATGGAGGGGAAGTCGAAAAGCTCGTTCTGGGTGATCTGGTCTTCAAGCACGCGGTCGGTGCCCACAGCTATGTTGGAGGCCAGGTCGTCAACCAGTGAAAAGTGTTGAGTGCCTGTGGAGGGTGTCCAGTCTTGGAAGCCGGTATCTCCGTTCGGCAACAGACCTTCGATCACTACAGGTCCGAGTCTGGTGTTCAGCCCTGCTTGGTCGTCGAGCACGTAGTGATCGTCGAAGAATTCGCCGGCCCCGAGTACGACTCGGAATACGTCCCAGTCGTTCGAGCCGGCGGCCGCGGTGTTGATGCCGCTTTGCGAGAACACCGAGGTGTTGTCGATCCAGACCTGCACCGATCCGGTGCTGGTGTGGATCGTCGCATCCATTTCGATGTAGTACCAACGTCCGGAAACGAGGCCTCGCGGAATGGTCAACGTGCCCGCGCCGGTAACGATGCGCAGGCCGCGGTCGAAGCTATTGTTGATCGCGAAGGTTTCGAGGCGCAGTTGCTCAGTCGATGCTTTGCGGATGATGATCTGTGAGGTTCCGCCGGGAGAACCGCTGAGGCAGCGCAAGCCAAAGCCGGTAATCACTCGCGGCCTCACGACAGCCAGGGTAGGCAGATCGTAGGTGACGGAGCTGGTTTTGCCTGTCTGAGCGGTGCCGTGGCGGCGGCCATTCACGCCGTTGTCGTCCCAGTCGCCGGCAACGTTGGTGTATTTCCTGTTGAGCCAGGAGTCGTCGGCGATGTCCACTTCGTAACCTTCGAGCGCAAGGAGCATTAGGAGACCACCTCCATACCGAACTGACCGGCGTTGATCTCCGCAAGCGTCCATGCGCCCGGTCCTGCAGTTGGGTCCTGTTCCATGACCGCGACCGCTTCGACGACCGAGGTGCCCGAGACGCTCACGTTCGGGCCTGCGCCGCTGGTTCCAGAGGAGCGACGGAAACGCGGTCGGATGACGCGGGAACCGATGGCGTTGTCCATGCGGACTCCCAGCGATACGGCTATAGCTTCAACCGCTCCGGTGATGAAGCCGAGGTCGCCATGTTCGTAGTAGTCGATCTGCCCGTTTGTGTCAGAGGAGACGTAGTCGTTGTTGTTGGGTGACGCTGCGGTGTCGTTGACCGCGTCGAAGTTCGTGGCCGCTCCCGTGACCGACCACTGCGTCGAGGCGCCTGCGGCTGTGGGGAGGATGCCTTCGATGACCAGGTCGCCACGGAATCCTACTGTGCCGCCGCTGTCTTCGTTGATGGACCAGAAGTCGTCGAATTCGCAAGTTACTGCTGACTTGCCTACGAAGCGGACCTGGTCAGCACCGTCGCCGTTTGCTGTCGGGGCGGTTTGAATTGCCGAGAGGTTCAGTTCGGAAACCTCGTTGATGTGAACCTCGATCGTGCCGGTTGCGGGGCCGGTGTTGTCGGTGATCGTGAGGCGCACTTCGATGTAGACCCAGCTGCTGGCCGGAATTTGGGTCGTGCCCGTGGCGATGATGGTTCCGTTATTGGGTCCGCGCCGGATCTCTACCTGCCGCGAGGCGTTGAACGTGAGGGTCGTCTGCGCGATGCCTCCGAGCAAGAACTGCAAGAAGGTGGCGTTGTCGAAGGTGGCCAGACGCAAGCCGAAGCCAGCGACGCGGACGACGCCCACGCCGAGCGAAGGTGTCGTGATCGTGGTGCCTGCCATGTTGCAGGCGCTGCCATGGAGTCGGCCAGCGGTTCCACCGGCGGGTGCGCCGATGACCGCGTATTTGCGTCCGATGTAGGTTGCGCTCTGGTGAATCTCGAAGCCGTCGAGCCAGTCGTATGCCATTCCTACCTCTTTGCTCCAAGATCTGCGGCGAGCCTGCCTCGGTTCGCACGGAAGAACCTGTCGACCGCTGCGCCACCGCCGTTGAGCAGGCGATCTGCTTCTTGGCGGTCGGCGATGGAAGTCGCGAACAACGGCTGAGCATCGCGACCGGTGCGAGTCTTTTCCAGTCGCGAGACCGTAGAAGCTCCGGTGACCTCCGGCACGCGGCCGCCGAGAGCGAAGCCGACCTTTGCCCGCGAACGGGCGCTGGCTACGGGGGTGCCTTCGACCATGCCGCGCAGAGCGGACGGGTCGATCAGCTGGTCGTTGATCGCGGACATGACCGTGTCGCCGTAGGCGGCCGCGGCTCGGGCGCGGATGACCCATTCTTTCGGTTGCGCCCAGATCGGCACCGTGTCGCGGCGGTCGACGCCGCGCGGTGGCCGCAGCCGTCCGCCTCTGCGGTAGCCACGCGTACCGCGAGCGTAGTGCGCCAGCGAGGGTTGTGCGCGCTTGTGGCCGGTTGGGACTTCGCCGCCTTCGGCCGCCCCGAGTCCGAGGCTGAGGATCGCTTTGGCGACGGCGATCTCTGTCAGCTTCTGGATGACCAGGCTTGCGATCTGCTGCAGGAAGCGGGCGAAGGCTTCGAGAGCATCGAAGTCCTTCGTTGGGTCGAAGGCATCGACGATCGTGCTGCTGACGAAGCTAGCGAAGGCGTTGACGAGGCCGGTGGCGATTTCGATGCCTGCCTGGAATGCCGAGCCGATCTGCCCTGCTACTTGGGAAAGTCCTTCGGTGAAGCCTTCGAAGATGTTCGCGGTCTTCACTTTCGCAGCGAGCTCTGCGGCTCGTTCTGCTTGTTCTAGTTCTGCGGCGCCGCGAGCTTGTTCGATCGCGAGTTGTTCCTTCAGCAGGCGGAGGCGTTCCTCCTGTTGGGCTGTGTCGAGGTTGGCGGCCTCAGCTTCGAGTATCGCGGCTTCAGCGACGTCGCCTTTGATCCGTAGGAGTTCCGCCTCCGCTCGGACCTGCCCGCGGACGGCTTCTGTTTCCTGGATGCGAGCTTGGGCAGCCGCGATCGATTGCTCGAGTTCTTGTTCGCGCAGCTGCTGCTCGATCTGAGCGAGCTGTAGGCGGTTCTGCGCTTCCGCGGAAGCGATGGCGCCGGCGACACCACGCTCTTGTTCCGCTTCGTTCAATCGCTTGGCTGCTTCGGCCTCTGCCCTGGCGATCGGTAGGCCTTGGCTGATCGCAACCGCGGCGCGGCGGCTCTCTGCTTCTGCTTGTAGGTTCGCGACCTGCAGCTGCTGGCGCTGGAAGGTCTCCAGTTCGGCCAGGAGTTGGCGGCGGTCCTCGAGCAGGTTGTTGACCTGCCCCTCGTTCTTGACCGCTTCGAGCGCGATTCGGGTGACCTCAGGAGAGACTGCACGACCCACCAGGTCGACGAACTCTCGCTGAGTCTGCACCCGGGCTTCGGAGGCTGCAGTGAGTTGCTTGGTTTGCTCGAGCTCTTTCTGGAGTGCTGCCGCGCGGACCAGATCGTTCTCCTGCGCAGCCGTGCGGACGTCGGCTTCGAGCTGAGATTCTTTCGCCTTGAGGGACTGCAGGCCCTTCACCTCGTTGGTGAGTTGACGCTGGGCGTTGAGCGTTCCGATCAGGGAGGTTCGATCAGTCTCCGAGAGGGTGCTGATCCGGAGAGCGAGTTCCGCACGCTCTTTCTGCAGACCGAGCAAGCGGTTTTGGATCGTGCTGACTTGCTCTCGGATTGCGCGAGTGGCTTCGTCGGTTTCGCCTTTTGCGCCAGAGAAGAACTCTTCCACTCGCTGCGCAGCTGCGGGCAGGCCACCAGCGGCGACCTCGAAGTCGAGTGAGGCTCGGAGATCGCGTGTTTTCTTTTCGGCGTTCGCGATGTCGTCGGCCAGTTCTGAGATCTGGTTGCGAATCGTGCTGACGAAAGGAGGTAGTGAGGCGAACTCTTCCGCGAGGGTCTTTGCTGCCTTCGCTGCGGCAGGAAGGGCTTGTCTGCCGCCTCTGAGTGCTTCTTCCGTAACAGCGGCCAGTTCTCTTCTCGCTTTCGCAAACGAGTCCTTAGTCTCTTCCCAGGCAGCAGAGACCTGGTCAGCATTTTGTGCGAGCTTGTCTTCGCTTACGAATTGCGCAACCTGCACACGGAAGTCGCTTATAGCATCGGCTGCTGCATGGAGATTTTGGCTCAAAGTCTCGTCAAAGGCATTAGCAACGAAGGCAGAAGTCACCACCATTCGTCGGAAGCCTTCGAGGATAAAATTCACGACAGGGAGCATTGCGCTCAGGGTCGACCGCACAATCAACAACGCCCCTAGGAATTCTGTTTTTACTACCCCAGCCAGCACTTTGAAGTAGTTGGTTATCGCAACGCCAACGATCTTTGCGATGTCTTGAAGACTGAGGTCGGCACCCGTCAACAGCTTGACCCACAGCTGCACCGTCCCGACCACTGCAGAAACCGCGAGTGCAATCAGTCCGAATCTGCTCTTCACGAGCGTGATCAGACTGAGCATGACGCGGAGTGCAATATTTATTGCTCCGAATATAACCGCCAGTTCACCGAATCTGGCGGCGAGATCGACAACGGACAGAGCGGAGCCAGCGATGGAGCGCAGAGTGTCAACGAGAGGCGAGATCAGTGCGCGTAGCGCGCCGAATCCAGCCACTGCGCCTTGCGCGAAGCCGGCGACGACTTCCGCGACTGTTGTCAGCACGGAAGACAGAGTCTGCGCTGCAGTCAGTACGTCTTCGAAGCGGAGTTCTTTCGAGGCTTCGCGTGCGACGCGAACGATGTTCGTGAGTGCAGCGAACATCGCATCGAAGAGCGCCACGGCCTGCGGAGACGGAGAGATGATCCCGAACTCATCCGCATCGGTCAGGAGGTCGAAGATCTCACGGAGGCTTTGCTTCAACTCGTTGAAGAAGTCGAGGCCGCTGAGCGCCACGACCCGCTCGAGCACGTCTTCGATACGTCCGCGGAGGCCGGCGAAAGTGTTGAGCGCTTCCCGGCCGGCGACGTTGAAGGCGGAGAAACGTTCGGTCAAGAACTCGAAGAGGGTTCCCGCTTCTTTTGCGCGACGGATGTCTTCGTTGGTGATACCCAGAGCCGCAGCGATGCGCGTTGTGCGTAGTTGGATTGTGCCCGAGAGAATTGAGCGGATCTCTTCTGAGAGCTGGTTCTGTGCGACGCCCAGACTCGAGGCCGCCTGAGAGATCAGTACGGCGAATTGGCGAACCTGACCGATGTCTAGGCCTGCGGTGAGACCAGGGGCTAGAGCCTGTTGGAACGTTTCGATCAGTTCGGTCAGCGTTGCAGTCGTATCGAGCGCGTCTTGCTGCAATAGCTGTATTTGTTCGCGGGAGATGCCGAAGGCCGTTTGTAACGCCTCGCCGGCGGATGCGGTGTTTCCGAGTTCATCGCGAACTTGTGCGGAGGCCGTGATCAGCGCTGCGATGCCGAGGCTGCTCCGTTCGAGCTGGGCATTGAAGTCGATGCTACGACGCACCAGGTCGCTGAAGATCCCAGTCAGTCGACGCGCTACGCTGATCGCGAAGACTGTTTTCAGAACGTCCAACAGCGGCAGGCGGAGCTTCTCTGCTTCATTGCGGGCTCCTCTGAGTTCGTCTTTGGTGCGCTTGATTCCTTGGCGAACAGTGTCGACTCTTTGGGCTTCTCTGGGGTCGATGAGGGGTACGCTGGCGCCCCCTGGAGTCGTCGCTCCACGAGACTTCCCCAGTAGCGTGGAGGCCTTTCGCAGCTCGTCGTTGCGCTGCCGCAGCAGTGCGACCTGTTCGCGCAGGGCGGAGTTGAGGCGCAGGTTGGCGCCGATCTCCTTGCCGGTCTGCGCGAGGGTCTGGGAACGCACCTGGATGGTGCGGGCCAGCGCTTTGCCAACCTGGTCGACGGCGCCCGCCGTACTCCGGAACTTCGTAGCGCTGAGCGCTTGGGCGACTTCGCCGAAGTTCTTGCGGAGCTGCGCGCTGTCCTGGGACAGCGAGCGGATCGAACGGCGGAAGTTGGTGAACGCTGTGCGGCTGGCGTTCAGCTCTTCCCGGAACCGCCTGGTCGCGTCGCTGAAGTCGTCCCGGACCCGGATGCCGAAATCGAATGCTTCGAAGTCGCCAGCGCTCACTTCAGTTCACCGAGCGCTTTCGCTAGCCCTTCGAACGCAGCAGCGACCCGTTTTTCTTTCGGGCCGCCGCGACGGGTGTCCTTGTCCTTCTTGAGCCAGCGGGAGTACCCCTTCATCAGGTGGCTGAGCACGGCGTCAGGTCTCCCCGATTTCGCGTGGGGGGCGCAGGCGGCCGCTATGGCGATCGTGGCTGTCTCAACCATGCGCTCGTACTCATGCCGCAGGACGGAGGAGACCAAGGAATCCAGGGCCACCACGTCGAGCCCGAGAACAAGCTCGGCCGGGATGCCGTGCGTCAGGAGGTAGGAGATGTCGTCGCCGAGTTCGACCCAGCCGCCGCTTTCGCCGCTGCCGAGTTGGGGCTCTCGGGGTCCAGCTTTGCGAGTGCCGCGTTTACCGCGGCTTGGACTTTTCCCTCGAGCGACTTGAACAGGTGGAAGTTCGCCTTCACGACTCCCATCAGCATCTGCAGGAGCGCAGGCAGCTCGACCTGTGCGATGAACTGGCCGACGTCAGCGGTTGGCACTGGCCGTTTGGGGAACTGATCCCGCAGGCAGTTGCAGATCATCACGCCCATGAGGTGCAGGTTGGCGGGGTCGGTGAACACGTCGGCCATCTCGCTCAACGCTGCGCACCGCTGTTCGATGCGGTGCTGAGCGAGTTCTGGCGAAATGGCCGCGCGTTCGACCTCGTTGCCCTCGTCGAGCACCGCGATGTCTTCGAAGCCGACGTTGCCTCCGGCATCGGTCTTCTCGAGCCGGATCTTCTCCGGCGTCTTGAAGGTCCGCTTGCGCTCCGTCACGTTGCCCTGAGTCGTGCTGATCAGCGTGGAGAAGGCGCGGATCAGGGGCTTGCTGAAGTCCCTTAGCTCGATCAGGACGACGGCAGGCAGCCGATAGAACCGGAGCTTCTCGCCGTTCACCTCGTGCTCGGTCGGCTTGCCCGGCGACAGCCAGGCAAGCGCGGTTTCGGAAGCGGTCATGCAGGTCGCTCTTGGCGTTATGCGGCGGCCAGGGCGCCGGTGTAGCTGCGGACGTAGCCGAACGGGAACGCCGTCGAAATCACGGGCACGGATTCGGCCGCACCGGAGAGCTGGATGGTGGTGAACTCGTCGCCGATCAGGGACAGGTCTCCCTCGGAGGCGAGGGTCACCTTGTGGAAGTGGGCCTCCTGCGCGGCGTTGCTGTTCGCCGGGTTGGAGGCGATGAACTTGACCGCGACGCCCGTCGCCACCGAGGTCAGGATCTTCACTTCGTGGATCGGCTCCGTGTTGATCGCGGTGAAGGTCGTGGCCGCCTTGACCACGATTTCGTTGGCGCCGCCGCCGGCGGTAGCCGCGAGCTTCGTGATGCCCGAGGCCGTGATGAACACGCGGCCGAAGCTCGCGTCCAGCGTCCAGTCCACGCCGCGAATCAGGTCGGCACTGACGTTTACGCCGTTCTCGCCGTTGAGGATCGCGGTCGTCGCTACGGTGTCGATGTTGTAGACGCGCGTGAGGTCAGGCGTCGCGTTGTAGCGGTCCTTGTAGAGGTCGAACCAGAAGGGGATGGTCGACGCAGTGATGAACGTCGAAGTGTTCAGGGTCTTGAGCAGGATGACGCCGGCCGCGATGGTCGTCTGGTTTGTGAATGTGGTTGTCGTTCCGCTGAAGAACTTGGCCAGGTTCTGGAAGTTGATGCTGTCCATGGTGATCGCCAGCGTGAGCTTTTGGCTGACCACCACCTCCTTGTCGACGACTTGCAGGCCCTGCCGGCTGGACCGGTGTTCGAGCTTCTCCGTGTCGATCGTCGCGTTGAACGCAGCGCTGTTGCCGACGTCTCGGAAGTCGAGGGGCAGGCTGGTTCCGTCGAGTTCCGCGAGATAGACGATGCCGCGACCCAGCTCGTACTCGCTGGTGCTGTGAATGCCGGTCAGGTTGATCACTGCGTTTGGCTCCTAGGTGGGGGCCATCTCGGCGTGCACCACGTACCGCGCTCGAGTGCCCGAGTTTGGGTCCTGGTAGGCGGGCTGATCGTAGTCAGCTGCTCGGAGGCGCAGCCAAGCCACGGGACGGCCCGAATACAAAACGATAGGTGTATCGCTGACCCACGCTTCCTCGAAAGCTTCGAGTGTGACCTCTACGTTGAACTGCAACCAGAGGTCCCACTGCCATGTTTGGCGTTCGTCGCGGAACGTGCGTCGATTTCTTTTCGGCGTGTCGAATGCCGCTTTTGTTTCTTGCGTCAGCACAAGGATCGGCTCCGCGAGTTCGAGCGTGCTGCTCCTGTAGCCGTTTGGTGCGTGCACGACCTTGTTGAACGGGCCCGCTGCTACCTGTTGACGGATGCGCGCGTCGATCAGGTCGCGCAGCGAGAGCACCGCGACGAGACGCACCGCAGGCACGATCAGGCGCAGAATCGTCGGCAGGATCGCGATCGTGGGTGTGGCGGACGTATGGAGACCAGAGCCAAAGCTTACGGGCAGCGGGATGACTGCGTCTCCAGCCGCTGTGACACTCGCTATGTGGGCTGCAGTGCCTTCGCTCACCGGCATGGGGATGATGGCGTCCCCTGCTGCGGTCAAGTTCATAGTCGCGATCGCAGCGCCAGCCGCGACCGGCATCGGGATCAGCGACGTGCCGTTTGCCGTGATCAGAACCGCTGCGGTTCCGGTGCTCACCGGCATCGGGATGACGGCGTCTCCCGCGGCCGTGAGGCTCTGCTGGTGTAGCCCAGTGCCTTCGCTCACCGGCAGCGGGATGACGGACGCCCCGCTGCCTGTCACGTTCTCGATGACCGCGCCGGTTCCCGCGCTCACGGGCATCGGGATGATCGCGGCCCCCGAGCCCATGTGCGAGATGGCGATCGTCCCTGCGCTCGAGGGCAGGGGGATCGTGGCTGCGCCGTTGCCGGTGACAACGACTGCAGCGGTCCCGGCGCTGACCGGCTTCGGAATCACGCTGGCGCCGGCACCGACGATTCTTTCGACTGCGGTTCCCGTGCTGACCGGCATCGGGATGATCGCGGCGCCGGTTCCTACGAACGACTCGACGGTAGTGCCCGCACTGACGGGCATGGGGATGATCGATGCTCCCGCGCCGATCTTGCGGTTTCTGGTGGGGAAGTTGCTCGCGTCTGAGGGGTAGAAAACCCTCGTGACGTGCGCAACACTCGGTGCGGCGCCACCGCTGCCGATCGCGGCGAGGTCGGCTGCGCCAACGCAGTCGTTCAGTTCGCTTCGCATCGCCCAGTGGTTGCGAAGCAAGTTCGGGAACACCAACCGGGGCGATGCACCGGCAGCGAGCATCGAGACGCCTGCCGTGCCGATGTCCGCTGTCCAGACCGCACACTCGGCGATGCGCCCGTTGAAGAAGTCCAATACGGTGGCGGAACCGTTGCGGCGGGCGCCGATGTCGGTCACCAGCACGCTCGGGTAGGCCAAGGCGTGGGTGTTCGTCGCGGCCTGGGTTCCGTCCAGGTAGACGAACATGTTGGCGCTGGTGATGCGTGCGGCGACGTGGTGCCATACGCCAGTCGAAGGAGTTCCTCCGGTAGCAGTCGTCGCGGTGCCACCGGCTTGAACTACGACGGTCACGTTCGCCACACCGCCGACTCCGCAGAACATTCCGATGCGGTGGTTCACGGCAGCGGTCGTTCTGCTGCCGGTTAGCAGAGTACCTAGCGCGGCGAAGCTGTCGCTGTTGATCCAGCACGACAACGAGATCGGGTAGGCGGTAGCGACGCTGCCACCGCTGTAGCCGTCGGTGCTGCCGTCGAAGTCGAACGCCACGTTAGGTCTCGCGGATTTCGATCATGTAGAGGCGGAGGTCGCCTGTGGCGGTGTCGGAGCCGTTGTCTGCGTCGCGGGTCACGCGGAGCCGGAACATGTCGCCGGCACCGGCGCTGTCCATCTGTGCGCCGTCGGTGAACGGGATCGTGACCGTGAACTCTTGCCCTGCGGTTCCAGGGACCGCTTGTGTCACGCTTTGCGCTGCGGCAAAAGAGTCGCCGTCGAGATCGAAGCCGTCCTGGTTCTCCCATTCTGCGGTCATGACCACGTTGCCCGTGGTGGCGGAGACCATGCCGCAGTGCAGGATCACGGTGACACCCGTCACGCCGAAGTAGTTCTGCGGCAGGATGTCCTGAAAACGTGCGGTCTCGTCGGCGGCAGCATCGAAGGCCAGCAGAGGCTGGTTGTTGGCGACCTCGAAGGCCGCGTCGGTTGTGAGTGTCACCGCGGCCGCGGCGGCGCGGAGGCGGCAGAGGGTGTCACCAGCTGCCATTTTTGTATCCCATCTTAGGGTTCGTGAGGGCCTTCATGATCGCTTGGATGCCGCGCGCGGTGGTTGGCACATCGTGGGGTGTCGCCGGAACGATCTTTTGCCGCTTCGTGCTCGCCACCTGGTTGTAGAAATGCAGGCCGTGTAGGGAAGCAGCGGAGCAATCGTCAGCTCCCACCACAATCCATATTCGTGCGCGGTCGTAAGCTAAATCGGCTCCGATGTAGAGCGGGCTCATGGCTCGCAACTCCGCAGCGGAAACCGCTGGAAGCACAGGGCACAAGATGCCTTGTGCTGAATGCATGGCTACCTGAGGAGTGCAGGTCATTACGCCGGCCGGAGCTAGGGCGGGATGGATAGCGGTCCATTCTGCCGGCTCTGAACCGCAGCACCAGTCGAGTCTCGCGAACGCGGGCCCGCCGGTCATCACGACCACGTCTGCCCAGTCGCCTAATCCCCACGCAGTCAAGCAGTAGGCGAGCAGGGAGGCTCCTCCGGATTGGCCGGTGAATCTCCATGAGTAGCCGGCGAAGTTCTTGCCTCCGCCTTCCAGCGGGTTGTCTCGCAAGTACTCGAACAGAAGCGCACCGCGGGCGCTGCAGTCGAGGAAGGATTCTCCCAGCACACCGCCGAACCATCCGTCTGCGCATTTCCATTCGACCAGCCATAAGCCGGCGTCGATGATCGCTTGGGCGGCGACTTGGAAAGTCGTGGAGTACCAATCTGCGCCGAGGCCGCCAGCAGTGCAGAAAACGACTCGCCGGATCGTTTCAGGCACGCTCGGCGGCGTTATCCGGAAGGAGAGTACCTTCGTGGCGAGAGTGGGGAACTCCGCGTTGCAGGTGTACGCGACGGTGTCTTCGAGGTTGCCGACATCACCAGATTCGGTGACCAGATCGATGGAGCCGCCCAGAGGCACATCATGCCTCGGGCATCGTCACGGTCAGCGCGGTGATCTGCACCGTCGCACCGGCGACGAACGACACCGTGTTGACCTCGAGCATCCCGCCGCCACCGGTCGCGGTGACGTTGCCCTGGAACCGCGCGATGTTGTCGCGGTCGAAGGCGCGGAAGAACGATGCTGTGCCGGTGGCGTTCGCGACGGGATCGGAGGCGATCGCGTTGGCAGTAGCCCGTGCGCCCGGGGTGACGTCGACCGCGCCGCCGAAGGCAGGGTTCGACAGCTCCAGCTCGGCGAGGACGGTGTTGCCGCTGAGCGCGTCGTCGCACAGGGCCGGGGCAGTGCCTGAATAGATGATGATCGTGCCGGTCGGGTCCGCGGTGCCCAGGTCGAGCGCGTCGACCAGGGCGTTGCACATGAGGATCGCGGGAGCGTTCGAAATGCTGAGGGCCATCGTGTTCCTAGACGGTTGAGAACTGGAGCAGGCCCTCCACCGGGACCTGCATCGTGAGGTTCGCGCCGGTCGTCAGGTAGGGCAGCGACGGCGTGCCGGTGGTAGTGTCGATGTAGGCTACGAGCAGAGAGTCGGCATCCGTAGTGACTTCCAGGAGGACGACGAAGGCCTGGATCGTGTCGTTCACCGCGCCGCCCAGCGCGGTCCAAGTCGGGTCGTCGAAGCGCAGCTCGGCGCGGTCGTTCACGTCGTCTTCGGTGAACACGGGCGTGACGAGCAGCTGCCGCCCCGCACCGCCGAAGCCGCCGACGTAGTTCGTGGCCACGGTCTCCGCGGCGCTGGCGGACGCCACGAAGTCGTGGTCGCGGTCAGGCACGTACGCCTGCGTGACCAGCATGACCTTGAGCGCGGCTGTCGAGAGGTTCAGCGCCCCTCTGGCGACCTCGTAGGCGGCGTGGTTGTAGATGAAGTTCATTCCAGCACCAGCTGGTTCAGCGGGTACTGCAGCGTGCTGGCTTCAGGCAGGAACAGCGTCTCGCCAGGTCGCGGTGGCGGATCGTTCACGAAGTCGGGTCCGATGAGGGACACATTCCACCCGGTCTCCTCAGAGACTTCACCGGTACTCAAGATCCCGAGCGCTTCCTGGATCTGGTTCCAAAGCTCGTCCCTCCACTGGTCGATCAGCTCTGGCGTCTTGTCCCGGAGAAACCGTTCCTCGTTCCAGGTCTGCGGCTCGGAGTGCCCGTCCGCGAACCTCGCGGTCATGGTCGCGAGGATCTCGTACAGAACCCAGCGGACCTCCGTGACGGCGGCCAGGAGGCGGATCATGTCCGCCTCGGTGACCGCGTTGCGGTTGAGGGTCATCGCAACGAGCTGGGCCACCCGGGCCGCGCCGAGTTCCATCAGGAAGCCGACGCGGACCGCGGAGAGGGCTTCGTCGAGTTGCGCGTCGGCACCGCCTGAGTCGGGGATGCCGTTGAGCCGGACCTTGAGCTTCAGCTCGTCGCGGTTCTCGACGAAGAGGGGAACGCCTGCCACGTCACACCCGGTTACCCCAATGCATCGCGCGCTGCGAGGATGTTCTCGCAGATGACGCCGACGAGGTGCGTGACCAGCGTGCCGGCCTCGCCATCGGCACGCCGGTGCCGCACCTCGTCGACCGCCTGGCGCCACAGGACGGCTTCGGCGTCGCGCATGCGCCGTTGCGCGCGAACGTCACCGTAGTCGAGGCCGCAGTGGGTGCAGGTCCAGTACTCGTAGACGCCGCCGTCATCGACATGCGCAGAGCGGCGCTCCAGCGTGTTGCAGCCGCAGCCGCCGCAGGAACCTGAAGCATGTTGATGACGGCTGCTCAACGGGTTAGCGGGTCAGTTCGGACTGCAGAACCTGCATCGCGAGGTCTTCGGACTGCTGGGGGGCGCCGCCGCGCTCGACGATGAGCGCGTTCATCTGCGCCAGCGACTTGCCCTTGAGATGCTCGTCGGTGAAGGTCCACTTCGCCGGAGGCTTGTGCTTCTTGGCGGCTTCCAGCGCCGCGAGGCGAGCCTTCTCGGCCTCGATCAGCTCGGGGCTCGCGTCGACGATCATGTCGTCGCCGGTCCCGATGGTCTTCTTGCCCTTGAGGTGCTTCCGAGAGGCGTGCGGGCCGTCAGCGAACAGCACGCCCGCCTTCACCAGTTCCTCGCACCGCGCCTTGGTGAGGCCGTGCACCCAAGTGCCGCCGCCGTAGACGCCGACCTCGGGCTCGGCAAGGTCGATCTTCGTCCCGGGGAGAACGACGTTCCCCCCGAGAGCGAGTGACTGGTCGCTGGCGACGTAGTACACGCCGGTTTCCGAGGCGTGTTCGGCGGCAGCCGCTTTCGCGGCCGCCTTCTCTGCTGGGGTAGGGTTCGTCATGAGATCACGGGGACGTGTCGAGAGAAACGGTCGCGTTGACGCGCCGCGGAACCGGCAGCGGCCGCGACGTGAGGAGCATCCAGCGCACGCTCGGGTCCTTGGTGAGCCAGCTCTTGCTGAACTTCTCGCCCATCCAGAGGCCTTCCTCGATCGCATCCCAGTCGGGGATCGCACCGAAGTACGAAACGAACTGGTTGCTCGGGCCCACGTGCACCACTTCGGCGTAGCCGGCGCGGATCAGCGGTGTCGAGACGCCGTTGACCGTGATCGACCGGCCGTACTCCCACAGCTGGATGCCGGAGATGGTGCCGAGGAACCGCGCACCGGTCGCCTCGAACAGACGGAACTCGAGGCTGCCGGCTTCCATGCGCCGGTTGTCGAGAACGTTCTGGATCGACGCGCTCTTGAACAGGTTGGTCGCGGCTTCCGTGCTGAGGATCGCGTGCGTCGCGTTCAGCTCGGAGTCGTCGTTGATGAGGCGCGCGGCGGCCAGGAGATCGTCCGCCGGCTGCGAGGTGGCGAACGTCGCCCACGACACCGCGGCGTTGATGTTGTGCGTGGCCAGGCGACCGAAGTCGAGGCGGAAGTTCGCCTGCCGAGCAACCGAGTAGCTGACCACACCCGTGAGGGTCTGGCTGGCGAGCCACTCCATGTTGTTCTCGAGCAAGTCGTTCATCCGCTGCTGGTCGCGCGCGATGGCCTCGCGGATCTGGGCCTCCTTCTGCCCGCGATCGGTGAAGACGTTGAAGCCGCCCAGGCGCCGCAGCATCGCATCGGTTGCGACCATGGGCCGCTTGATGCGGATGTTCGGTGCGGAGACGACCTGGAAGTCCTCGTTGTAGCCGTCGACGTTGATGGCCTCGCCGTTGACCTCTACGAACGGCGCCATTTGGCGGTCGCCGTGGAGAGTCGAGATCTCGATCTTGTCGTCAGGCTGCGGCTGACGATTCGCGAAGAGCAGACGATCGAGGAACGATGCGGGAGAGCGCACCTCGCGGATCGATTCCGTGAGGACGCGGGTCTCCAGCAGCTCCGAAACCATGGTCGCCATCAGCCGGTCGCTCCCTGGATGTAGAGGTTGCTGCCCTGCAGCGCGTTGAGAGCCGCGTCGAGGTTCGGTTGGGTCTCGCCGGCGGGGAGAGGAACGTCGTCGCGGTGAATCATCCCGTGGCTCATCACGACACCGTGTACTTCGGAGGTCGCGTCGAGCTTGATCCCTTCCTCGACTTCGTCCGGAGTGGGCGTGGTGTTGACCTGAACCTTCCGGGTGCCTTCGCCCTGAAAGTAGAGGAAGCCTTCGATGGCCTCACCAGTGGTCCAGATCTTCCAGTTGTTGGAGGCGAGTTCGTCGCGGTACACGGGCGAGCCGACCTTGATGAAAGGCCCGAGCGCCACCGCGGCGAAGGGAACGGGCTGCGCGTGCTCAGCGGCCATGCGCAGGGTGGGCCGACGCCGCAGCGTCGCTACCAGGTTGTTGGCGATGAGTGCCATGGCTAGCTAGCGTCCTTGAGTCCGTAGAGCTTGCGAACCGAGTCCCTGGCCTTCTGGATGTTCTCCTGGATCGCGGTCTCGCGTTCGTCCTGGTCTTCCTCGTTGCCATCGCCGGTGTTGCGGATCTTGCTCTTGCCCTCGGCGATCGCGAGGCGGCGCCGCAGCTCGGCGACGTCGGGTGACTCGTCGCTCTTCTTGGCCTTCTTGCCCTTCGACTTGTCGTCCTTGTCGTCGGCCTTCTCCGCCTCCAGTTCCTCCACGAGGGCCTTCACCGCTTCCGGATCGTTCATGTCGATCTGCGCGAAGCGGACCGCGTCGTAGTGCTTGCGCACCGCAGCGAGGTCGCGAGGGTCGCCCTTGAACTCCACCACCTTCCGGGAGGGTTCCTTGTCCCCGGGCGGCTTGGCCGACGGAGCGATGGCCTCCTTGAGGGTGGTCGTCATCGCCAGCACCAGGGAGTCGTTCGACTCCTTCA
>Ga0137332_1000059_pt1 | contig 23382 bp, 39 predicted proteins | sample EasRivERMLT200_2_FD_104764 | JGI IMG/M metagenome (GOLD analysis project Ga0137332, IMG submission 104764) | Soil microbial communities from meander-bound floodplain in the East River, Colorado, USA - East River MetaG ERMLT200_2 | ecosystem: Environmental > Terrestrial > Soil > Floodplain ...
GATCACAGAAATAAAAGAATATGGATCAATGTTGATGGAATTTGTCTCTTAAGAATCTGTCAAATCCCTGTACTCCTAACTGAAAACATTCCAACTCCACTTCAACAACAAGTACTTATTAAAGATGCAAATAGGAGATCAGAATGACTCTACAACCATCTAGCTCTACAAGAATGTTTGCAATTCAATGGTGGGGTAATCTTTCTGTATTTGATAAAATGTCTCTTAGAAAGAAATATTACTCTCACTATCCACTCACAGGAGTTGAAAGAAGTATTGTTTGTATCGTACGTATTTATAGAGAGGAAAATAAATGACACGTTGGGAATATAACTTAGTTCCATTGCCATCTGGAACACTTCGTGACATAGAACAAGAACTTGATAAATTTGGAATAGTAGGATGGGAACTTTGTATGAGTGAGTACGGACATTTAATATTCAAACGTCAAATTCTTTCAAATGAAAATGAAAGCAAAAATAAAAATGACAATTAAAAAGTATCGTCCATATCTCACAGCAGCACAAATATCACGAATCCTTAAATATGCTCTAGATGCAGGAGACACAGATTTAATAGAGTGTCTCCACATCTTTGCATTTAAAGCTTCTGAAGGATACACAAAACCTTCTTCAGAATCTAAATCTCTTGAAGAGAAATTAGGTTTCATAGAAATCTCTCCAGATGAGGAAGCTAATCTCTTTCAAAAGATAATTGAATCCTGAAGTGCTTGACACATTTTCTGGAGTATGAGACAATTGGAGACTTAACTATGCAATTACTAACTAAACATCTTCATATATGGAAGCTAGATTGTCCTTTAACATATTGTGGAGAGATCTTATTTTGGAGAAAAGCACATTGTAAATTCAGTTGTGTTCTACTTGGACATGCAGTTCGTATATATTAATAATTAATTCAACCACGAGACTATCAAAACATGAGAATACTTTGCGCATACTCTGGACTTGAATTCAAAGTAGAATTCTTTCCAGCAGTTCTAAATTCGCGTGAAGTCTGTCATCCAATCTTTTATCTCCCACAACATAAACTAATTTCATACATACCTAAATGGTATGGTGGAGAATTAACTGGAACAGACTCATATCTTCTCTATCTAGCTCTCCTGAATTCTACAGAACTCATCGAATGGAGAGTACCTGCATTAAAAACAGACAAGAGTATTGCAATTGTAGCACATAATATGCCAGCTCTTGTTTCAATCGTATCTAAAATCAATGTAATCAAACATCCAGCATTTGTACTTCCACGTTTCGTAATCTCTCCAGAAACTAAAACTCTGGATAACTCATCATATTGGATTCAAGCGTGGATAGATCAATATAGGGAGTGGAGCGATGGTTATAAAACTAGGAGTCTTGACGAAAGAATCAAAAGAAGAGAAGAAGCTCTTGAAAGACTCATTAACAATTCTGCAAGAACAGTTGGATCTTACGCAACAATACTTGCAGAGTGGGCATCACTTGCTGGAAGCTTCCCCCACGGCACACAAGATATTAAAGGAAAACAAATTCCTTTATCTGATTACTGGAAATCAATTATTAAAGCTTGCGCAAACAATGAATCTATATTCAGTATTCCTAAAAATGATCTTGAGGAACTTGTAGAGTATTGTGAGCAAGAGATTCCACATGGATCTATCTATGCTCACACACTCATGACATTTCTTCGACAAGGACTTAAGAAACAAGTTAATTACTTAGGTCTAGGAGATATAGATATCTCTGGTGAAGTAACATATCGCATCTTGAACCCAGAAACTTCAATAGAAGATGCAAATAAACAAACACTGATAGATTCAGCTCCAAAAGAGGAGCCGCGTGAAAACCAGTATCCAACAAAGTTTGCATTCCTAAAAGCAAAAGCACGTTGGAGTCTAGCTCAAGAATACAAATCTTCTTATGGAGAACAAAATGTCAGTGCAATCAATCTGTGAAAGAAAGCTTCCACGAATGCAAATGGAATATTACATTCGCAATCGTTATTTCCTTGATTCCGATGAAGTAGATATTTACTACACACTCTTCTGGCATGGAGAATACTTCAAGAAACAGAATATGAGTGGAGTACTTTTGAAATTTAATGTAACTTTCGTAATTATCTTTCACAATTGCACTCCGCGAGATTGTTACAACTCAAAACAAGTACAACTTTCTTTTCGCAAAGCAGCGAAATATTATGAGCTTCCTGCTTATGTTTTAGTGAGGCCAGCAAAATGAAAAAAACTGAATATGTTGTAGAACTCGAATACACTAAAGTTAATGGTGTACAAGTAAGAACATTTTTGCATCATAAAGATGCATCAATACAATTCTTCAGTTCAAATATAGATGCAGCTTACTATGGAAAAGAACATTGCCGAATCCACAATGGAGTTTCTTATAGAGTAATGCGTGTGGAGGAAGCAAAATGACTTTTTCTGCCTCTGCTCTTGAAAGAATCCGAACAAGAATTCGGGAACAAAAAGCTTTACAATCACAACTTGAACCTCAAGAACTTGGAATTCATTTTGCAACTAAATCTCTAGAAGATGAGGAGCTTCTTCATGGCGAAGATAAATTTGGAAATCCAATTGAATATAATACTGAACAAACACGAGCCATTAGAACTATTGGAAATGGAGAGGACTGTATTCTTCTTGGTGCCGCAGGCACGGGAAAAACTACTGTCTCTAAAGCAGCAATTGGAAGACTTGTTTCAAAAGGAATTGCCGATGTGCTCTATTCAAGTGGGCACAAGTATCTACAAGATGGTACTCCCGGAGTAGTTTGTGTCTCTTACACTCGCAGAGCAGTTATGAATTTAAGAAGAAACATGAGTGAAGATATGAAATCTAACTGCATCACAATTCATAAACTCCTAGAATATGAGCCAATCTATTATACATTGTATGATAAAGAGACTCAAGAAGAACGTAATACAATGCGATTTGAAGCAACTAGAACTGCTTTACGTCCTCTTCCGGAATCAATTCATACAATCATCATTGATGAATCTTCAATGGTTTCAGTAGAATTATTCAAGGAAATTGAAAATGCCTGCCCACACAAACCCCAATTCGTATTTATTGGTGACATTCAACAATTACCACCAGTGTTTGGAAGTGCAATTCTCGGTTACAAAATGTTGGAGCTTCCGACTGTCGAACTTACGCAAGTTTATAGACAGGCGTTGGAAAGTCCAATCATCCGACTTGCACATAGGATTCTTAGTGGTAAACCTATCAAGAGTGCTGAATACGAAGAATGGAAAATCAAGGATCAACTAACTTTACATCCGTGGAAGAAAAAGATTCATGCAGATGTTGCATGTCTTACCTTTGCAAAATTCATTACGCAAGCATCAGATACTGGAGTATATAATTCAGAAGAAGATATGATTCTCATTCCATTCAATAAATCTTTTGGAACAGATGAAATCAATAAACACATTGGAAACCACTTAGCTCGCAAGAATGATCTCTTAACATATGAAATCATCGCTGGATTCAACAAGCATTACTTTTCAGAAGGTGATAAAGTCCTCTATGATAAGGAAGATGCATTCATTTATAAAATCGAAATCAATCCAGTATATTCAGGTGCAATGCCGCAAGAACCATCAAAACATCTTGATTACTGGGGTTTTAAACAACAACAAGAACATCACATAAAAGAACAAACTTCAGAAGATGTAGATTTTCTTCTTGCACAGATGGCAGTAGCACAAACAGATGAAGAAAGAGTACAACAGTGTTCTCATCTCATAACAGTATGTATGGTAGATACAGGAGCCTATGTCACACTTCGCACCGCTTCAGACATTAACAGTCTCATCATGGGATATGCTCTCACAGTTCACAAAGCTCAAGGATCAGAATGGAGAAAAGTTTTTCTTATCTTACATCAATCTCACGCAACCATGCTCCAAAGGGAATTACTTTATACGGCTGTCACAAGAGCAAAAGAGGAATTGTATGTTATCTGTGAACCTGAGTCTTTCACTAAGGGCATAGAAAGTCAAAGAATTAAAGGTAACACTTTAGCTGAGAAAGCTGAATTCTTTAAAGGTAAGTTAGAAAGAATGGAAAATGGAGTTAAGAAATGATTTGGAATCCAATATACAATCCACCTAAAGCAACTGATATCTACATCGTGCGATCCTCTGCAACTTTAAGAGAATTTAATCTCTTATTCTCAATGTGTGATTTCAAATGGAGGAACCCCGAAAATTCAACAGAATATCATCCCCTTCCACAAGATCAATGGAAAGCGAAGCTCTAAAATTCAATTCACTCCCCTATTGACATCGCACCAGAAAAAGTGCATACTGACACACTCTTGATACCGAAATGATACTTACGGAATCAAGTGTTTCCACCAATCCTAACTCTCGACGGAGTATTACAAATGTCTGAAACTCAAGCTCAACCTACTACCATCTCTGCTAGTTTCGATAAATTTCATGACAAGAAAGCAGTTAAATTCTTCTTCAAGAAAGTTGTTGATAAAGAAACAAAAGAAGAGTTCAAACGTCCTACTGTTGAACTTGAACTTCCAATTCCTTCAATCGAAGGTATAATCGAAATTCTGCAAAAGGGAGGAAAAGCACTAGAACTTCTGCAAGATGCAGTAGCCGAAGTTGTAATTGGTCAAGCTCGTTCCATTGTTAACGACAGAGAAGATGCATCGCAAGATAATTTCCCCTTTGACAAAATCTCTTGGGAATACATTGCAAATCTGCCAAAAGCAGAACGTCGTGGTGGTGGAATCAGCAAAGAAACTTGGGAAGCTTTCTCTGACGATTATGTTGCAGTGATGCCTTCTGTCACTGGAAAGAGTGCTGAACAAGTCTCCAATGCATCTAAGATTCTTATGAACAAGTTCAATCTGGTGAAAACGAATAAGCCAGTCCTGAAACTGTTGAAAGAACAACTTGCAGTTTACATCAATAACAGTCCCAATGCTGAAACGTATCAAGAGTGCGTAGAGTTTCTGGTGAATAAAGCAGATGCACTCTTGAATATGGATGAAGCTGCATTGCTTGCGAATCTGTAAGTAAGCATCGGTACTGGAAGGTTAATGGAAAATCTTCCATGAAGCTACAGTTACAGAGACTCCGATATCTGTGACTCTTGAAGGTGAGGCAAGTACATCCTCGCTGGTCCTGAGCATGACTTAAAAAGGCTCATTTCTTGTGTACTTGCATGAAAAGTATCCTTTGGTGGATATACGTTTCTAGAGCGTGGAAGCGGGTAACGGACAAAAGTGAACCCGAATGGCATCTAGAGTACACAAGAAAAAATGGCAGTCCGTAAGTATTATCCAATCTGGCAGCAACTTAAAACTGATAATAAAGTTAGCATCCGCGTACCTCGGATATATCATCGTCGCCTAATTAAAGCAGTAGTTAAAGAGAAATACAGTGACATTGAATATAAGTTTCTACTTGGTGAGCGGGGCAAGAAAGCGAAACTTTCATATCATGTGCAAGGTGTAGTGATTACATTTCATTTAACTCAATCTTTAGGAGTTGAAGATTTATGACTGAGAGCGATATTGCTATTGTCAACTTAAGGCTTCCAAAAGACCTTGATTCTTCTTTAGATAATATAGCTCATATAGCTATGGCTCCTAAAGAAACTGTTATAGCTGTACTTTTTGCTGTCTCAATACATAATGGTATGCTCAAGTCTGGAGCAAAAGATGACACGACTATTTCTACCTGATTCAAATGACCTAATTCTCTTTGAAGGTAAGATGAAAAGAGAAACAGAAAAAGCAGTTCTATTCAAGTTCTCTTTCCAAAACAATTTAGATGGAGTGGAACATTGGCTTCCATTCTCACAAATTCAAATGTTGAAGATAGATAAGAATGGTGGGAAAGATAAGATTAAGATTCCTAAATGGATTGCAAGAGCTAAAGGCTTGTTGGATGAGGAGAATGAAGAATGAATTTCTTTCTTGAATTTGATCCTTATAATTCTTTTCCTTGGACTATTATTTCTATTTCATTTGAAGGAAATAAAGTAATTTATGGATCTTACTCAACTATGGAAGAAGCATTTAGAAATCACTTCTACAATACAAACAAACAACCAATGCTACAAATTGGAATGCAATCATGACTCCAGCAGAACAAATCTCAAGTGCAATTCTAGAACTCCAAGAAAAACTTCTTGCACAACATCCTTCTATGCCAATTCTTCTTCGCACAATTCATAAAGAACTGCAAGCAAATCCAGATGTAGTTACTCTTCTTAAAGATGAAGAACGAGCAATTATCATTGCAGGATTAGAGAAATTCACTAAAACTGAACTCATTGTAAATACTAAGAATCTTGCTAAAAAAGCTATTAAGTCCATGACGACATTGGATTTGTAATTTAGGAGTTGATATGACCCCAGACAAATTTAAAGAACTGGCGGAGTGTATGGAAGAAGCGGCGCGTCATTTAATACAGGCGCACAGACAGGAATCCGCTGAGAAAGCATGCGAAGTAGCAACCATCTTGTATGCGCTGGCTGAGGCGAAGAAGGTGTTGATGCTTAAACGACCGGATGGTGTGTGGCTACAAAGCACGCTCTATGCCGATATGGATTTGGCAAAAGTTGACCCAACAGGCATAGAGCATGGAATTCAATACGCCACGGCTCTAATCATTCCGTCGGAGAAGCCATGACGACTCCAGATGAAGAAAAAGATATAACAATTCTCTGGCAAGGTCCATTTGAGGGAGGAACATTAATTCTGTTCCTCTCTAAAAAATATAATAACATTCTTTTCTGGAAAATTTTTGATCCAAGCCTCGCTGATCCTCTTACTGGTCATTGTTACTTCATAGCAACTGGGGAATTCGACCTTAAGAAATTCATAGATGTATCTCTAATATCAATTCGCCACACTTATCTTAGTTTTCAACAAGGACTTAAAGATGAGTGCATTACTTCAGGCGCCAAAGTCCAGTAGTCTCTTACGACTTTGTATACGCTTATATCTATCCTCTCGGGAAAGATGTTATGTTGATTATCTCAAAGGTGCGAAGGCTATTTTCAGGAATTGGTACACCGAACAGATATTCAAAACCGATGACTTGGAATCAATCCATCTTTCATGTGGTATCGTATGTATGTGCGGTCGCAGTTGGAGTGATTCTGGGAATCGTATCATCAATAGTTGCAGTGGTTGCAATACTCATCACTGGGGCATTGATTACGAACTTAGTGAATTGGTTTCAATAACTCAAGTTCCACTTCCAATTCTAACATCCCTCTTTGCACTGGAACTAGAGTATGGATATCAGACTTCAACAGCTCAGTTACTCCTCCCGCTTAGTTCTACATGAGTGTCCGCGCAAATTCCAAATTCAAAAGTTAAATACAGAACTTGAAGCAAGAAGAGATGATGATGACACTCAACTTACATTCCAATTTGGACACACAGTTGGAGAAGGAATTCAACTGCTCCTCTCTGGAAAATCACTTGCTGAAACAATCTGGATTAGTTTTATTAAATGGAAACAAGATATCCTCGCTGATGATGTTAAGAGAAAGAAATCATTTGCTCTCGCAATCATTGCTCTTCAAAAGTTTGATGCATTACAAAAGGCAGGATTTCTTAAGGAATATGAACTGGTTTATTATCTATGGAAACCAGCAGTTGAACTTAGTTTCCGTATTCATCTTCCTGGAGGTTTCAAGTATAGAGGATTTGTGGATGTTGTGCTTAGGAATAAAGAAACAGGGGAAGTCCTTGTACTTGAAATCAAAACATCCTCCGGAGCAGTTATTGCTAGCTCATACAAAAATTCCGCACAGGCAATTGGGTATTCAATCATTCTGGACTTTCTGTTCCCAAAACTCTCATCTTACAAGGTACTATACTTAGTATATAAGACGAAAGAATTAGAATACGAACCAATTTTATATACTAAATCATATCTACAAAGAGCACTTTGGATTGAAGAACTGCTGTTGGAGATTGAACAAATTGAATTGTATGAAAAGCGTGGAGTCTTTCCTATGCATGGAGAATCTTGTGTAGGAAAGTTTTATAAAGAATGTAAGTATCTTGGTATCTGTACCATGAGTACGGAAAGATTGACTTCGCCAATTAGTACGATGGGATTAGCTGCATTAGAGGCAGAGAAATATGATGCTGAGATTTCTCTTATGGATTTGATTAAAACTCAACTTGAGAATACGAAAGGATTGGAAGATGGAAGCTCTTCTGAAGCAGCGGTCTACATCGACGATAGATCAACCGATAAAGTTTTGTAAGGATTGTAAGCATGTTGTTAAAGATGATAAAGGACCAACATGGTGGAAATGCGCTAATACAAGAGTCGTTTCTTTTCTCGATGGCACAGTTACATATAATTACTGCAGCGAAGAACGAACTCTCACTTCTGGATGTGGTTCCATAGGAAGAAATTTTGAAGCTGCTCCTTCTTATGATTCCAGTACACATGCCGGTGGTGGTCATGGCTAAACTCTCCGATCTTCAAGCATCTAAAACTCACAGAGCCTGCATCTTTGGAGGATCTAAGACAGGTAAGACTGAACTTGTAGGACGTCTCTCAGAGTATTTCAATCTCCTCTGGTTCGATCTTGAGAATGGATATGATACTCTCTTTAAGTTTCCTAAAGAATGGCAAGAGAGAATTGAACTCATCAGGATTCCTGATACAAAAGTATTTCCAATTGCAATTGAGACTATGTTAAAAGTCATTACAGGTGCTCCAGTGGAGATATGTGATGAACATGGAAAAGTTTCGTGTGCTTTGTGCAAGAAGGATTCTAAACCTTCTACTCGTGTTGCTCTCAATGAGTTGGGAGATAACTATATTGTGGTGTTTGATTCTGGTACTCAGCTTGCAAACTCTACTATGAATCACATTACAAAGAATGAGCCTGACACATACAAACCTGAGTGGTCTGATTATAGAAATCAAGGCGCACTTATGGATAAGTTTTTAAGCCAAGCACAACAAGCGAAATTCAATCTTTGTTTCATCACTCATGAAGCAGAAGTGGAGCTAGAGGATGGACGCAAAAAGATTGTTCCTGTTTCTGGCACTACTAATTTCTCTCGCAATACTGCTAAATACTTTGATGAAGTTGTGCATTGTGATGTGAAGAATAAGAAACATGTGTTTGGTTCCGCAACCACATATACAAATAATATTCTTACAGGTTCTAGAACTGACATCACTTTAGAGGCAGATGAGTTTCCTACTCTCCTTCGTATATTCAAACCTGATTTGTTTCCCCCAGTGGTGAGAGAGGCTGTTCAGAAGTCTCCAGCGCACACTGCAATTAGAAATCTTAGTGCACTTGTAGGAGCGAAGAAATGAGCATAGCTTGGAAAGTAAAAAGTTATTCTCAAAGAGATGCAGCAATAGCTTATGATTGGCTTGCTGAGTTAGCAAAAACAAACGATCATGCTGCTGTACTATGTGTTGAGTTAGCTAGACTAATAGCACTTGAAATAATTATGGGGAAAAACAATGAGTTGTAACATTTTACAGGCAAGGTGTAGACCTGCATCCTCAGTACAAATTCTTGGAATGAGATTGCAAGTACATTGTAGGAAACATAAAATCGACGTACCTAGACAAGAAGTGATGTGGATGAAACTTTGGGCACAAGTAGCTTCAGGAAAACTTGGTAAGACAGCAGTTGAAACAGTAGATTTGAAGCAACTTTTAAGCATTGCAAAAATAGAAGCTTATGCAGAACTTCCGACCAAACAAAGGAAACAACATGGAAACTTTTCAGCAACCTAAAATTACGGGCTATCGACAGCTTACAGAAGAGGAAGTTAAGTGGATGAATGAAATTAAGAGAGTAGCTATTGAAGTAGGAGAGTTAATTGATGTAATGGAAAGATGTGCACATTTAGATCCAACTCTTAAGGATTCTTTACACGCCGATCTTCGTTGGATCTCAATAGGAAGGACTGATTTACAAAAAGGCTTTATGTCTCTCACTCGCGCAGTAGCTAAACCAACGAGCTTCTGAATATGAAAATAGGAAGATCTTTTCCTTCTATGAAGTTTGAAGGTCTCATTGAAGATACTTTTGATAAAATTAAAGAACTCTCAACTCTCAAGGGTGGAGAATACTCAGGAGATGATGATAGACTCCTAAACTTTCGTCGTAATGGAGTCGATCTTGACCTCCCAATGGAAACTGTGTGGAGAGTTTATGCAGCTAAACATTGGGATGCAATTGGTCAATACATTCGAGACATGCAGACAGGAAAGAATTGTCTGCGTCTTGAATCTATTGAAGGGCGAGTAGATAATTTGCTAGTATATCTACTCTTGTTTAAAGCAATGGTACGAGAAAGAGAGGAATCAAGAAATCCAATTCGTGACTCTGTCGTTTATAATCCATCAATCAATACACCTACTAATATACCTACTTATGAGGATAAACAATGAGTACCGATACTTCTGCTAAAGCTGATCTTGATTCTCTTCTTGATGGCACACTTGATGATCTTGCTGATCTTCCAACTTTCAATCCATATCCTGCTGGTGCTCACCGTGCATTCGTGTATTTTGAAGAAAAGGTGATCAATAAAAAACCGGCAGTGGAACTGAAACTCGTGGGTATTGCAACTGAGGAACTTGCAGATGCAACAGAAGATAAACCCATTGAGCCGAAGCAAGAAACTCAAGTTCTATATATCCTGAAAAAGGATGATGGAACTGTCAATGAAGTTTCTCAGGGTAAGCTGAAGGAAGTACTGGCACCTCTCGGTGCTGCCACTGGTGAGACTGGTTTGAGAAAGATTATGCTAGCTGCTAGTGGCATGGAAGTTCTTGCAATTACTAAGAAACGACTGAACAAACAATCGGATACATACAATACCGATATCGTGAAGCTTGAAGTAGTTTAATCTCCAGCAGGTTTCCGGTTATCCTGTATCCAAAACCGGAACTTTTTCTCTGGAGAACACAATGGTCATTTTTAAATATAAAGAACGTCTCTTTCTTCGTGTACTTCCAGCTAAAAGATTATTCAATTCAACCACAATCTGGGAGGTAGTTAATCGCGGTGATATCTTTGCTGTTGACTTAGAAACATTTGTCTTCACTGTAATTCCAGGTAAAGCTACAGTTGAATACGTAACTGGAAATGTCACTGTAGGATGAGTAAGATTCTAGCTTTTATAGGAACATCAGATGATGAACCGTATCTACACAACCTTAAAGCTCTCGTAGGTACCGCGAAAGTCTATGTAAGATTAGATGAAATTTCTACTCTTACTGAACTCGAACTCTGGGCGAAAAAGAGAAGTGTCACTGGGGTATTCTTAACTCAGAAACACTTACTTAAGAAACTAGTAGGTGTAGAATCAAGAGCGAATCCTTCGCTGGATGATTATCAAGGTTCGTATATCTCTCGGAATGGAATTGAGTATGTGATACTGAATCCACTAGAGCATTTAGTACGAGTAAACTATGCTAAATTCACATTTGAAAGATTCATTTCTAAACTTCTAGCTCCTGAAAAGTGGAGAGAAGTACCGCCTTTTTCATGGAAACTGTATGAACCAGCAGATGTTGAATATGCATACGAGAAATTTGGAGGAGAGCGCACTCTTGCTATTGCAATTGACATTGAGACTGCGAAAGAACCTCTTCGCATTACGTGTGTTAGTTATACTGCTTTGTTTATTGAACCTGACTTTAGCCTCACTACTTACAGCTACGTTATTCCGATAAAGGATGAATACGCTCTAGCGTGGGTGAAGAAGTTTAATTCTCTGCATGTACCGAAAATATTCCAGAATGGGAAGTATGATAACTCCTACTTTCTCATGTATGGAGCACCAGTATATAATTGGCTCTTTGATACAGCAAATGCCTTCCATTCATGGCTCTCAGAACTTCCTAAAGACTTAGGATTTCTGGGAGCTTTCTTTGTTCGTGATGTAATGTATTGGAAAGATCTCGCTAAAACAGGAGATCTTATGGATTATTATCTCTACAATGCTAAAGACTCATGGACAACTCTATGGGTGTTTGTGCATTGGCTCTTAGAATCTCCTGAGTGGGCGAAGAAGAATTATTTGAATGAATTTCCATTGAATTTTCCTTGTCTTCTTGCTGAGATGACAGGAATTAAAAGAGATGAAGAGAGAAGAGCCGCGTCATATGCAGAAACTGAAATTAAAATACAACAGTTAGTAGGTGAACTTCAAAGATCAATAGGAAAACCTCTTAATCCTAACTCACCTAAACAGTGTCAGACACTACTAAAAATTCTGGGTGTATCAGCTACATCCACTGATGAAAAGAATCTTAAGAAATTTGCTCTTCTTCATCCATTCATAGAATACTATTGCAATCTCATACTTAAGATTAGGAAACTGAGAAAAGAGAATTCAACATATCTTGTGGAAGGGAAGGAATACAATGGTAGAATTTTATTTGCTCTCAATCCACATTCAACCGACACAAGCAGACTTGCAAGTAAAGAACATCATTTCTGGTGTGGTTTACAAATACACAATATTACAAGAGGACCTAGCGTTAAGAGAACCTTTAAATCAGATGAAGATTTTTACTTCGGAGAATGCGACCTTGAGCAAGCTGAATCTCGTGATACAGGATATATTTCCGGGGATGAAACACTCATCGCTAATGTCTCTGGAACGCGCGACTTTCACTCTATTAACGCAAGCGCTTTCTTTGGAATTGATTACAAAGAGTTATATGATGACGACAAAAGAAAAACAAAGAATAAAACCATTCGTGATTTGGCAAAGAGAATCAATCACGGGGCAAATTACAATATGGGAGCCCTTGTCCTTGTAGATACAATGGGCATAGATAAAATAAGAGAAGCACAAGTACTTCTTAAACTCCCTCGTCATTGGAATCCTAAAAGAGTAGCTGAGTATTTGTTGGAAAGATTTGAAGCGACATACCCTAAATTAAAAGGACAATGGTATGAAAGCATTGTACAAGAGATTCTTACTACGCATATGCTTGTTTCTCGTGCGTATCACCATGTTTCTAGTAAAACACAGCCAGAGCCTGGAAACTCGCCAATTCAATTTGTCAGAGAAGCAATTCAGGTGGGTGGTTGGACTAGATATTGCTTTGGTAGACCTGATAAGAATAAGAGTGACCTTAATTCGTATGTTGCACATCCTCCGCAATCATTGAATGCACAGACATTGAATAGAGCTTGGCTTAGAGTGTTCTATGAAATTGCAATACATCCGGAGCATTCTAAGAATTTCCGACTTCTAGCACAGATTCATGATTCCATTCTCTTCTTGTATCGGAGAGGTCATGAGTATTTGTGTCAGATGGTAAAAGAAAGGATGGAAATACCTGTAACTATTCTCGGGGCTGATAAAATTTATCGTACATTCACAGTGCCAGCAGCAATTAAGATTGGTAATCCTGGCGCCCTCTATTGGAATGAAACTGGAGATTGAAGATGATTACAGCTGAATTCACATTCACTGAAGCTGGCTTTTGGTATTCTCTTGATCTTGAAAGTACACAGTATGTAAAACTCATGCAGACTGGATCACTTCCAGATGGTAAATCTGTATGTGCAGTTAAGTTATTTGATTTTCCTCAAGACGAGGGATGTGCATTGATTTATGATTTCGTACTTGCAAAGAAAGGAATTACTCCTTGGAGACAATTTCCAACAGTGAACGTGTAGGAGTAGGAATAGGAGTTACTATGAAAGAAGTAACCCATGCCACAAAAAGTAGTTCCATTGAGAGAACCTAAGGAAGTACATAACGATTTCTTTTCAAACTATCTCTCATATGTAAAAGAAACTGAGTGTCCTGTTTTCTTTCATCGCTGGTGTGCAATTGCTGCAATTGGAGCCTTCTTAGAACGGAGGTTCCACTTTCAGCATGGTCATTTTGATATCTATCCTAATTTATATGTAATGCTTGTAGGTAATCCCGGTACAAGGAAGAGTACTGCAATTAAGATCATGCAGTATCTTATCATGCAAGCAGGTTATACAGACATTGCAGCAGATAAAACATCTAAAGAAAAGTTTCTTCTTGATCTTGCTGGTGAGGATAAGACAGAAGATCCACTAGAATCATCCCTATGGGGAAAGGAAGCTACAGATGTATCTAATTGCTTCATTATGGCAGACGAATTCAACGATTTCTTTGGGAACAACAATCTCGAATTCATTTCCCTCCTCGGAACTCTCTGGGATTATAGAGGAATATACGAATCACGCGTCAAAAATTCTAAGTCAGTGGCAATTCCTAACCCAACAATATCAATCCTCGGAGGAAATACGCCTACTGGCTTTTCCATTGCATTCCCAATTGAAATTCTTGGACAGGGATTCTTTTCTCGTCTTTTACTCGCGTACTCTGATCCAACTGGACGAAGAATTACTTTTCCTTCAAAACCTTCAACGGACGCTACTTTGGAGATCGTGGGCTTACTCCGAAGAATTAAAACCTCAGTTATCGGAGCGGCCTCTATCACTCCAGATGCAAGAAAACTTCTTGACAAAATTTACAAAACCTACACAGGAATAAATGATGTCAGATTTGAAAGCTATTCAAATAGAAGATTTACGCACCTACTTAAACTCTGTCTTATCCAGTCAGCAGCAATTTGTTCCACTACCATTACAGAGGATGTTGTTATCCATGCCAATACAGTATTGTCTCATACCGAAAAACTTATGCCTAAAGCTCTTGGAGAATTTGGAAAAGCAAAAGATTCAGATATCACGCACAAAGTAATGCAGATTTTAGAGGCTACGAATAGAGTATTGAGTTTGAATGATATCTGGAAACATGTACACAATGATCTTGATAGTGTAGGAAAGCTGACAGATTTGTTAAGGAATTTGATTGTTGCAGATAAGATTACACCAGTTACAACTCCCATCAATGGTTTCTTACCCAAGAAGATACCAGTGATTAATATAGATGAAGATACAGTTGATTGGAATTATCTCACTCAGGAAGAGAAAGAGGCATCGATATGACAGATAAAATTGTTCACATTGCATATTCAGAGAAAAGAACTGATATACCTTCAATAAATGATGCTACAAAATGTGATAGAGAAGATTGTAATCCTGATATGCAGTGGGATGTAAATTACGGTTTAGCAGGAGGAGGTATGGGAGTATATCAATATTGTAAATTATGTGAACGAATTGTAGGCAAAGACTTAGATCCACTAGAGGAGGAATAGTATGATCAGAAGATCTTTTTTACTTGCATTACTACTTCCATCTGCAGTATTCTCTTATGGTACCGGAACTGAGAAATATATTCCAATAGGACAGTCACCGGGAATCTCCAATGTAAAATCTGTACAAGGAATTATAAAATCTACAACAGCTAACTCCATCACAATTCAAGCTACGACTGGTGGATTAGTGGTTGTGGAATTTGATAAAAGCACTAATATTTGGATTGATCGTAGTCAATTAAAGCTTCCAAATAAAGAAGGTACGTTAGCTGATTTACTTGCAGAAAGTTATATAGAAATTTATTCTCCTAAGTGGATTAAAATTAAAGGATTGAAATGAAAACGCTAGCATTACTGTCACTTCTGATTCCATCTCTTGCTTATGCCACTGGAGGTACCGTTCCACCTCCTAAGCCTGTGCAACCTAAGATCATTAATGTGGATAAATCTAAAAGCATTGAAAACAATTCATCTGCAACAGCTAAAGCAACAGCAGAAGCTAACGTAGATGCTAGACTTAAATCAGAAGTACAAGCACAAGGAGGAAATGTTACTATTGGAGGATCACAAGGTTCTGCAAGAGCACCTGATATTCTTTCTTATCCAACAGCTCCTTGTAGAATTGCTGTAGGTGCCTCTGCTGGTTGGGTTCCATTCGGATTTGGACTTAATGGATCTGTAATGGATGAGAACTGTGAGATTAATGAATTGCGCCGTGGCTTTCAAGAACTAGGAAACACAGCAGCAGCTACACAAGTGATGTGTCTTTCAGAGAAAGGAAGAAAAGTACTAGAAGCCACTGGAACTAAATGCCTCGTCAAGAATGAGGAGCCCACAGTACAACCTCATGTGACACCTTAATACAATGGCATATCTTGAATTCTTTCCTGAGGAATATATACAACTCAATAAGGAAATAACATACCACCCAACTCTACAAGCCCTGCTAGCGAAACATCCTGAGTATGAATTTGAACTTAAACTTGCAGAGATTGCAGCATATTGTCTCATTGAAGTAGATGGAGAGTTCACTCAGGAAGAATTAAGAAAACTAGCAACTCTTTGTATCGCAAGACTCCAGCAACTTCCAGGTGTACGACCTCTAGATCAAGCACCTAGAGTAAAAGTACCAGATGAAGATTGGTCTAAGCTAGCAATGCCATCTGTAAAAAAGCATTAGTAAAGAAAAAGCCGCCCATAAGAGCGGCCTTCTTTTCTACTACCACATTCTAAATGCTCTCTGTCTCCGCAACTTAATAATCCTATCCCTCTGATATCCAGGAAGTGTTCCTCCTCCTGCTATTCCTGTAGCACCAGTTAATAATTTAAAGAATAAAAGGTGTGTGAGAATCATTTCATCCTACTCCATGCATTAAGAAACGATTAGTCTTAGGAACTGCACCGCCTGGACCAGCTGCAATTGACATACTTGGCGGAAATGATAATTGTGTTTGCCATAGACCAAAAGGATTATTTCCTAGAACACGCATCTCTTCTAGAGATAAAAACAAACGTCCAATGTATGTTCCTGCAATCATTGCATCTGCAGTGCTAACGGTAAAATCAGCGCCGCCTACAGAAAAAATACCGTTGCCGTTTACTGCACTTCCAGTACTAGCTATAGTTTCAACTGCTGTCACTCCACTAAGGAAATGTCTAACAAGAAAATTAACGTTATTAGTGGCGGCATTATAACTAGCTGCTATCATGACAGGCTGACCACCTAACATTTGAATAGTGCTAGTAGTATCAACTACGCTGCCTTTAGTAAAAGTAGGAAATTTAGGTGTTCCTGGAGTTCCACCCATTCTAAATCCAGCATTTGTACTGGATGTAGCCATAACCAGTGGGCCTGTGTTTGGATCATCTTGTACTAATAATGCAATGAACGTTATATCTACATTTCCTAGTACTTCTCTACCAGAAAATTCAATTCTCTCCTTAGTTGAATTTCTTGTGTAATCAACACCTGGACCAATAATAGAATCAAATCTAGCTCCAGGAACAGTAGCTACGCCTGTTGGAAATCCAACAACTCCACGTACATGATCATAGACATTATTACTATGTGCTTGTGGAGTAGTAAGTAAAATAGCTTTAGACCATAGAAGATTAAATAAAGAACTAGATCTTCCAGGATCTACTCTACTTGCGTCAGCTTGAAATGCATATGGAGATACAGAATCCCACAACATTACTGAACCTCGTCAGGAACTGGCGTAAGAATGAATCCATGTTCTGTTTCGTCAGTCGTAAGTGTAGCTCCTGAAGCATTCCAAATAACAGGAGCACCATAACGATGTGGTAAAAAGAACCAACCACTTTTTACAAATTCAATATTAGCTGCTGCCTCATCAACGACACAGCTACCAATATAGTGTAAATTCCTTAATTTATCTTCTGCACTTACAGCAGCATCACCAGTGCCATCATCATTATCTGGATGCGCACCATCTGAAGATTTCCAGTAAACACGAATCACACTTCCTACCGTGGGAGTAGCTTGACATTGAGTGTAGAAACGCCAAGAAAATCTACGAGCAATTGAAGCTACACCAAAGTCATGCAAAGCACCTTGACGACCAGCAGCATTAGCAATTGCATCTACTTCCCAAGTTTCAGTAGGAGTTTGTGTTGCAGGTTTCCATGAAAGCGCAGTTTCCAACAGTTGATAGATCTTATTCGCCATTTAAATACTCCTAGTATAAAGATTTGGTAAACCAATAGGACCTGCCAGTGCTGCTTCTTTAGATCTCCAACCGCCAGCTTTGAGTGTACGAGTAGTTGGAGATGTTCTCAAAGATTGAAGTCCAATAAGTTGTACTTCTGCGTCATGTACTTTAATTCCTACCTCTGTCAATCTCTTATCAATACAGAGATGGCACAATGCGTAATCATCTAATGCAATCTGTTCCCAGGTTTCACTTGTAAGTAATACGCATACAATAATTTGTTCACTGCAGATATCACAATTCATGCGTTTTTGAACAACCAAAAATTACCAGAAGCATCTGTTGTTGAATTTTGTGTGACTACTGCTATAACTCCATGTTCTGGAAGTGAAACCATAACTACTCGGCTATTTCCTCCAACATGAGGATTTCCTGGACCTCCACTGGCATAACTTGGTGGAGATTGTCTTTGAGTCCAAGTTCCACCAGCTACAGAAGGATCAAGTTGCCACAATTCTGCATTACTTAGGAGTATGAAATGTCCAGTCACTGGATCAACTGACATTCTTGTACCGGTTTCACCTGAATTTAATGAGATTGAAGCAGGAAGATTAAGAATTGTATCTACAACACCTGCTGAATTCATCGTCCAAATGTTTCTTCCATTAGAAGCACCTTGGTCTGTATTACCTCCTCCATATGCAATACAATTATGAATTTCACTGTATTCTAGAATTGTTTGATATAGAGTTCGCCCACCATAACTCTCTGAACCGGGACTAACTCCTGAATCTTTTCCATAAAACCATGTACCAGTTAATGGATTGTAGAAATCAATAGAATTACCAGGAAAATTATCAGATGCTTGGTACATCACAAATGCACCATTAGCACCGTGACCAGCTCCAGCAGTAAAAGGACCTTTCCACCAGCAAGTACCTTGTGCAACTCCTACATTACGGAAAGGTCCGATGCCGCTGATTAAACTAAAAGTTGTTTCTCCAGCTAAGCGCCTGTAAAAGTTTGGCTGTCTAACACCACCGCCATATTGACGAAAATAAACGGCTCCAGTAAAAGGATCACATGATGTGTGATCATAACCGTGTGGATTTATTGCAATACCATAATCAGTTGTAAATATCCACTCATTTGTCTCTTCTAAATAACGTGCCCACTTACATTGACCTGGATTAGCTGCATGATCATTAGCTAATATTTCAATGCGTTTTTCAATTGGATTCCATGGAAATGAATTACAGAATACAATAGCGCTACCAGAGTTTCCGTTTCCACTTATTGCAGCTGTTTGTCCTGTAACAGTAGTTAATTCTGCCCACGTATTGGCAGACATAGAAGCCGCTAATATATCAAGAGCGGAATCTCCAGGAGGTACAACTTCCACAGGTACAAATCTAAGTCTGCTTGGCATAATTATTTATTCCTTGGGTACCAACCCCACCTAGGCTCAGCCGCAAGTTTTGCTGACCAAGGAGAGCCACCAGAATCGAGATTTGTAATACCAGCTAATACTTTAGTCCATGCAGCATCTGCTCCAGATACAGCTCGTTCCACTGCTATACAGAAAGCTGCCCAAAAATAAGTATCGTAGTATTCACCAGTTGTATCAGTTTCATCTGCCGCATTTGACCATAGCTGTGGAGTAAAATCATGATGCATACCAAGCCATTGTCCAGTAGCTGCTGGGGGAGAACCTCCATATAAATTTGCCCAGCGTTCATTCCAAGTAGCTTCCATTGTTGTTAGATCTTTAGAGGCATCAACAACAGTTAAGTATCTAGAAGTACAACGCCACTCTCCGGAAACAGATTCATTTATATGTCTGATTGGTTGTAATGCAGCCCAATCAGCTAATTGTACTGCTAGTGTATGCTCAGCTCCAGATAAAGTCTTACATGCAGCAATCTTGTGAAGCTCTACTAGAAGATAATGATGTTGCCACATAGCAACTCGGAATCCAGCTAAGCCTTCATATCCATCTGAGTCATCAGGATTTTCAGGATTCAATGGCCACACGAATCCTAAAGTTTGTTTTGAGTCAGTTCTATAAAGATCTAAGTATACAATACCATCATTGATACGTCCTAGTGCTGAAGCTTTCCATGCCATAGTGTCTGGAGTAATAAAACAAGCATGATTCCACGCACGCATTGTCCAACATTTTGCACGTACTTCGTAACCATTACCAATGACTGGATGAGTGTTTTGAAAGTTTCTCCATTGATGTTGCCATAGAGCAGCTTTCTGTGCAATTTCAATAAAACAAGGACTGGGACGACACAGAAATCCCATTAATCCTACTGCTGGAGAATGTGATTCTTCCCATGCAGGTTCTCCACCTCCATTAGGCCAAGTACTATGTTGAAATTCTTTATTACCGACTTGTGTAAATGTAGGAACAAGACCAGTTGTTTGATCACGCCAATTTATATTGCATGTAAGAGCAGCTAATGCTGTAGCAATAGAAGCTCTTCTTGCATATTTACTTCCGCTTTGTATGTATCTTGTATCCCATTGAGTAAATGAACCTAGTGCATTGAATACATCTCCACCCTGTCCCATATTAGGAACATTAAGTCTTTCAACCGCCCAAGGTTCATATGCATCATTTTGATATAAGGTCTGTAAGTTTTGATCTGTAGCTTTCCAGATCTTTGTAAACATCGGGTGTGCTTGTAAAGAAGCTGTATCATGTACAACTTCCACACCAAACAACTGTGCTTTTTCCTCTGCTGTAGATGGAACTGTAACAACTCCATCAATGATACTAGCTGAACAATAAAAAGCTCTACCTGCTCCATGCGTACCATTAGATCCTGAACTGCTACTTATAGTTAAGATTGTTGTATCATTGATTTTAATGGTTGCATTAGTGTATGTTCCATTTGCAGGATTCGATACACTTGAAAGTGAAGCATCTACTTTACAATTCTCAGTTACTACTTCAACAAAAGCTCGATCATTTGCACCTGTTTTGAAAGCATGAACATCAATAACTGCTTCAAGTACACCTACTGCGGCGGCAAGTCTATAGCGACAACAAATGTATTCAGGATTCTGCCACCATATTCTTTCATGGTTACTGTTTGTAAGAGTAAGTGTTTGTTCTCCTGCACCAAAGTTAATTTTAACAGTACTTACAAGTGCAACTACTCTATCTGGTGTAAGATCAGTTCCACTAGCGGCACCAGATTGTAAATTGATAACTTTAGGAACCCCAGAAGTTACATTTGTGTTTCCTGCAATAACAACTACTCTTGCAGAATTATCTGGCCAAGCAGCTATGACATTAGAACGTAAGTTAGTATCATCAGGACTTAAAACAATTTGTCCACTGGGAACTATTCCCTCTAAGGGAAATATTGTTGCTAGATAAGGAACTGTAGCAGTGACTGTAGGTTCTAAGGTTAGTGCTGAAAGATCACCTACAGCTTCTACTGCTGCCGGAACAAATCTAAGTCTAGCTGGCATCTATAGCTTTTATTTGAAGAAGGCATTAATAATCACATCATTAGCAGCGGGAGCACCTGTATCTGCATCGGCAATACCAGTGCTAGCACCAACACAAATACCAGTTGTGAATTCAATACCTAAACTGCCAGGTCCAAAAGCTCCTGCAATGTTATCTGTTGCATTTCCAGGAATTGGAATAGTCAGTTTAGGAGTACCTGTTCCAACTGTTCCAGATGTTGCATCGTAGAATTTAATGTATCTAGTTGTTGTTGCTCTGTTAGCAACCCACATTCCATATAGTTGACCAGGAGAAGCTTTTACAACTTCTAGTGCACCTTCATCAAGATCAATGGATCTATGAGTTTGCAATCCACCAGAAGTAGGAGGTTGTGCATTTACTGTAACAGTCGGCATCGTAACAATATCTACGTTACCGATGTTATTATCTCCTGCAGGTAATGCAGGGAGACTTAGTACGTCTACATCACCGATATTATTAGTTCCCGCAGGCAATGCAGGAAGTGACACTATATCTACATTACCAATGTTATTATCGCCAGCAGCAATACTAGCAATATCAACATCCCCAATATTATTAGTTCCAGCAGGAGTAGCTGGTAATGCTCCTACATTAACATGTAAACGACCAGAAGCGTCACTAATAAGAACAGTTCTATCTCCAGTCGTACCTGACTGAGCTGCAGCAGTATCAACTCTAACCACACCTGCCATCGTAACTTTATCGCCAGATACATGCGCAGTATCTTCATCATACTGTGTACCTCCAGCAACAGCTACTTCAGCTCCCGCAGCATCTCGCAAATTCACTGCAAGAGTACCATTAGGAAGTGCCCATGCACGAACAGCATCCCCAGCAGTTACAGCAGTTGGAGCAGTAGTTCCTGCAACTGCCATCATCTGTGGACCAGCAGCTAGGGCCGCAGAATCGTGAGTTGCATCTTGTGAAGGAGTTAATTCTGCTCCTGCTGCATCTCGCAGATTAACATGGAGACCTCGATTAAGAGTCATACGAACTACACCAGCATCACCTTCATTTACTGCATCTGGAGTAGTTTCATCTGCAAACGCTCCAAGCATCAGAACTTTATCTGTTGCTGGAGTGAAAGCAGCATCATCAGTTTTTACTGCATCATCAATAAGTTGCAATGCAGTGAGAGCTGCACCATTTTCTTGAACAACAAAGGTACCAGCATTGGTGACAGCATGAGCATTAACTGTCACTGTTGGTAAAGAAACAATATCTACATTGCCAATGTTATTATCACCTGCTGCAATAGAAGCAACAGCAACGTTAGGAGTGTTGCCTACATTAACGTGTAGACGTCCTGAAGCATCTACAATTAGTGCTGTTCTATCTCCATCAGTTCCTGCAAGAGAGGCTGCTGCATCGCTTCTAACAACTCCAGCCATGTTAAGTTTATCACCAGAAACATGAACTGTGTCTTCGTCGTATTGAGTGCCACCACCAACAGCAAGTTCTGCCCCTGCTGAATCATAGAGAGTAACTTTCTGCTGTCTATTCGCAAGCATTGCAAATACGCCAACATCTCCTGAATCTACTGTGTCAGCAGAAACAAGACCCATTGCAGGAGTACCAGAACCTGCAGCAGGAGTAAATGCTGCATCATCAGTACTAGCAGTACCGCCAGAACCTGCACCAGCAACAATGTTTACTGGAAGAGGAGTTGCTTGTGCTACTGGCCTAAGAGTATTACCTGCATCTTCCCAAAGAATTGCATTGCCAACGATAGTAGCATCAACATCACCTTCAGTATATTGAGTACCACCGCCAGCGCCTGCAACTTTCAATGCACCATTAGCATCTAGTTGCAATGCTGCTTGTTGAGTGTCAGTGAGAGTTGGAGGAGTTGAATTATAAACACCGCCTGCTACAAGTGCAGTGGTAGCTGTAGCTGCTCCAGCAAGAGGACCAGTTCCGGTTGTAAGTCTAGAAACATGAGCTTCAATATCAGCAATATTTTGTGCATCTGC
>Ga0137332_1000068_pt1 | contig 19516 bp, 23 predicted proteins | sample EasRivERMLT200_2_FD_104764 | JGI IMG/M metagenome (GOLD analysis project Ga0137332, IMG submission 104764) | Soil microbial communities from meander-bound floodplain in the East River, Colorado, USA - East River MetaG ERMLT200_2 | ecosystem: Environmental > Terrestrial > Soil > Floodplain ...
CCACTATTATGGGATTTGCTAAATATGTAAAGGACAATTACACAGATGTAATAGTTACTGCTCAGAAGAAATTCAATGAGTTTGCTTATGAGATGAAGCCATTACTGGAAGCTGCCGGCTGGAATCCTAATAATGTAGGAGCTCTAGGTAAGGAAACTACTTTCGAAGATCTTGTAGGATATATGGATGAAGAAGGTAAATATCAGACCCGGTTAGTAGCCAGTTTCTTAAACGCGAATAAGAATTATCGCGCAGATCTTTACAGAATGCAGAATGAGATCAAGATTGCGGAACAAGCTTATAATAATCAGAAGACTGATGAGAACCTAAGAGTACTTAATGATCTACAAAGAGTATTTGATGAATGGAAAGACATGTATTTCTACAGAGAATATGTAGATGAAGTATATGAAATCAATAAAGTATTTAATCAAGGTCCTAATGATACTATAGGAGAGGAAGCTAAGAAGAGACTGGATGTTATTTCTAATGAAATCCAGCAGAAGAATAATCCTCAGAGTGCACTCCAGGAAGAAGAGCTCCGCCAGGCTTGGGTAAGAAGAGATAAGTTATTCTCTTTGACTAACGAAGATGGTACTGCTAAGATAGGTAAAGAGTTTAAGATAAGTGAGAGATTACAGGAGTACAAAAAGCTTTCGAATAAATATTATGAATGGTCCCTAAGACCTAATGCATTCCAGACATCATATATAAATATGTATGATGCTACTGTAGAAGAAGTAGATAGGGTCTTAGCCCAGAATCCTTATAGTGATCCGAATTCTCAACTTTACCAGGATAAGAGAGAAGAAATGATCCAGGATGCAATGAATGCCTGGGTAGAGCAGAATACTGAAGTTAAACTCACTGCTGATTTCTGGTTAAAAAGAAATGAGTTAAAGGCAGAGATGGATGATATTGCCAGTAAGGTAAAACAGACAGATAGCTATATTGAGAAAAGTCATAAATTATTTGCCAGACGTAATGCTATTCTACTAAGAACAAGCGATAGTAATGGTCAGACTGATATCACAATGCTTACAGCTAAAGAGCTGGAAGAACTCGCTTATATAGAGGATGAACTAAAGAATCTAAAAGATACAGAATTTGTAAGAATCAGTCAAGGATTAAATCGTGAGGATAGTAGAACCTATAAGCAGGTAGAGTACAATCTTAATAGAGCTAAGAAAGCTTTAGTTAAAGCTGAAAGAAGACTGGAAAATACTATCAACTACAAAGATGCATTCCAGGAAGAAGTAGACAAGCTTAATGCTGAGATTACTGGTTATGAAAAACAAGTAACTGATTTCAAAGCTAAGATGGCTGAGGCTATCTCTCCAGAAGACATGCTTAAGTATGAGAATCTGAAAACAGAGTATGATGCCATGGTTACATATTTACCAAGTGCACATTACTTTGATGCATTTATAGATGCCTTTAGTTATATTGAAGATGAAACTGTAAAGAAAGCCTATCTTGATGCATTAGAGATTCAGTCTATTGATCAGATCCGGGACATGGCTGCAGAAGATCAGGATACATTTTTACGTGTAAATAATATTGAATTACTTACTACACAGGATCTGGGGTTTGATAACTGGTTTAGCAAAGCTCATAAGAAGTATGAATGGATAGAATATGGAAAATCTGGTGGAGAAAGATATTCTTACAATGTACGTCAGACATATAGCTATATGCTTCCTAGTGATACTAATTACTATGAGAGTACTATAGTTGACATAGGAAACGGACCGGTTACTATTCCGCGTACTCCAAGCTTTAAGTTCAAAGAGAGAAGAGTTAAGGACTTTATTGTTGATGAGAATGGAGAAAGAGTTGAGCTAAGAACTCCCAGAGTTGTAGGAAGAACTGTGGATAATAATGGTCACTGGCTTCCTAAATCTAAGGAAGACATGCTGGCTTATCAGAAGAAGAATAATACCTCTGATGAGGATACTTTAAAATATATCAACGAGAGATACTATGCACTGAAGGATAAGAATCCTGCTATGTTTACAGTATTAGAAGCTTTAGTAAGAAATTACTTAGCTACTCAGGATGGAGCTACATCCGGAGCCAGACTCTATATGGATATTCCAAGATTTGAGAAGAGCTTCCTGGAGACTCTCCAAAGCAGAACTACTAAGGAGAATCTAAGGAACAACCCTATCTCGATTTTAATTAGAAAGATCCGGGAATTCTTTACCAAGGTTAAGCATGCTTACCTACAGGATAATAACTATGAATATGAGAAAGATGAATTCAGACTAGTGTCTTTAGACATGATGGATGATGAGATCTCTAAATTAGTTATTGCAGGTACTAATTCTATGGATGTAACAAATGTATCCTTAGATGTTATGAGCTCAATGATGAGATACATGTTATCTGTAGAAAGACAAAAGAAATTAGTTGAGATGTTACCGGTAGCTAAAAGCTTAGAACAAGCTTTCAAAGATGTAGAAGGTAAGCAGATCGGTATCAAGGATACAACTAAGGTAGATAGAAAGAATTGGTATAAGCAATTACTTACCCAGGTAGAAAATGTGAAGCCAAAGTTCTTAAGTAATAAGTCAGAGAGCACGCGTAGTAAGATGATCAAGGCAATTATTGATCGGGAATTCTATGGACAGATGCAGACAGGATTTACTAAAGATTCTCAAGCACTGAATAAAGTATCCAGGTTATTAATGGGTAGAGCTAGTTTTGGTTACTTCGCATTTAATATACCATCTGCTATCAAGAATAACTTGGGGCAGCAATTTCAGTCTATGCTTTATGGTGTAGGAGGTGGAGAGTATAACTTGAAAGATCTAGTATTTGGAGAAGGTTTTGGTACTAAGCTAAGTACTATGATCAGTTTTAATGTATATAACAAAGCTGAGTTACCGGTAATGCTGCAGTTAATGGAGATTATGGATCCTGTACAGGGACGTACTGCAGATAAGTTCGGAAAGAGATTAACCAGAACATTCTTAACTGATGTTACAGATACCGGTGTTCTTTATAATACCAGACAATGGTTACAGCTACAAGCATCTTTAACAGTGTTTGGAGCTCATCTAAACAACAAAGTATTGAAGCAGTATAATTCTGATGGTAGCTTCAAGAATATCAAGTATCACGAAGCTTGGGAGCTTGTGAAGGGTCAGATTAAACTTAAGCAAGGAATCAATCCAGAGTGGTCCCATGAGAAGACACTATATACATTTTCTCCTGGAGATAAATTTGAAGAGATAGCTACTCAGTATGGGCTCAGTCCAGAAGAGCTGGAAGCAAAAATAACCAGAGAAGACTTTGATAAGCTAGAAGAAGGTAATGAAGTTACCTTGGGTACTAGTAAATTATTTAAGAAGTTTGTAAATACTGATCATGATCTTCAGAATAAGCTTAACGGAGCATACGCGCCTTGGGAGCAACCTGAAGCTAACCGGTATTTGCTATTCAGACTTGTATCATATCTAAGAAAGTACTTTACCAGAATGTTCATGCACAGGTTCCAGTATAAAGGTAATATCTGGAGACCACAGGCAAGATATAACATAGGAGCAGAGGGAGTAGAGATGGGATGGTATATTGAGGCAATGCGGGCAATCATTCATACTATAGCAAACAAAGGGAGATTAATGTCTACTACTACAAAGAAAGAACGGTTCGCTATATTAAGATTGATGATAGAGCTAAGTGCTTTAGTAACCTTGGGATTCTTATTACCTTTAGTCTTAGGATTTGATCCAGATGATGATGAGAAGTATGATAAACTAAGAGAGAGATCAGGTCATATGCCATTTCTATTTGCTCCGGAAGATCCTGAACATCCTTTTAATCTACCAGGATGGCTACAGAACCATGCTATTTTAATGTCTATGCAGGTAAGGCAGGAGAATGAAGCATTCTTACCATTCCCAGGATTTGGATCAGATGATTATATCAATATGGCTAGTTTAAAATCAATAGCATTCGGGCCAACAATTGAGGCTTATACAAAGATGGGTTCAAGTATGATAGATGCTCTTTATGGAAGAGATTCAGCATACTATAAAAGAGATATGGGTCCTTATGAATGGCAACAAGAAGGAGGATTTAAAGGTATGAAGTACCTGGCAGGTATGTTCGGATTTACTGGAAGCACCCTAGATCCAAATACCTCTCTGAGAACCATGATGAGCATGAGAGCTCGTGGAAAATAAAAGAAAAGAAAAAGGGGAGTAATTCTCCCCTTAATTTATTTTAATGTGCTTTGCATTAGGATTCTCAGCTAGTTTCTTCTTATAAAGAATACTAGTGATACTTTCGAGTTTACCCGCCATCATATCTTTTAAGAACTTCTTAGGATTCTCTGAAGGCATATAATAGTAGTTATGTTTATATCCTACATGAATAGGAGTAGCTGCTAGCATTATACCTATGAAGATTTTCTCTTCACCTTTGACATAGGTTCTGCTTATAAGACCCATAGTACTAAAGCTCCATAGAGCTTCATTATTATGTTGTCTATTCATTACAGGCTGAAGTTCCCATCCATTATCTATAAGATAGATATCCATGATAGTACAATCTCTTACTGGATATTCCTTTATCATAGTTCTAACTTTTGAATCATTGATCTCTTCAGAGATTTTAGTTGGGCTTCTAATATTTCTATTGAAGCGATAGTATTAAAGTTAAGCCATACAGATCCTTGAGGTAGTTCCTCACTACATATTTCTGTTGCTGACATCTTTGTAGGAACATTTCGCAAATCTGCTAGCACAAGGCAGTTCTCCTTATGAGCTTCATCTTCTGGAAAGACAAATATACTTAATGACCCTTTTCCAAAGTCTACTTCAGTAAATACCTTACTTCCCCTTTTTACTTTCTGTACTCCCATGATCAGTTGTAATTTTCTTTTTTACATCATATGCCTTGTTGCAATTACTACATACATGATACATAGTAGTTTCTCCCATAGTATCTACAGGAGCATTACAGCATAGGCTTGTCCACTCGATTATTTTTATTTGCTTTGCCATATTAACTCATATAATGAAATTTATGACCCACTGCACAATAGAAACTTCTTCCTTTTTCAAGTCTTCTATTATAAGCTCCAGTAAGGATTAAGATAGATGATCCACAATTAGGACAAGTCACTAGTGTATGATTGCAGGGAATTTGATTTTGTTTTAATTTAGCAATCTCATTGATTTGCTCGTAATACCTTCTTTCAAGTTCTTTCTTTAGCATAAGTCTAAGCATTTAAGCATTTTCTCTACCTCGATTAATCTGTTTTCAATCTGAGGTCTATACTCTTTCTCAGCCCATTCGGTCTCAAATTTAAGACTACTTAGGAAAGGAGCCTGCATTTTAAGCATAGCATCCGGAGTCATATCCATCTCTTCAGCTAATCCGAAGATAGTTTGCTGGATCCATGTAGTGTGTAAGGTACTAGCTGTATCTACATCTCTAAGAAGCTTAGCATGAAAAGGTAAAGGTATATCCTTATGAGGAAATTCAGTACACTTTATACATAGTCCTATATCAATAAAAAGATATCGGTCTTCTGGTAGTAGATGCTCATCAAGATTTCCTATTGCCTTCTCAATGTTAAGCAGATCAGTGAATCTAGGACCACATTTACCTATATGATCAATGTCATGAAATAGAGCAGCAATAAGTGTAATACGAATATCTACGGGAGATAAATGATCCCGGTGTTCCATTAATGCTCTATAGGTATGCCAGAACACATGAAGTATATGTCTTAGATTATGATAGGGATTAGTAACTCCCTTAGACTTCCATAAGATATTGAAGTAGTGAGTTAGATCACCTGGATAGGTTTTCTCTTCATTATATACCAGCTCAATGATCTGGGATATTTCTTTTAGTTCTGTTTTCATAGATTTACTTGTTTAATTCAACAATTCTGAAAGTAGCTCCACTTAGACTACACTTAAATGTATCTTCATCTGGTCTCTTCCAGGTTCTCTTTGGGTTCATGAACTTAATGAAGTTAGCTGCCTGCTCATGGGTATCATGATAGGTACCTTTATAGACTGCTCCTCCATGCATAACAACGAAGAGATCACCTTTATGTACTGTCTTTACTTTAGGTTTCTCTTCATGTTTAGCCAGAGCTTCTATGATACAAGTCATGCAGTAGATCTTAGTCTTTCCTTGACCTCCTTTATATGGAAATTCAAATCCCCATTTACCAGGATTAGCTGACAGACTTTCAATCTTAGTTTTACAAATTTCACATTTACCTGTTACCATAGTTTATTTCTTAAATGATTTCTCCATTATGTAGAACCGAGGAAAGATATAAGATTTTGTAATGATCTCTATGAGATCTTCATTTCTTTCAATCTTACATCTGGATCTTACTTTCTCCTGATGTATTAACCTCTTTTCTTCTTTCTTGATCTCGTTTAAGAGGTCTTTGTAGGGAATCTTATCCTCAGCAAATTTCTTTACTGCCTGATGTAATCCTATTACCATCAGGGTATCAAATAGCATTCCAGGATGTCTGTATAAGGTCCAATCAGGACCATCACAGGTTGTCTTATAATTTACTTCTATTGTTTGAATTGACATAGTTTATCTATTTTATCTAAACTGTTTTGATAGAACTCTGACTCACTAGCCAGGGTATTCATTCTTTCTTTTAGTTTAGGATTAGTTTCTACAAGATCAGCAATACCATATTGATCTGCATGAGAATGATTTTGCAGTTCTTCAAGTAGGATTTTTAGTTTCTCTAGTCTCTCTTTCATAAATTATTTAGTGTTACGTAATCCAATATAGAAAGGACACTTACCAGCCATCTTACTTGGTAGTCCATTACAGATTCTCATATCACCTTCTATAAGAGTACAGAGATTATCTTTACAGTACGTACAGATCTCAATTTTATCAAATCTTTCTTTATCTGCATCAAAATCTATTTGTTGAAGAGTCTTTTCTGCTAATCCTTTACAGAATCCTGCATTATAGGAAGATTGAAGAGCATCTCCTGGCTCTAGGTTAGATATTTTCTTTAGTGCATTTACTGCTATTTCTAGTTTATCCATAATTATTTTTGTTTATTATACCACTCTATGAATTCAATAACTGCATAGTATGTTGCTTCAATTAGCGAATTTGATTGATGAAGTGGAAATTTGTTTAATCTAACCATAAACTTCCTAGTATCAGCATTTGTCATTGCAAAAGTTCTTGGATAAATATTATCATAGTAGCTATCTTCTCCATTATTGATAACTTCTACTGGTTTAAATTGAAGTTTTGCAATTTTTTCTACTACAGGCATAAGCCAGTTCCATTCATCATGATAATGAATAGGATGACCAACTTCACCTTTGGGATTACTCTTACATATAGAACTATTATGTATCTTTATTATATAAGGGAATCCATTATCTCGATAGGTCTCTCCCATAAACTTAGCAATGAGCTTATTGCTTTCTAAAATATCTTCTGTCATGGTTGATTACTTAAAGTTTTACAAAGTCTACAAATTCCTCGCCTCTATTGCAAAATGCTTTTATCATAGAACAAACAAGACCAAACGACATTCCTGAATGTCCTTGACTATCAATAATTTCTTTAGCTTCCTTTAATTCGCATCCATTATTTAATTTCTCAATAATGTCAAGGGAAGCTCCTAGCTCCATTCCACGATACAAATCTCCAAGTCTTATTGGAACACATTTAATCCATAGTTCATGGTATTTCTCATCAAGAAGTTTTTTACCCTTTTCAATCCATTCTGTAGTCAAGTTAGGAATAGCTTCTTTGTGCTTTTTCTCTTCATCCTGATACTCTTCATGTCTTTTTTGTTCAGCTTCCTCACATTCAGCTTTAGTTTTCCCTGTGATTTTTTTGTATGCAGAATCAATATCATCTATATCAGAATAAAGAATTTGACCATTAAATGAACCACAAGCCAGTTCATTATTTTCTGTGTAACTGTTTAATTGTTTAATTGCATCTTCAATACCTGATCCAGCAGTAAATTCAATTTCTTTGTATTTCTGTTCCATATTTTTATTTATTAAGAATTAGCATTTAAAAAAGAAAGAGGATTTCTCCCCTTTCCTTTTATTTTTTCATTTTTCTTTGTAGATACATTATGCCTTAGCCGCTACTTCAATCATAATTAAACGATCTATTTCTGCAGCTAGCAATGCTCCTGCAATAATTACTCTTTCTTTATAAGGCTTTTCTATCATCCTTTTCCATATGTTAAGATCCCAACCGTCTGGAACATCATCCAGAGTGGGAAACTTATGTGGATCAGCAAGCTTAGTTCCTGCATATGCTAATTGTCCGGTATTATTTAAAATAAGATCATCTTCCCTGGTTCTACCATGTTTAATCAGCTGTTCAGATCTTTCTTTAGTTATAGCTTCAATTCCTAATGTTATCATTTACCGAGATTTAGTTTGTTCATTTTCCATTTTTTCTAATGTAGCAAAGTAACCTGCACCATCAACAAGATTATCTCGTTTAGGTTTATACATTTGTCTTGCCACTTTTACCTGGACCATACATAGTCCTACTTGTTCTGGAGTTACTTCTACTTTCAAAACTGCACTCCATAATTTTGCAATGGTGGAGAAATTTTCTGTTACTGTTCCATAATCTGCAGCTCTATCACCATAGACTGCTGCAGCTGCCTCTTCTAAAATGTTCATATTAAATTGCTGTTGGATATTCTTCTGTATTCTCATCAAATTTTAACACCTTTAATACCTTATTGGTTCTAAAAGCATTCCAGGTTTTTAAAATAAATACCATCTTAAGAGTATATGGTATTTTATGAAAAGCAGTTCTATCTTCCATCAACTTTTTTCTTAATGTTTTTATACTGTTATTAGTAACATCATTACCAGATGAAAGCTGATCAAAAAATATTTCAGCATCTTTTTGATTAATATCATAAAAATGAGAATATACTCCACCTATAACAGCAGGAGATAGTAATCTACTGAACTCACGATACCAGTGTCCTGATTTTGAAGCAACATCTTGCCAGAAATCTTCTCTAGCATAATATTGTTCCAATGTCTGATTATTCGTTAGTTTTTGTGATCCTGACATAGACTTATCTACTCTGCCTCTTGAAAGTCTTATATATGATTGAATTATAGCAGGAACTAGTCTTGCATTCTTAATTCCAGCTATATCAAAAACATCACCATTAGATCTACTTGTTCCTGTATCTAAAACATCAAACACATCTTCTTTAAGACCAGTAGCAATTGTAAAATGTACTGGTAAATTAGATTTAACTACTGCATGTAATCTATGATTCCCATCTAATATTCTACCTGATGTAGCTATTTTAATAGGTTCTGCAGTATTTCTTTTCCATTTTCCTTCTAAGATATCATTAGCATATAAAAGTACCTTATCCGCTTTTAATGTACGGTTATGGCTGTTTCTTGATATATACTCTTTAGCTAATTTTGGAGTAACAAGAACTTCTTTAAATTGTACCATCTGTTTTTAGTATTAAATTGTTGCATTTGCTTCTTTGTGATCTTTGTTATTTTTAGTCTTCTGAACTATTGAAGTTCCTTCAATTTTTCCGGTTAGTGTTAACTCATAATGGTGATTAGCACATAATAATCTGAAGTCTTTGAGATTCTCAAGTACCCATTTCTTATGCCTAGGATGTCTATAACCAGTTCCTATCATAGTAGGAATGTAATCTATATGAAGCCAGTTAGGATTAGTAACCTCACAGACTATACATTTACCACCTAGTTTTTCAATTACTTCTTCTCGTTCTTTTCTGTACTTATTCTTCCAGACATCTGGATCTTTGTCCTTACGTCTTTGATTATAAGTCTTCATAGCATCAGGATTAGATTCATAGAACTTTGCTCTACTCCCTGTGTAAAGCTTAGCTCTACATTCCTTGCTACATGTTTTCTGAAGAGGTGACACAGCCTTATAAGAACCCTGGCAGATCGTACATATTCTATCAGGGTCCTTAATTGTAGGCTGTGGTCTCTTGTGTTTTACTTTGATCATTTCAGTGGCTTTAATATTCCACAAATATAATCAAAATATTTACAAATCATCTACTGTGAATGATGTTGGTGCATTATTAAATCCTGGATCAACTGTTAAGTCATCTTCCAGTTTTTCCATGGTTTCTGGAAACTTCTCAATACATTCCTGTCCCAGTTCAGCAATTTTCTCATCTGTAACTTCTGTTACATGCTGCTCTGTAAGAGGAACTTCATCTTTTTCTTGATAAAGAGCATTCTTTTCCTCTTCAGATATTTCCGTATTAACTATTCCTTCTACTATTTCAGTCTTATCCTCATCTGAGATAAAAGCTTCAGGCTGTTCGAATGCATTCAACTGACCAGGCAAGGTCTCACCATCATTATTCTCTTTATCAGTTAGATTAAGAGCATAAGTATTTAGTAAGATCTCATGAACCTGACTCTGTGTTTTGATCCACTCTAAAGGATGTGTTACCTTAAGAGCAATTGTAATATGATTGTAAAGGCCCCATAACGTAGCAGCCTTATATCTATAAGCTTGTGATTTTATGTTTTTGATAATCGCGTTAGCCTGATCTACAGATAATAATTCTTTTTCAAAGAATAGATATCCCAGGATACTAGACTTAAGCTGAGGATTAAGATCAATTCTCTTAAACAAAGCTCTATGTCTTACGATCTTATCATAATGTGTAGATGCAATAGCAATCTGGTCCTGGATATGCTGTTCAGCTTCTTTATCAGCTGCACCAGTATGTTTCCTTACCCAGGTTTGGTCTCCACAGTTAATATAACTGTTACCATAGATCTTATTAAAGCCACCTACTGTACAACCAAATCTAGTACTCTTGTCATAACTATTAACAAAACCAATCATAAGACCTATCTCCGGATCATCTGCATATTTTACATGATACTTACCGGTTGCTATTTGTCCACCTCTTGCTGCTCTGAATTCACGGTCCTCAATATGAAGACCTGCATTTACTATTTCTTGTTCCATAAACGAGATGATAGTCTCGTGTGAGATTACAGTATATCGGCCAGTAGCATATACTGGTAATGGTACATCTTTTAAGTAATCTCTTGTAATGATAGGAATTTTCTGTGGCATAATTATTCTGTTACTACTTGAACTTCAACCCAATCTTTAGCTAGCATGTCTGTTTGAGAAGCTAGCCAACCATTAACAATAGATCCATCTGCAGCTTTCATGCACAGATAAGGAGTAAACTTAATTTCTACTTTGTCCGGAGTATATCCGATTTTCTCACATTGTCTTTTGTAATAATCTTTTACTGACTGAGGTAAAGATTTAACTTTATCAATTACAAAGTCTGCCATTAGTACATCATGAGGTCTCATGAATACAAACATTTCTTTACCGTTCCAACCTGCACGTTGAACTAGTTTACCTTCTTGTACAAGCTCAATAGCCTGTCCGAAACTTAGGGATGTATTCCCTACCATTGTTAATGTTTCCATATATAATATTAAAATAGTTGCAACTGTTTTGTTCCCTCTAATGCATTGATCTCTTCATATATCTTTGTAAGATAGTATCCGGTATCAATATCATACTGAGGCCACTTTTTCTCTACATACTGATTAAACGTAGTCAACTTTCTTGTTAATCCTGCTTCAACAGAGATCTCTCTGCCATCCAGGATATTTCTTTTCACTATTCTATTTCCCTCATTACTGATATAATAACGAACTACTTTAGATAAGGGTCTTCTAGTTATTACTCCCTTAGTATTGATTGTCTCCTCAAAGAGCCAATCTGATTTAGACTTCACTCCGGCACAATAATCAAAAATGTTATTATTATTCATGATCGTTTCTTCTGGAGGAATTCCTTTTATGAAATGATTATAGATAGCTTTAGGAATGATAAGCATGCTCTTGTTTTTGTGAAGAGCTAAATTCTCAAACTCAAATCTTCCTTTACACTTTGTTTTTCCATTCTTGTAAACAGCTATATAGTTATTTACATCTCCTAGAAAGACTTTCTGATATTCATCATGTTCCAGATTAAGCTTTGTGATATCTTCCCATTCCTTACATATAGATAGATATAATTCTTTCTTATCTGCAGGAATGATCATCTCAAGACCATCTGTGTTTTGCATCAGAGGTACTGCTTCCGGAATTCCTTCAGCAAGCATCTCATAAAGCATCATCAAGCTTAGCTGTCCATTTACTGTAATTCGAAGAGTGAACTCCGGATCATATAGAAAACTATTTACTTCATTACTGAGTCCATATGTACTGTTTAGAATAATCTTGTATACATAGTTCTTTATATTAGTCTTAGGAATCTTCATCCTCTCAACAAAGAACCACTCATACTGCTCACAGAATTCTTTAGGATTCAAGTGAGCCGGAGACCATTTATTTTGAATAGCCAACATAGGATAGAAACTGGTCACATCACTTGTCATGATAATCTCTCCCTCTTTGGGCTCATATACCCCGGGCTTAGTAGCACCATGTACTCCACCAGATCCGAAGAATGTGCTCATTCCTCTATACTTTACCTCATAGGCCAGTGCACCCTTTAGGATTAATCTCTGACCGGTAGGATCAAGCTTATTGATAACCCGAGACTCGAAGTACTTCTGCAGATCCTGGAACTCTTTAGTCTTAAACCTGGTATAAGGAACAATAATATCCTTAACATGTATCTCCCTCCGGAAGGTCCTGAGCTGACGCAGATCATACTTATTCATTCCCATCTTATCACTTAAGAACAGGAGGAATAATTCTCTACTAAGACGAGGCTCAGAGGCTGACATAAGAGGAAGATCAAACTCTTTACTTAAATCTTTACGCAGAGTAATCTGATCTTTAGATAGGATAAATGCATGCTTGGTAGATTTACAGTCATTAATACAGTATTCAACTACAGTATCAATATCTTCCTGCTTATCCACATATTGTCCATGGAATATAGGCATCTCCTGCATGTTTTTCCAATCAGTAGTGAATTGTATCCACTTTAATGAACTTCTCTTTGCAGGGTTATCCCAATGATTAAGTTTGTATACATCTATTTGCGGAATGCTAAAAGACTTCTCATAATAATCCAGAAACTCCCCATCTGCTTTTTTACTAATTACTGTTTGTGCATAGTTATAGATCTCATTTGCTATATGCTGAGCATCATTATCACCATTAAGGAATACATCCTTTAATTCAAGGATATACTCCGTAATTTGTGAATCAAACTCAAGACCATTATAGGTGATATGATATGATTTATCACGTTTACATTCCTCCAGGAACATAATCATTTCTTCAATATCATTTCTATACCTATGCACAACAAATACTTTTACTTCATCTCTCTGATAATGTACTGCTACCAGAACCGTGAGATTTAGAATCGTTTCATAATCTATAATCCAATGCGATTTGCTACTCATTATCAAAGTGTTTTAGATATGCTATGACTTTCTCCAATAATATTACATCATCTTTTAGTTTCCCCATACCATTGTTACAATTATGACATAAAAGTGCTCTAGGTTTTCCGGTCTTATGATTATGATCTATGCATAAACTATGCTTAGCAGAATGAGTACCACCACAGATATAACATTTATTATCCTGTTGAAGCCTCATCTTTTCATAATCATCATAGGTAAAGCCTATAATTCCACACTTTTCCCAGTTTCTTTCTTTTGTTTTAAGCCATCCTGTATTATGATAATGACCTTTCTGTTGTGTTCTTTGCTTATCTGAAGTCTTATATATTTTGACTTCTTCTTTTTTATTCTGTCTTCTGAGTTTTCTTTGTTCAGATATTTTGGCTACATTTTTCTTGTAATAATCATTTGCATATCTTTTTACATGATCAGGGTTTTCTTTGTAGAATTTTCTCTGATTTTTATTAGCACAAGAATTACAATGAGAATGATAACCAGTAGAATTGTATTGATCTTTCCTAAATTCTGTGATGTCTCTTTCCTCTAAACATTTCGAGCAAACTAATTTCATATACCTATTTTTTACAAATATATGAAATAAAGTCTAATAGTCAAAACTATACAATTCTTATCTGATGATCTTTTGCCATAGCTTATACCTTTAGGTCATAGACCGGTGCTTTACTAACAAAGGTCTCCTTTTTCATATTGGGTCTATCACATAGCTCCCCAACTGTTTTAATAGTACTTACTTCCTCTCTAAGAAATCGAGCATATAACTCAAAGTACTTATGAGGATAAAGCCAACTGTCCACATAGACAGAATTTTCTGTTTTGTTGCCAAAAAACCTCTTAATCTTCCCTTTTGATTGGTAACTTAATTTTGAATATTCTCCATTGATAAAGTAATTCCAATCTTTCTCTTGCTTACTGAAATCAAAAATGATTACCTTATGTCCATCAGCTATAATAGTTAAATGGTACATAGGATGTTTTTCTAATATGTCTCTCTCTACACGTTTAAATTCTAAATCTGACCGGTCATGATACACACAAATAAGTTTCATTTTATTCTGATGTATTTTTCCATCCCATCTGATATAAGTTTCTATTGGGGTAACACCTGTACCTTTTGGAAGCTCTAATAGGGGATAAAGAAATACACGAGACTTATGAAAATAATTGGTATATAGGTCTGATAATTGATCCATAAGACATCACTTGTTTGGCTACAAAATTACTTTTTCTTTTGCTAATTCATAGGGTAAATTATATTTTTTATTCACGTAATGCCAGTTGAATTTCTCTAAGTCATTATGCAATAAAGCATTCCAATGAATCATGGTAGCAGGAGAAACTTCAAAAACATAAACTTGTTTGAACAAGTCAATTACTGTAAAGTGAAACTCAATCTTCCATTGATCATCAGGATGGAGATCCTGGTTAAACTTCTGAACTAGCTCGGTATATATAGCAGCCTGGTTATTATACCTAAAGAACTCAATTGTTTCCTTGAATTTATCAATTGGTTTAGCAGTTGTCTTAAAATCACAAACGCGGATTAATCTTTTAGACCGGTCAATAACTAACCTATCAAGAAAGCCTTTCAGATAGAAAGCATATTGTTCGAGTTTAGTGGTAAGGTAATGCTCACTATGTATATCTACATTAGTATCTACATTACCATGATACAGAGACTTAATAGCACTCTCATCTGAGGTAACCTCATCGGTCATCTCTAAACACTTCTCATAGGTCTCACTACTAATCAGAGTCTTTGTAGTCTGTTTCTGCAGGAACTGATAATAAGCGATATTTTCTTCACTTAGAATCTTATCAATTCTCTGCACATCAGTCTTAAGAGCCTGATAATAGTTAAGCTTCACCATCATCTCTAGGATTTCTTCCTGAAAGTGACCTAATTCTAATGCTTCTATCTTCTCATTCTTTGCTTTAGCCCAGATGCTATCCATAATGATCTTAGGATTTCCTTCCGGAACTTTACTTGGTATGATCATGAACTGATTATGAAACTGTCCTTCTTCAAGGATAAGACAGTGCACTACCTTTCCTTCTACCAGATGTACATCCAGTTTTTCCTCTTTTACTCCCATTACATACTGCTTATAAAATACCCTAGGAGAGTAGAGTAATTTATTCAACCCAGAATAACTCAGATAGAACAGCTCAGAATAGAACCGTTCTTCAGCTTCAAACTGGTTGTTATTTTTTGTCATTAAGTTCATACTTGTAGTTTAATTCAGGAACAATTGGTAAAAATATTTGTTTCGGTACTAAGATAATATCAAATAGATCTGACTTCAGCTCTCCGGAATTTCCTCCACTATTAACAAAAATGTCTGCCTCTTTATCAAATAACTGTCTTGCCACATCTTTACTAATGTTATCAGGGCTATCCTTCATCAACGCGATAATGAACTCTTTTACTGGTAATTTATATAGCTCTTCTAACTTGATCATCTTATTTAAAAGTTTAATGTTTTTGAATCGTGTATGCTTGAACTTATAATAATGATACTTAACTAGTATGAAGATATACTTCTTAGATGCCTGGATATCACAGTTTGCTATAGTCTGCAGAGCAAGCTGATTATTTTCATCATCATGGCTTTTAAGCATATCATTCAAAGTCTCATACATACTGTGATCAATAGTACACGTAGGCTTCAACTGAGAGAGAAATCCATTCTCACTTAGTACTGGTATCTTATTAGCAAGTTTCCTATGAACAATCTCAGCTCCTAATAAAGTAAGCATGTTGAAATTATTTATAAACTCATGCTCTGTGAAATCTCCTCTGTTTGATTTGATTCCAGCCCATTCTTCTCTCATATAGAAAAGACTTCCTTTATAGACCTCCTCATAAGTAGCATTAGTATAGTCAAGCTTATTCTTAACACCAGTGCATAAAGCAACAGTATTATAATATCTTCCACCTAATACATTTACACTGAAGTCTCTTTGCTGCATCTCTTTAAATGATAATTCACTTCCTAGATACATTGTTGCTTCCTCATAGTTACTAGTAAACCTAGCACCTAATTCTTTTAATCCTTCTTTGATTTTGAACTGAGGGATCTTACATCCCGGAAAAACATAGACCTTATCATCTTTGTTTATTTTTACATCATCTTTACCCTTAAATAAGTCCGCTAATTTTACTCCTGTGTCAAAAGAGACCAGATGGACAGCCCCGCAAATAACGGGACTATCCTTGGCTTCTCTAAACATAAATGGAACAGTCTTCTCAATAAATTTCAGTTGACTGATCTTTTCCAGATTTAACGGAACAAATATGTTCAAATTCATAGTTTATTCTTTATTTTTTTTAATGTAGTTTATACATGCTTCCAAAATGGCAATATCCTCTTTAAGAAAACCAATTGCACTGTTACAAAAGGCACATATAATACCTCGAAATAAGCCAGTTGAATGATCATGATCTACTACTAAAGCTTTCTTATGTGATTTACCATCAGATTTACAAATCTGACATTTATTATCACACAAATCTAGTTGTCTTTCATGCTCTTCCACTGTATAGGGTATACCTTCTCTTACAAGAATACCTTTCTTTTTCCAACCATATGCTACAGCTTTAATTTTGTTATTAAGATAGTATTCCCTAGATTTTTTCTTGATCTTTTCCTTATTTCTTGTAGCATATGCTCTCTGAAATGTAAGATGCTTATCTTTATTTCTAAGATATCTAGCATGATTTTTTTCAGATGTACATCTCAAACGCATCTTTGCATTATAGCAAGCCTTACATTGATTTAGATAACCATCTTTACGATTTTTACAGTTGACATACTCAGATAAGGATTTAGTCTCTTGACAGTCTATACATTTCTTTGTGGTCATAAGATAATAGGATAGTGATAACACAAATATACAAATTCATGTTATCACTATCAAATTTATTATCTAATAGCCATTTCAACTATCTGAGAATTAAGCATAAGAGATTGGAACTGTTGTTTATCAGCATTCACAATTGCTTTAATGATTGCGTATCTTAAATCTGCAGTAAACAGACTTTCTTCTACACAAATTGCAATGATTCGGTCTTTGATCTTCTGGGTAACTGTCTCTTTAGAGGCATAGAATACCGTATAGTTAATAACCCGGGTTGCAATTACACTGGCTATATCAGCACGATAATTATCACCTTTTCCAATGGTATCTAGTAATTTCTTAACTACCTCCTTAAAGTCAGGAGTAAGCAGGATCTCTTTTGGATGTATTAATTTATCCAGTCTGTGATCAATGAACATACTGAACATCTGACTAAATTCTGGTCCTACACATCCTTCACCAATAAGAGATATCAACGGAAGATCTTTTTCAAAATCTTTGATACTGGTAATTGAATTAAAGAAGGTAGTAATAGCTCTAGGATTAATTCCTTTCTGTTCATTTACCATCTCAGGATGCATAAGCAGGAAGTTAATACCTCGGGTATCAATCTCATTGTTCTCAGCCCACTTAGCCCATACTTCAACATCAAACTTAAGATTGACGTTGATCATCCTAGTTTTCTGAGCTGTATCTAATGCAGTTACAAAGTAGTCTCCATTATCCGGATTAGAGGTTAACAGTACAGTCCAGCCTTTTGGAAGTTTCCATGAGATATATTCCTGCCTGTCAATAATCTCCATTGTGGCCTGAATAAATCTTGCTTGTGCTCTACTATAATCATCCAATACTAAGAAGTGATTTTCTCCTTTACCCTGTATCCATTCTGGAACAGCATGAGACATTCTCTTTTCACCAGTAGGTCTATATCCACTCTGAATATATGTAGGTAGCATGCTTTCTGGTATCCACTTACAAGGATTAGTTTCATTTGGCTTAGCAGGATCAGGCTTCTTACATACTTCAAACTCTTTCAGTGGAAATCCAATAAGATCTCCTAACTCATCCAGCTGTGATAATGAAACTTTAGTAAGTCCCATCCCTAATTCCTGAGCCAATTGTAGTAAGGTACTTGTCTTACCAATACCTGCTAATCCTTCAATGTTTACTGCTACCGGGATCTTTCCCTTTTCCTGTAAGACTCTATTGTTTGTTACAATATGCTTAAGGACACTTTTCATTTCCTCAATATTCAGCTCTGTTTTTTCAATCTCAACTGATTGTGCTTCTTTTGCGTTGCTCATAGTGTTATAATTCTAATTTAATTCTTAATCCTGGTAACTGTTCATTAATATTACTCACAGAACTATGTACCCATAAAGTTGATAGTTTACATTTTTCTGGAGCTGGTGCACAACCATCAGTAAATACTACTAAGGCTGTATATTTTCTGGTGTGAGCATTTGCATACTCTACAATAGGATCAAAGTCTGTTCCTCCTCTACCATGTATCATGATTTTTTGCTTAGGATTGAATATACTAAGATCCTTGATAGCTGCATCAAACTGGCAAACGGTAACATCTGTACCTGCTTTAAAGATATGACCTATTTCTTGAAGAAACTCTATTAATTCTGGTTCACTTACTGATCCGGATGTATCTATTCCTACTAAGATATGATTCCTATCCTTGATCTTAATACCAGGATTATCTTCAAATCGCTTGTTAGGTTTACGTCTTTGTAGAACAACATAGGTCTTATATGATCCACCAGCAAATCTTCTTAGATAACTCTTCCAGTCAAACTTAGGTTTCTTGGTCTCAAATAAACCATCAATGTAACCTTTCATTTCTCCTGGAATAGTACCACGTCCCTTCATACTCTCAGCTAGTTCTTTCAAGTGAAAGTTAATCTGAGATGTAAGAAGTTTCTTTTCAGCTTCTGATAACTGATCAAATTCCTCCCAGTCATGGTCACTCATTTGAGGTACCCCAGCTGCCATTCTTTCTAATGCTTCATCTGCAGCTTTACATCCACTAGTTCCTTTTCCATTAGAATCACCTGACATACTTGGCATTCCTTGAGCAGCACTTTGTTGCTTCTGTTTCTTAGCCTCCAGCATCTTATCGTAGTAGTACCGGGTACCAGCTCTGAGATCCCATTTCATATCAGCATAGTCTTCAATATACACTCCGCG
>Ga0137332_1000069_pt1 | contig 19398 bp, 32 predicted proteins | sample EasRivERMLT200_2_FD_104764 | JGI IMG/M metagenome (GOLD analysis project Ga0137332, IMG submission 104764) | Soil microbial communities from meander-bound floodplain in the East River, Colorado, USA - East River MetaG ERMLT200_2 | ecosystem: Environmental > Terrestrial > Soil > Floodplain ...
AAGCGGAAGGTGTATTTGAGCAACGCCTATGCCTGTACCCGTTAATGGCCCCGCAATGATGTAGACGCCTTTGGGAAAGTAAATTCGTCCGCCGCCTGCTGTGCCTACCGTATTGAGAAGTGTTTGAAGTGCGCTTGTATCATCGGTTGCACCATCACCCGCACATCCATACGCCTTGACGTTGTAGGACGTTGGCAACATCGAATCCACATATAGCTTGGTGGCGGCGTGAAGGTTGGTTGTCGGCGCGCCTGAAAGCGTGAGCAATCCTGTCAGCGTGCCGCCTGCAAGCGGCAGCTTCGCGTCAAGCGCCGGTTGCAGTCCGGTAGTATCTGCAATGGCGTGCGTATGAACTGCATCAGCCTTGCCATCAATGGCTGTTCCCTGTTCGAGCACCTCCGCTTCAACGTCAATAAGCGTCTGAGCCAGCAGATTGTGATGGCGTGCAATGTATCGCTCTTGAACGACTGCGCCTGCCGCGAATGATTTGGCTGTAGTGCCATCCTGCGCACGCGCGACGATGGTTAAATTCTGCCCGCTGATTTCATCGTAATAAAGAATCTCGCTTGAATTAACAGTAGCAGTAGCCACGTCAATCGTGATTGCGCCGGATGCTGAGAACTTTGATAGATCGCCGGTAAGCGTAACGTTAAAAGGCGCTGCGTCTGATGCGCTCAATGGAGCGGCAAGCACCGCCCTTGCATTATTGGCTGCTATGAGCAGATTTGCAGGTTGATCAACGATGCCTGCGCTAAACGTGGAAATGCCTATCGATGATTGCGACTCGATTGTCAGATCCGCGCTGAGGGCAAGCTGGATAGCGATTGTTGCCGCCACATCAACGCGAGGCGTCAAGTCAGCAACCAGCAGGCCGCCAAGCGCAAATTGACCTAATGCGAACGCTCCAAGCATAAAATCAGCAACGGTTAAGTGCGGTCAGATGTACTTCTGAGAAAGTCGTTGCGCCAGTGCTGAGCGTACCTTCAACGACTGTGATGTAGTGATAGCCAATCTGTGGCGGGATAACAGTACCGGCAGCGGCCGCGAGATTCTCACCTACAGTGAATGTGTATGTTTTCCTGAATGGAACTGTCCCGGTATCGAATCCGATGCCGCATATCGGAAATGTTGACGCACCGCTCGCATTGCATTGCGCATTCACATTTGTCGGCAAACCATCCTCCGCCAGCCCTGCAACGAATGCGACCTGGGAAGCTGCGCTATTGTTCCATTGCCTGTAAACGCCATCGTAACTATGCGATGTCGCATCGGTGAAATACATGCTTGCCACAATGCGATTGTCGTTATTCCATACGAATCGTTTAAGCAGTGAATCTTCAGTGGTGGTTGTGGATGTTGTGCGAATTGTACCGAGGTATCGCCGCGTGGGTGCACCGCTTTTGACGTGCACGCCATCCTGCATTGCAAGCGCAACACTGCGCGCCGTATCTGAAGTCCATGCCGCGCCAAGTTCGAGCGTTATCGTGCCTGCGTTGTCGTAGATGAATACGTCATAGTTCTTATCAGCGGTAAGCGTGCCGAGTGCCAGACTGCGTTCGGTGAATGGCAGGCATATCCAGTCAGTACCGTCATACAGGCTGATGCAGTTGCCATGAAATGGCGTGAAGTAGATTGTGGTTTTGGCTGTCTGATCAGTGGTTGAAACGCCTACGCCGGATTCGAGCGTGAGCCTGCCATTGATGACCTGTAATTGCGCCATCGTGCCTGAGCCAATGTCAGTGTTAAGCGTTTTCGCGGTTAAGCCCGCAATCAGCTTGTAGGTTTTCGATGCGGTGTTTTTCGTGCTGGCGCCGGTACTCTCCTGTGCTCGTGTCACGGTCAGCGTGTCGCTTGCAATGGCAGTCACGCGTACGATCTCAACGTTCGGGTCGTCAGTCGGGTCTGGATAGTCGGTTGAGTTCCACCACGTTGCATTGAAGGGCGCGGCAGGCAGTCTTGCACCGTGACCAGCTGTGAGCGCAATGGACGTGGCCGATGCATCATACCCGGTCGATACAGTCACCTTTGCGAAATTTTTAAATGCGTCCATTTATGCGCCTCCTGCTTTATCGGAAAGTCGAAACGATACGCCGGGATTGGGGAATGTCTGAGCTGACTGGAGAGAAGAAGTAATCGCGGAAATAATCGCGATGCTCGCAGCGATATTGACCTGACCGGCGACCGCCGGAACAATCGTAATCGCCGCCTGGAGCGCGGAAGTAATGCTGATTTGCGCCTCGCAATCGACTCGCCCGATAACCCTGAGCACCGATTGAATGGTCGAGGTGATCGTGAGCGATGCCGCGACGTTGACGTAACTGATCGCTGCCGCTGCGCCGTAACCTCCGCCGCCAAGCGGGAACTGTCCCGGTACTGTTGCGCCTAATATCACTCACTTAATCCAGAGAGATTGCGAGCTGGCCGGCAACGATTCGCACCACATCAAGATTGGCTATCGCCTGCGGCGTGATAAGCGTCGAATAGGCGACGAGGTTGCCGCCGGTAACGGCATCGAAGACACCGAGCGCGACGGCATTATGCGAACCACTCGAAGTAAAGAGCGTAATATCCACGCCGTTTACCGTCGGATTCGCTGCCGGAAAATTAGTTGTATTGTTTGTAACGGCGGCTCGAGCGTAGCCGCTGCCGGTGAGCTCCGTTCCTGCCGTCGTATCGGTAGGCGCTACGCTAAAGAGCCCGATATAGAGCGTAGCAAGCGGCGCGTAGGTAGTACCGCCGAATAAATGTCCGAGCACCTTGCCTTCGCCGTAATTCGTTAAAGAGCCTGCCATGTCGCACTTCCTCCTCTACGTGGGTTTTCGGAGCAGAATCAGCAGAGCGAGGATTACGACGAGAGCCACGAGCACGAACACCGCTGAGATTACAAATCGCTTCCGAGTAATCGCATTCACTCACGTTCCTTCCTCCCGAACAAATGAGCGCCGAGCCGAAGGCAAGGAGCACAAGCCATCGTCTCGACGCTGCTTATCAGGAGAAGGAGTAAACCGACTTCTCCCACGCTCTAGGCAACGTGAATTGGTAACCGCCGCCGGTAATATCTCGCTCGCTCTTCGCAATTCTTCTTTACCTGGTTAGTGCTCATATTTCGCCCGTTTACCGAGAGGTCGAAATAATCGCTCGATTTGTTTACCTTCAAATCCCACGCATCGGCGATGGTCCGCTTAACCGCCTCGTCGCTATATGCGCCGTCTGCGTCGGCATAGCAGAGCAGGAGCCGCTGAAGCTCATACTCGGAGAGCTTCGGATCGCGCTCCGATTCGGCGTGCAATTTAACGAGTTCCATAGCTTCGGCTTCGCTCATTCCGGTTCGTCTAACTTCCGCTTTGGCGGTCTGCCACGCTTGCGTTTTGGCGGCTCCTCGATTGCCTTATTCTCCGGCGGTCGCTCAACCGCTTTTAACTTCGGCTTCGCCGGCTTCTCGTTCGGCTCGCTCTCTTCGAGGATTGGATATCGCTCGAGCTCTGATTCCTCAATCTCCGAACCCTTGCCAACGAGAAGAAATCGAGCAAGCGGATGCCGCATTGGTACCCGCTTGCCGTCATCGGTCAAACACCACGCTACTTCTGAGACGATTCGCATTCACTTAAGGCGTCACGATGTCCGCATTCACAAACGCGCTTGGCCTGCGAATCGCAAGCGCGAGCCGAGCCTCACAAACGATCGTCTGAAGATTCTTGATGAGATCGTCGTTCTTCAGGCCGACGATGAACGTCACACCCCAACGCTCGAAAATCGTCGCGTAATTGAAATCACCAACGATAGCAAAACCGGCTGCCTGGTTTACGGATGGCACAACCGGAATGCCCCAGATGCGCATCACACCTGATTCGGAAGGTGAGCCGAACGGCCAGATTCCCGCAACTGTTATCGTGCGAACAGTCTGCCAGTCGGCAGGATTCATCACGATTCCAGTTGGATAACCGGCGCCCGTGTTGATTACCTTTCCAACCGCATTCGCAAGCGTGGTAAGCGCGTCAGTCGTGAATGCCTGCGTTTGTATGCCAGCCGTGGCGAGGATGCCGCGAATTTCGGGCGGTGTACCCGAACCTGCAAGAATCTTCTCGTCGATTTTCAAGAGCAACAATCTGCGCAGATCGTCATACAGCACTGAACGCAGTTGCGGCACATCATCGAGCGCCTGCAACGTGACCGCAGTCCATTCGGCGACAGTCTCAATCGGCGCGTCGACGGGTGCCCATCGCGGCTGTACTTCAGGCTTGAGCGCGCCTTCTGCAATGAAGGCGGCATTATTCGCAAGCGGCATGGTCGCCTGGTAAAAGCGCACCGAGCTCGTAGCGCTCACGGGTACAATTCTGCAAAGGTCGTACACGTTGGCCATTGCCGAATAATGCGGCGCTAAGGTCGGGTCAGTCGTGCGCGGCCCAAACTGCGATGACATTATCGGATCGCCGGCAGCCTTGATCGTGCCTGGCACTTCGACCGAATACGTCACACCCTGGAAGTGCCCCTGCTTGCGAATGCTCTTGTAGGCGTCCGATTCGATGAACTGATCGAATACGGAAAGCGCTTCGCTTGGCGGTCGCGACTGAATAGCAACTGAGTGCCCATTCGTGCGCCCATTGCCATTCGCAAACGGAATCATATTCGACGCTTTCGCCCCGACTTCGATCGCAGTTTGAGTTGCGGCAGCCGCGTCATCGAGTGCGCGAAGATTCTTGTATTCAAGTTCCATTGCGCTTAGATCGACGTGCATCTTCTGCGCCTTCTCGACATCTTCGCCGCTTGGCTTTTCAACTGCGCATGCCTTGACAAACTCCTCGCGCAGCGTGTTCAGCCTTTCGGCAAGTTCGGTGGATAGGCCCATTTTGTCCTCCGGTTTAAACTCGCGTTGCTGCGAGGCGTTCTAGTTGAATGCGTCGCAGCTCAGTGCGACACGCTTCGATTGCGGTTGTATCTTCTGCCGGCTCGGCAGCCTTGACGCTTGCAAGTGCGGCAAGCGGATTCGCTGGCACAGTCACAAGCGACACTTCGTAAAGCTCAAGCTCGTGCAAATGCCTCGAGCCGTCCTTTACCTCATCGTTCGTTACCTTGTAGCCAATCGACATTGCCACTTGTTTCCCGCGCGCGATGCGCTCCTGTGCAACCTTGCGCGCAGCCTGCGCGTGCGGTGTTGAGTGAAACGTGCCAGTGACGTACAACCCGCGATCTGTCTCACGCGCTTCATCGATCGTGCCAATTGGTTCGGTCCAATCGTGAGCATTCGCCAGAAATCCGCGCGCGCTAAAGTCGGAAAGCGTTTTCTGAAACGCTCCCGGCTGGATGATTTCATTCTGGCGGTCGATGTTCGAAAATACGGCGGCAATACCTTCGAACGAACCTACGGAATCGCTCTCTTCGAGGATTTTAAATTCGGCTTGAAATTCTCGTCGGTCCATAAACAGTGAAAAGCGCGGCTACCATTTCCGCCTGAATCCTCGGCGAAGGAGGTAAACGCGCTCATCTGTTTATTTTCCCGTATTCACAGGTGCGTCAATTGGCTAAGAGTTTTCCGCCTTTTTTCTGGATTTGTCAAGTGCTTGTGCGCTCGGCGTTGCGGGATACCACTTGTTGTGCTGCCGGCAATCACCGCACAGGAGAATCACAGGTCGAAGGAATTTAGCGTGATGCTCGACTATCGGCTTATGGCATTTATCGCACGTGATCGTAGTCTCGGCTTTATTGCTCATGCGGCCTGCTCAGTTTGCTCTTCGGGAGTTTGCACTTGCGCTGCGGCAGCTTGTGCTGCTTCGCGGCGATACTCGATCCAGCATCGACAACGCGAGCGACAAGTCGATTCGCCGATAGGTACGACTTCCTCGATTGGCTCGTAGTCAGCGGAGGCTAATTCCGGACATCCCGGAGTGCCTCGCGCTTCGTCTCTCGCGCAATGCTCTGCCTTTGGATCGAGAATACGTCGCGCTTCGATTGTGCCGGTCGCGCGCTCCCGCTTGTCGGTAGTGCCGGAGAAGGTTGGGTAGGTCGCCTCGGCATATTGCGAAGTGCGATTTATTGCTTGAGCTGGCGACACTAGGCCGAGTTCTATTTCAGCGGCGAGGCGCACCGCGAATACCTGCTCGTTCCGCACTCGAACTGCCGCGTAATTCCATAATGCGAACGTCATCGCCGCAAATCCGCCTGCCGCAAGTACCGCATTCACGTTATGCGAAAGCGTAATCTGCTCCTGCATTCGCGCCTGGTACTCGCGAGACGATACCGGACCAAGCGACCGCACTCTCTCTCTTACTTTCGCTTCAATATCCGGATTGACAAGCGCGAATATTTCCTCAGCGCTCTTCGGCTCGACTCCGCCTAACGGCGTGTTACGCTGCCGCCAAAGCATAAAGGCAACCGCCAATGCTACGAGCTCGACGATGTGGTTCGATTCGCTCTCTGCCTGAATCTTGCGAAGCGCCGCAGGCGAGACCACGCGCCCTCGCTCATCGACGTATACGCCACGCTCGGCATCCCAAAAGAATTTCATACGGTCTCCTTTGCGTCGGCGTCGATGATGTCGCGAAATAGCGGCACGCTGCGATTCCATTTACCGATTACGCCGGCAAGTGACGAGCAGGTAATCAGGCATGAGCGCGGACATTTCTCGCGCTCGCAGCCAAGCACGAAGACGCCGGAACCCGCGTGATAGAGCTTTGGCGTGCTGCCGCAAGGGCAGCGGGAAAGCGTAATCTCGCGAACTTCCGGCGCTTCGATTTCGCTCATTTACGTTTTCGCCGGAGCCGGCTTCGTTGATGGATCGCCAACGGGAATTTGCTCCGTCGGTGCGTTTGGATCGTATGGATCATTTGGATTGCGCGGATTCTTCGGCGCATCCGGATCGTTCGGATCGTAGCGACGACGCGGCGCGTTTGGTTCGTTTGGATCCGGCTCCGGATACTTTTCCGGGTCGCGCGGTCGTTTCGGATCATCCTTTGGATTTTGCATGAGTGTAGCCTCCTGGTTGATGGACGTTTCGTGTTTACAGGGCGATTTATTCTTCGAGCGGCTTCGCGTCGAGTATCTCTCGTGCTTCGCGCGGTCCGAATTTCTCCCACCAGTCGCGAAGCTCTTCGTACTGTGCCGGCTCGCTTAGCGAGAATTGCTTCTGTTCGATTGGCGCTGTCTGCGCTGGCAGAGCGTTCAACTCATCACCATCCGGCAATGGCTCGAGCCCGAGCGCGCTTCTCGCTTCATTCCGCGTCGTCAGTCCCGCATTCCACTTGAGCACTTCACTTTCAGCAATCGCCTTCTGATCCTCCTGAAGCGCCCAAATTTCAGACGTGTCGAACTCAACCCAGCGTTCCTTTCCAATCGGATTGTAATAATCAGGCAATAGCTGATGCCCCAGCTCACTGGCAATCACCTTCATCGTTGGAATTACAAAGCCATTCCACGCAGCCTTAAGTGCGCTTTCGTAATTCGCGTACGTTGAATGCTCGAGGCCCACACCGTAACCAAGCACAATTGCCGGTATGCCAAGCACAGCCGCGACGCGCTCTTCAGGCAATGAATGAATTTCCTTGAGCGACATCTGCCCCGGATTAAATCCAAGCTGCGCAATATCCATCGGCGCTGAGAACACAATCGGCTTGCCACGCTCACCGCCAACCGTGCGCGACATGAGCATTTCCTTCACCTGCTCAGCATCGACCGTGTACACGCTGTCTGCGTTTGGTTTCGGTGACACAATGAACGGCGGCACGCCAAGCGATCCCATTGCCGCCTTCGAATAGGTGATTGCAGCTTCATCCGCGATTACTTCTTCGACAAGCGCACGCAATGGTGCGAGTCCTTTCCTGTGATTTCGCGGATCAATTCCATATCGGAAGTGAATCACATCACGCACCTCGAGCCGTGAGAGCTTGCCATCGACGCGTATCTCATAGTGCGAAATAAACTCGCTTCCATCATCCGGCCAGGCCGGCTCGCATTGCTCTGAATCAAGCAGCCATAACGCCGTAACGCGATCAGCCTTATCTCGCACCTTGAACAAGTAGACATTGCCATTCACGAGCCAGTAGTAAGCGAAGCCCTTGAACATCGTTGCGCCGGAGTAGTACCTGTTTGGACGCTCAACGAGGCGTGGCAATGGATGATCGATTGGCACCCATTCATCACCACGCTTCTCAATCACGCGCGGCGGAGGTTCGGCAAATTGAGTACCTGCCCAATTGACAGCCGCCATGATGAGCGAACTTTCGGTCAGGTCCGCATCACCGAGGCCCACGGCAGGAATCTGCGATGGCCAGTCCGGCCAGAACACTTGCGCGCCGAATGATGAGCTCACGCTCGTTGGATAAACTGGAAAGCGAAATGCTTTCAATGCGGCGCGTGCTCGATCAATTAGCGATTTGTTTGCCATCGAATCCTCCTAGAAATTCATCAGCCAAATAAAAGCGAGCATGGCCATCGTAATCAGCGCGAAGAGCGCGATAAGCGTAGCCGCATTTATTTTCTCTTCTCTCACAGTACTTTTATCTCGACGTGTTTGCGCGCGCTGATTAAATCCGTAAGCGCATGCACAAGCGCGTCAATCCGGTTCGGTGATCCTTCGCCTGGTATCCACTCGCACATTTCGTCTTCGAGCTTCTCGAATGCACCCACGTGATGCACTCGCCCTTGCTCGTACAATGCGACGATAGGCTCGGCTCGCAGCACCTTCCCGCGCTTCGCGTGTATGCCGCGATACGCAATGTTCGCATTCTGCAAGAGAATATTCTGGCGCACCATTTCGCCGCCTTGATTTGTTTCCGCAACGAGTCGGTCAGCGTGGTATTTGTTATAGGCTGCGACCGCCTGCTTTGCCCACTCATTCGGCGATGCCTGTAGCGTCAAGTCCTCGAGCACGTACGCATGATCGCCGGACCGACCAGCAACCACGATGCCGCACTCATTCCCGCCGGCAGTCGCCGAAGGATCAACAGCAACAACGACGCGCGTTAATTCCGGCATGTTCACAACGCGCGCATCTTCGATCATCTCGCGCTTCCATAACGCACCTTCGATATCCTCGAGCAGTTCGCCCGATAGCTCCTGCCGCCCAATACGAGTACCGCCATAAAGTTTATAAAGCTCGCTTCGCACCGCTTCGTGCAAGTGCGGATTATCGGCAGTAGTCGCGCGCGTAACGACGCTATTGGAATCTTCGAGAAGCGCCTTCAGTACCTTGCGCGGCTTCGGCGTAGTCGAGACAACAACGTGCGGTCGCTCACCGAGGCGTAAGCCGAGCCGCATATTCTGCCAGCATTCATCAAGCTCACGCGCTGCTGCTAATTCTTCGAACCACACCAGGTGATGCTGCGGACCGCGCAGCCGCTCGACATCATCGGGAGTATGCGCGCCAAAGAGCACCGCCTTCGATCCATTCGGCCATTCGAGTTCTCCCCAGCTTCGATTAAACTTTATCGTGCGATTGAAGCTTAACAATCCTGTCTCACCTTCAACGCATAGCTTGCGCGCGTCGCCTAGTGTCGGCGCGATGATACCGCCGCGCATACCCGCATTCGCTCGCGCGTAATCGTCGAAGTACTTCGCCGCTGCAAATGTCTTACCGCCGCCGCGACCGCTCAACAGAATCCAATGCAACCAATCGCCGAGAGGCGGTACCTGATGCGGAAGTAAGGTAACGCGCGGAGCGAGAGCACGCCTTCGCCTTAGCTCGAGCTCAGCTAACGCTCTCAAGCGAAGCGATGGTTTGAAGTTCCTCGTCTGAAAGTGATTCAACGTTTATTCCGGTTATGTGAACATCGGTACGTTCGCGCCATTGTCGCTGGCATTTGAGGTAAAAGATTTGCGCGGTTACATTGCCGTCGAGCGCTTCCTTGATGAGCGCATTTTCAATCTTATCGCCGACTGATTCGCGCGCGTCTTTCAGCGCTTGCTTTGCCTCCGGCGATTTCTGGATTCGGTCCCATATCGTCGTACGATCACGATTAAGCGCACGTCCGATAGCGGCGAGATTACCGTCGCATTCCCCGATAAGCCTGATAATTGTTTCAATACTCACCGCCATGTTTTTTAAACCGTGGGTTTCGTGGATTAAAACCGCTCCTCCATCGCCGCTCGATAAGCCTGGTACGCGATACCTTCAAACGGCGCTTCGTTCGTCGGACCGCGCTCGTCAAGGTGCGTAGCAATGCGCGAGCCGCGCTCGTTAAGAATCTCGGAGCCTCGAATCAAATCCGGTGCACCGAAAATGGCGAATGCGCGCTTCGCGCCGGTAGTACGCCGAAGCTCTGCGAGTAGCCGGCATATGCGCGACATGCTCGAGGATACGGGCGAAGGTTTAATTTCAATCCACGAACCCCACTCCGGAATGTAGAAATCGGGAAGGTATAGACCGCTTGGTAAGCGATATCCTTCGCGCTCGTATTCCCACGCGAGATGCATATTTTCGAAGAGTACCGCCCAGCGCGCCTCGAGGCGCGAGCGAAAGAAGCGACCGGCATAGCGCGTCTGGATGATGCGCCCAAAGCGAGTCTCAGTGTGTACAGATCGCGGCAGGCTCATTTACCACCTAACCCTTGAATGCGGGTTATCTGCTTCCGATGGACGAGTGGGTTCATCGCGCTCCTTCTCCATCGCGGCGAGTTCCTCGAGCATTACGTAATGCCACACCGCCAACTGAACCTTGTGAAAGTGCGGCTCTTCAGCAAACATCCGCTTCTCTCTCTGCTCTACTCGTTTCACGAAGCTGCGCACCGCGTTCAGCTGAATCTCTGCCAATGCCTTCTTCGGATCAATCATCGTGTGCCCGAGGATGCGATTTATGTCATCCCACTTATCGTCGGTCTCGCTCATTCAGGCTCCGTCAATTCGTCAGTGTCATCCTCGTCGGCGTCATCGACATCCTGCTCGTAGTACCAGTCCACAATCTCGTGCAGCTTCTCCTGCAGCTCATCGAATCGCGCAGCGTCCTTCTTCGCAGCCTTGCCGAAGATGGTTGACTGAATATGCACGTGCAATTCAGTTGCAGTGATTTCCTTGCTCATATCGCAAGCACCTTCCCTGCAAGTGCAAACGCCAATGCAAAGACACCTGCAGCAAACAGCAACCGCCCCAACTCAGCCACCTTCGGATTAGCACTGAGCGCATATGCAAGCGCGCCGGCTATCGCCATCACAAGCGGGATAATCATCGTTGCCATCACGTTTCCTCCTTGGGAAGCTGGTCCAGGTAGGCCTGAAACGTTATGTGTTTATCGAGCCACTTCACATTCGATTTCGCTCTGCACACTCGGCAATGGTAAACGCGTTCACCGCCACGCCGCATAGATCGCGGTGTAAGTATTGGCCGTGTCGCATGGCACTTCCAGCATTCGAAGATTCCAAACACTGGCGTCCTAGGATCGAATGTGCCTGCTTCGGTCATACCGCGTACCCTCGAGTGCTTTCTCTCCCACACTTTTCGCTCGTTCCACATCGCTCGTATGCTTTGCCCATTCGAGTAGCCGAATCATCTCGAAGATCACCGCTTCGTACTTCTCGATGCGAGCCATCACCTCGTAGTACTCGGACTCAAGGCGAGCTATGGCCTCGTAGTATTGCGCCTCAAGATTTACTCGCTCCGTTCCCATATCACCGAATGCTTGCGCTTGTGCCATTCCGGTTCACCCAGTGGCTCGAGCTTGCGAATCTCAAGCGGTGCCGCACTGCACGCGCACGGTCTGACAAACGTATTCTCCCCATATGAGTCCGGTACTTTGCGTGCAAGGGTTTGCCATCCAGTCCCTTCGCAGTACCAGCACGCTTCGCCATTCTCAACGAACGTTGGCGCTGGCCGGCTGTTGCGCTGCTCCTGAGCGATCGAAGTTGAGAGCTGGTAGAGCTCGCCTGGCTGGAGTGCAGCTCGGACCGTGCGCTCACGAAGTGCGCGAAAGTAGCACTCAGTCAGCCGCTCCTCCGGTATCGGCTCGCAGACCGCAGACCATTCTGCGACTTCGCGCTTGAGGTCATCCTCACCGAGTTCACGAGCTCCCGCACGCCGCCTACTCGAGATCACGATCTCGGCTAAGGTCTTGAACCACGCGGGCGATTTTTGCTTTTGTGTCCCTTGTGTCATTCTCGGCGCCATTCCCCTTTCTTGGGCGATCCTCGTGATTCAGCCAGCTAATCAGCCGGCCCTCTTTGACTTCCTTGCCATGCTCTTCGCACCAGAAAAGCATCTTCGCGTACACGTGTCGCACTTCGATGCCCTGATACGCCGGATCCTCTTCGAGCCTCCGAAGAAATTCTTCAGAGAGAAATCCAGGAGGAGAAGCAGAGTTTGGCACCGTGCTGACACCGGACGCCTCCAGCTTCTCCTTCCCTTCCCTTCCTACCCCTTCCCTTCCCTTCCTAGCGTTTTCGACTGGTGCTGGCACCGTACTGGCACCGTGCTTGACTGGTGCCGACACGGTGCCCCCCTTAAGTTCTAGTGGAGCGGGAAGTTGGCTCGGGGGCTCTTTGATATTGAAGTGTTGATGTTTCCAGAAGGTTCGAATGTGAATGTATCGCTTCCCTTCTGCCTCGTAACGCGTAATGAATCGCGCTTCAGTCAGCTCGCGGAGCAGGTGTTCGATGTTTACATTGTCGTAAGGCATCACTTCCACCTTCAGCTTGCGCGGTCTGTCCTCGAGCCTTCCTTCGCGATCCGCCTGGGTGAAGAGGCCGGCGAATAGCCATCTGGCTTCAAATGAGAGATCGCCTATATCTTCATCCGTAAACATTTGCGGCTTAATGGTCCGAATTCGACCCACTGGCTGTCGTTCTCATTTAAGGTGCGTGAGGGGTTTATGGAATGCTCCCTAAAGCAGAGCGCTTTCTTTCACAACTCACTTCGAAAATCATTCCGCGCAGCGTCATCGCGCCGCACCCAGTATTCGATCCGGCGCTTCTCAAGCCGCCTCTCAACGCGATCCATTGCCGGTATCAGCGTCTCAGCAACCCAGATGAATACCGCAACAGCGCCGGTAAGGACGCCAAAAAGAAACGCCACACTGAGAGCCGGCCACATCATCGCTTCCTGTCCATCGAGTACAGCTTCACTGCGGCGATCATTGCCAGAAAGATGCCGAGCAACAAAATTGCCCCAATCAGCACCAGCTCAATTGGTTCCATTGGCATCATCGCTGCTCACATTCGCGCGGCCAGGCGTGCATGCTCAGCTATCCCTCGTTAGCCACCATATAGATGGCCGAGCTTCCTGACCGCGCGAATCCAGGGGCGCATTGATCGTGCGTAAGCACCTGAACCATTCCCCGTTACATCAGCTTCCCCTCAGCCCTGATTTGCGATGTAGACAAGAGGCAGAAGCCAGTAGCGATCCAGCGTGCTCACGCACGAAGGTCAAGGGGCCAGTCAACGCCTTCACAGGTAACACTCGCGCACTCCACGAGCAGCTCTTTGGCTACGCTCACCTGCGAGGCCAAGATCATTTGCAATAAGAGCAACTTATCTTCGAGGCTTCCGCCTGCGCCAGAATCAATGAGCAAGAGCACCCTTGTGCGCTTCGCATCGAGCGATTCCTGCTGGTCAATCAATTCCCGAAACTCTGCTGATAGCTTCACGCGATCCTCCGCGCCACATCCTGTGCAGTATCGCGCAATGTTGCTTTCAAGCTGGTCACAAGTTCCTGCAGTTGCGCTTCGCGATCACGGCAGAGCTGGAGCTCAACCCGCTCCTTCTCCAAATCGGGCTGTCGCACCCAGGCCGCAAGCAGGAAGCCGCCAATGAACGCGAGCGAAGCAATCCCAATGATGATGAGCGCCAGCTTCACCTGTTCAGTGCCCGTTCCTTCCGTTCCTCTTCGATGTGATGTGTGATGGCACGCATCTGGCTTGAGAGATCGAGCAGCGCATCCTTGACCAGCCGAAACTCGCGGCGAATCGAAACTTCCAAGCCTTCAACTGCCTCGTTCGCTGCGCTGATCAAGCGATGCGCTTCTTCGAGATCGTCATGCCTTACCTGTCGTTCAGCTTTCACGTTTGTCATTTGATCCTTATCGACTTGCTCGTCTCTCCGGGCTGTCAAGCCTGGTTAATCGCCGGCTTTCGCTACAGGGACGCCCGATTCAGGCGCCCTATCTAATACGTAAATGCCTGCCTCGTTCACCCAGCACTGCAAATGGCAACTTCTCGCCGCCTTCGAGCAGGTCCCGGATCATCGGGTTCATTGGCTTACGAATGAACTCGATAAATTCGTCAGGTATCTCTTCCGGTGGTACAGAAAAGATAAGTGGCAACAATCCGCCATTAGTCGCCATCGAAAGCTTGTAGCTGTCCGTTTCGAGCTTCGAGATGCCTTGAACTTCGAAGAAGTATTGAAGGCGCTCACGAAGCCGCTGGGCAGTTTTCATGTCAGATTCAGCGAGCTTCTTACGCCTCTCGCCGCGCGCTTTGAGCTTGCAGTAGAGATCGCAGTAGTTGTCGAGCTTCTGGTCACGAGCCGCGCCAATCTCCGCAAACCACGCATCCACTGCCGCATCAGCTTCCGGATCGGTCACATCACCATCTACTTCAAGAAGAAGTGATTCGAGCGCAGACAGATCAGCAGAGATGTCCATTAACGTGCCGCTCATTTGCCTGCTCCTTCGTGCTTCGCCGCGTGCAGCTCATTTGCCCAACTGCCAAAGTCTTCGATGCAATCGAGCATCTGCCCTTCCTTCAGGTCTGCGCGCTTGTCCACGCCAGCTACTTCTTTCATCCGCGCCTGGATGTTGGCATTGGTGATGCCATAGCCACGCAATTCGCGGATCAGGCCATCGAGGTCGCTCACAGTCTTGATGAGCTTCTCGCGCCCATTGCCATTGGGTTTCGTTTCAGCTTCGACAAGTGCCGGCTGCTGGGGCTCATCGTGCAGTACTACATCCGGTATCGTTTCGATTTCGCTCTCATCGAGGAAGCCCAGGCCACATATGCTCAGCGTCACGCGGCGCTTCGATTTAGTTTCCGCCTTCATGATCGCGTTGCATAAGAGATCGCCGGCGAGCCTTCCCAGCGCCACAGCGCCAATTGATTCATCGGTCCTGCCTTCAGGCGTCGTCGCGCGCGCAGTGACGATGTAGACATCGTTGATGTGCTCACGGCTCACGATGTTGATTGAGACGTTGTGGATCTTGCGCAGCTGATCCGTAGCGTCCTTCCGCGCGTAAAGTGTGAGCTTTCCGTTGAGCGTGATGTACTGGAAAGGCTGACTAAGCGGATTTAGTCCGCAACTCCTACAAATTGCGTTCAGGTAGTTGAGGCGGTCCTGGCTCGAGAGCTTTGCCAGGTCGCCAGTTGCCAGCACGCGCTCAATGATGGCAGCGTACTCCTGGCCTTCTGGTTGCTGTGTTGTTGCTATAGCTGTTGACACTTTGTTATGCTTGCTCCTGTCCATTTGGTTGTTTATTCAGTAGGAAGATCGCCCGCGCTCGTAACGCGGGCGTTTTCTTTTCAGGCTCGCTTCTGCCGTTTGGCTGCATTGCGATTGAGTGCGTTGGCCATGATGTGGCAGAGGCGCAGCTTCGAAGGCGAGCGTAAAACGAGCTTGCCATCGATGCGCTTCACCACCCCGCGATCTTCGTCCACCTTCACAACCACGTAGACCTCTTCGACTGGGGCTTCATCTCGCTCCGTTAACGGTTCGTTTTGCATCTCAGCTTCCAGTTCATCGAGCTTGTGCCTGAAATACGCTTCCTGTTGCCGCTCGAGCTCGGGCGTTGGTGGTACGAAGATGATCGTTTTGCGTGGTTCGATCTTCATCGCTTCAGCTCCCTCTGGCATCGTGCCTGCTGCTCCTGGCGTTCACGCGCAGTGACTGGTCCTTCACCTTCGAACTGCCGCATGTAAGCAGCCTCTGCCCTGCCCACTTCGTAGTTGTCTACGCATTCCTGATCGCAGTAATAGTCATCGCAGTTCTCGTCGTAGATGCTGCCTTCCTCTTTCCAGAGCGTGCCGCATTGCTTGCACTTCGGTTGCTCGTCAAGCCATTCGTAATAAGCGTCCTTGCGAATGTCAGCCTCGAGTTCTTCTTTCATCATCGCGCCACCCCCTCACTAATCTCCCGAATCTGCTGATCCCGCAGCTGGTCCTTCTCGGCATCAATCGCACCAATCTCGTTATCGATCTGGTAATAACGCTCTTCCCATTTCTTGATGCCTTCCATGAGCATGGTGATCGTCTTTGAAACCGTTCTCTGCTCTTCGCGCAGCGCATCGCGCTTGCGCTGTAGCCCGGTCGGGTCCTTTTCTTCCCATTCGCGCTCAAAAACTGCCCAGTACTCGTCCCAGGTAGAGGTTGCCATTAGTTCACCACCCCCATCTCTTCGAGTCGCCCTTCGATGATCACCAGCTGCTTGCGGCAATCCACAAGGCGCTCGTGCCAGGCCGACGGAGTGACAATCTCATCGCACTCGTCTTCAGCCAGGTGCTTTTCGATTGCCCTGATCTCGCGCATCATCAGAATCCGCTGTTCGCGCCAGCAACCCACACTCTGCGCGTGGAAGGCGTCCATCCGCTCCTGCAGATAGGTGTCGTACTCGGCATCCTGCACTCTCTCGTATCTTTCTAATCTGTTGTCCATTGGTTGAATCATTGCTCCCCTCAAACTAGAATTACTAGACGTTGTCTAGTACATTCTGATTATACAGAGTGACTAGACAATGTCAAGTATATTTTAGGCTGCTGCTAGCTGAGGGTACTTCTGTGCAAGCTGGTCCAGCTTCTCGCGCACGGCTTCCCTGGTAAGGGCCGACATCGTTGTATCTGTGAGCAGCGCCGCCTTTTGGAGACGTTTTGCAAGGCTCTTATCCGCTTTCACAAAAATGACTTCCGTTTTGGGCTCGCGCTTCATAAGGGCTCCGTAAGATTTAAACAAAGCAAATAGTCAGTGACTAGACGTTTCCAAGTCTACTATGAGTGACTAGAAAGCGTCAAGTAAAGACTTCACGTACGATGGGTAGATGAAAACGTCTTGACATATACTAGATAACGTGGCAGAAAAGACCAGGACACAAATGCTGACGGTAAGAGTTCGCCACGATGATTATATCGACTATTCAATTATGGCTGAGCTTCGACGCAGAAAGCTCGGCAGCATGGTTCAGGAACACCTACGAGACCTTGTGAGAGAGGATAAGGCGCGCGACCCCAGCGCCTTTGAGATTCTAAGGCCCACGATGGAAGCGAAGATTGCCGAACGGAGCGAAGCAAAGAAACGATCTTCGAAAGCTGCGAGGCAAAAAAAGATTGAAGAGGCTTTAGAAGTCGAGAGGAAATCGGAGAATCCAAAAGATAACAATAACAATGCAATTCAATAGCCCTAGCAGGACATTGTGAGAAAGAAATCCCGCGAGAAATCGCTCCTCACCGTCAAGATGTCTCCCGATGTTTATGCCAGGTTTGCGGCGGCCGCGCTGCTTCGAGGTTCGCGGCCATCAAGTCTGGTGCATCAATTCGCTGTCTGCATAATCCGGGAGGAACAGATGCAAGATCCAATCACCTTCGCTTCAACACTCGAAGAGGTCAAGAAGCGGATCGCAGAACACAGCGCCCAGAAAAAGAAGCTCAGTAAGGCACGACTTATCGGTCAAATTATTGAAATGATGGAGCCGGAAAAGGTTGCCTAAGTGAGAAAAAACAGGGTCGGTCTCCGGCTCGTGGTCACAAACGACTACACTCCGCCAATTGAAGAACCCACACCCGAGCGCATAGCGAGGGATTACTCTCCAGCACAGCGCGCGCGCCGAGGCGCGCTTATCGCCTTTGCGCTCTTCCTGTGGAACTCGCGCGGATACGTATTCATGATATTTCTCGCCGCGCTCTGGATTTATCTGGTTCGTACGTTCTTTCAATCTCAGCAAAGGAAGGATTGAGGATTATGACAACATGCTCAAGCAGGTCCTGAAAAACTCCATACGTGCAGCCGGATACGAAATCCGCAGGATCAATCCGCCTCAAGCAGTTGAAGAGCCGTTCTTCAAGTTCTCAGAGAAGGACCTGGATTTCTACGAAACTCCTATCGGTAAGTACTATCTGCCGAATAACGCACCCCAGGACATCATCATCCACATGATGAAGCACGGCCAGTATTTCGAACCAGAGATCATTGCTGTCGCAGAGCGCTACATCAGGCCAGAAACGTCCGTTCTCGACATAGGTGCAAATCTTGGTCAGATGACCCTCCGGTTCTCTGAACTCGTCGGGCCTCAAGGCGAGGTCTACTCATTCGAAGCAGATGACTATATCTTCGAAGTGCTCCGAAAGAATATTCACGTTAATTCCCGCAAGAATATCACGCCACTTTTCGGTGCCGTCTACGATACGAGTAATAAGATTCTGCACTTTCCCAAGCAGGATTTTGTGAGGTTCCCTGCATATGGTTCCTACGGAATCGATCCGAATTCAACGAATGGTCGGGAAGTTCGAACACTCACGATCGATGAGCTTGATCTTGACATGCCAATCAGCTTCATGAAGGTCGATGTTCAAGGAAGCGATCTGCATGCGATGCGCGGAGCTCGAGAGACAATCGCAAGACACAAGATGCCGATCCTCTTCGAATATGAGCAACAGTTCCAGTGCGATTTCAAGACATCATTTCAGGACTACGTAAATTTTGTCGATGAAATTGGCTATAGGTTCGAAGAGGTCGTAGACAAGATTAACTATCTCGTTCTTCCTAAAAACAACAATCTGAAGGGGTAGTCGATATTGAGATGCCCATAATTAGTCACACACCAAACAACAAGACAGGGCGTAAAATATCTGGAGAGTCATGGGAGATTACGACAACACCTTTTTCCTATTTGCCGACCCGTCGTTTCTGCGAGGTGCCGCTAGTGCGTTCGACCTTGGCGGCAGTCTCGTGCAGTTCAACCAATCTCTCACACCTGAGCTTGCCAATGCCCGTGCGCTGGCGAGTGACTGGGCGGCGGTAGGAGGGGATCTTCGTGAAGCGATCAAAGCGATCACGGAGGAGGTTCCCGACATCGACGCTGCCACCACAGAATAACGCCATCGCGGCTCATCGCGTGTCCATTCAGTCATCGTTTAGTTCAGGTCCACTTCCCCAACCAGAAATACTTCAGAAGTACGACCAGGTTCAGCCCGGATTCGCTGAGCGCATCGTGACGATGGCTGAGAAACAGAACGCCCATCGAATCAAAATGGAATCCGAGTATCTCGAAGGCCAGGACAAGCGCGCCAACCGTGGGCAGATGCTCGCATTTGCCCTTGCAGTTCTCGGAATGGGAGCATCAGTCTGGGTCGTTCTCTCAGGGTACCAAGCTGCCGGCGCTATCTTCTTTTCGACAACTCTCATTGCGCTGGTCTCACTATTCCTGAAATCAGCCCAGTCGGCGCGGGAAGAACGGGAGCGACGAGACGAAAAGAACCGGCAACTTATGTCCGCGGGGAGCACCCAAT
>Ga0137332_1000071_pt1 | contig 18775 bp, 30 predicted proteins | sample EasRivERMLT200_2_FD_104764 | JGI IMG/M metagenome (GOLD analysis project Ga0137332, IMG submission 104764) | Soil microbial communities from meander-bound floodplain in the East River, Colorado, USA - East River MetaG ERMLT200_2 | ecosystem: Environmental > Terrestrial > Soil > Floodplain ...
AATTGTCTTTCAATGTCCCGAAGAATGTTATACATATCTTCTGGAGAATGCCACCAGTTATAAATTTCTGATCTGAATGCAGGATCACCAAAGAATGCTCGGTCTTCCTTATATATCTCGTAGCTGAATGTCTCTACTTGGCAATAGAATTTCACTAGGTAGGGATTTCTATTAGGATATCCTGAATACCATTTGCCTAGCTGATCAAAGAACTCTTTTGTTGTTACTGCCATCTCTATCTTTGTAAGAGCATCTGCGTCAATTAAGTTAGGCTGATTACATATAATACTACCTGATACGGTTATATTAGTATGAAATCTTCCTCTCATTTTGAATACTGGCAATGTATTGCTTACAATTTCGTCTGCAGTAATGTCTATCCTAGGTAAAGTCCTATAGGTCCTTAACCAGGCAATCAGATCTTCCCACCATTCTTTGATCTGTTTTCTTTTCTTTTTAATCCACGTTTTCATTTTAATAATTAATTTTAATTCCCTCTGCACTCTCCCTGACATATCGCCTCATTATCTGAGGAAGTCAGTAACCAGGATGAAAATCATCCAGTTGTTTCATTGTTTAGGAGCTCATCCTTACTTGAGTTCATGCAAAGGAATATAAGACCACCTATAAGGTGATCTATATCTTTTGATTTCTTTGTTTTTTAGTGAATTCTTTATGGTTCTTCTACATATATTTAATGTTTTAGAAGCACAAAGAATAGATTTGAAAGTATTAAGCAATAAACCTGATGAATCATACTGATATACTTTCTTACCAGGTGCACCACCTTTACCATGGGTAGACTTTTTGCCCTTATTTCCAATAGATATTCTCTGTCTTGTTTCCTTAGATATTGTTCTACCTATACAATTTTTATTACCAACTCCGGCTCCTGCTCCACCATTAGAAGAATTACATAAATCACAGCCCTGTTTCTTATAATAATTAATCCAATGCTCTTCTCTGGAATTTCTTACTGAATAATCACATGTTTCAATTATATCCATAATTGGTGGTATAGTTAGACTTCTTATCCAATTACTAATATGTTTCTGATCTTTCAGAACTCTTGAATTTGTTAGATGTCTGTTTAATCTTCTCTTCAAGTGATTAGTCTGTCCTACATATCTAATCTCATTAGTTATAGGATGTTTTAGTACATATATGTAAATCTTCATGATTCAAATATACATAAAATATTTGAATTGGGAAATAGGTTGTGATGTATTAATATGTAAAAAAGAGATACCCTTTCGAGTATCTCAATATTATAGCTGGTAACTATTCTCTTGTTAGGATTCAAGCTAAATACATCCTGTGCCAGCATATCACAGAATCAAGTTATTCTTCTTTCCAGGTTATAATAGGACAATGTTTCTTATACGTAGCATAGATCATACTACCAATGATAGCAAATAGCTTATATAGAGCTTCAAATAGTTTATACAGTAACCATAGTGGTATTCCCAGATACTTCAGATATTTAAGACATGATAGGAAGGACCAATTTACCTTTCCTAACTGACATACTATGTAACTCATAAATGGAATTAATATGTATCTGAAGATAAGATAAATCATAAATACTGCTGCTGCAGCTCCTAGAATTAATGCAGCAATTCCTCCTATTAAAGGCCAGTTCGGAGCAGGATAAGTAAAGCTACAAAGCCATACTATTAACCTATATATCCCATATAAAAGAGCAAGTATACCAGAATATAAGAATACATATCCTAATATCTTAGTAATTATGCTCTCTTTAAAAGATTCCTTTGTCTTCTCAAACTTTTCTCGCTGATTATATTGAATAATTTCTTCAGCATCATCTCTTTCTTGCTGTGCTTTCCTAAGTTCATATGCATAAGTTTGATAAAGCTCTTCAATATCTGAACGAAGTTTAAAATCATCCAAATCAAATCTAAACTTTTTCCAACACTTACTCTTTACTAGCTTGTAAGCTTCTTCAGGAGTTTGCACTGCTTTACATCTTTCAGTCAAAGCTTTAACTAAGCGAGTTTCCTTATCTTGCTTATAAGTTCTAAGCTTATTAAGCAACTCTGTTCCAGCTTTACCAAAAGCTTTTACAATAAGAATAAATGGTAAAAGTAGTATTACTACTACATAGGTCCAGAAATATGGACACATGGTTCTATAGATTTTAGTAGCATCTTGTTTAAATAACCACTTGTAAAATCTTACATGCCATGATTTCTTAGAAAATGTGTACAGATTTTTCATATTTGTTGATTTTTAAATTTAGTGCAATATTACCAATTTTGATCAGGAGCCTCTCCTGTGATTTGGAGTATAGTATTAACAATCTTTGCTTCTACAAAGAGTTTAGGTCTTCCATTAGCCAGTTTTAAAATATCTTCTGTAGCTATATCTTCATAGAATATTTCTCTATCCTCAGAATATACAAGCATCATTTTCTTACCAGTATTAGAATATTGGCTTATTTGTAGTTTACATATCATAGTGTAGTGTTTAATTAGTTAAGTTAGCGTCCTTCATATTGCCACATAACAGCATTGCAGTAACTATGAACAGCACCTTCTGTTATTCCTGTGTTATGATCATGCTGTAAATGAATCGGATATTGTAAAAAGTTTGGAGGAAATAATTTCCAGTTAATCTTCTTATCAGTAATGTGTTTTGGAGGATCTTTATCTAAGTCTTCTTTACAGTAGAAGCACTTATTATTTTGCTCTTCAATATATTGAAGTCTTACTTTCCTCCTTTCTGATGCAGTAAGTGTTGTATAATCTAAAGGTTTCATATTTGTGTAGTTTAGTCAAAAAAAGCACCCAGATCCTAAGATCTGAGTACTCTACATATACACGTCTAATATTATTCACTAAAGAGTTTATCTAGATAGAGAAACATTTCTTCATACATCTTATATTCAGTATGTCTACCCATCATTTTCTGAAAATTTTCATTCTCTTTTTTATATCTATCGAACATTGAACTCTTAGTCATTTTAGAGTACTGAACATTTGCTATCCTATCACAGAGCTTAATAAATACTGCTTCTTTAATAGCTCTGATACCCAGATAATAATTTGCACTAGCTCTTTCAGATCTATCTTTACCTTTCTCATTAGTAACTGCGTAGATAATCTCAGCACAAGTAGTACCTAATCTTTCTACACATTCATTAAATGAGACTCTGGTATCTTCAATGAGATCATGTCCATAGCAAGATAGAGCTATCACTTCCCGATATTTACTATCTGAATCACAGTCTAATAAATGTTCGAAATCTTGAAGTACTTGTACTACCATTCTTAAATGAAACTCATAAGGAAGGTATTTATCATAATAGTGATTAGTAGCTCTATGTCTATCAATACACCATTGTATGTTTTCTAAGTATGTTTTCATATGTGTTGTTTAAAGATTCTCTTCAATCCATTTGGTTACATCTCTTCCGTCAAAGTTAATTCTAGCTTGATGAGCAAAATATCCTAAGCAATTATAAAGATGTTCAGATACCTCATCTCTAGTATATGTCTTAGTAGGATGAATTAAATCATAAATATCCTCTTTTAACTGAGTTTTATTAACATCATCACCTTCATAAGGTATAGTTTTGATATTATCATTTATAATTTTATCAATTTTCTTTTCAATTTCATAATTCATTAGACCAGGTTTTATGTGTGTTAATTGATGATATAGTAGTTATAGATACTCCATATTCTTTAGATAATTCTTTTCTACTAATACCAGATTTAAATTTATTTCTAATTTCTTCTACTTGTTTTGAAGTAAGTTTAGATTTATTATTCTTACTACCATATCGAGGTTTAAAATTAGATTGTTTGAGTCCTATTTTATGAGCATGAATATGATTTTGAGATCGAGTTACCCATTCTAAGTTAGTACTAATACAATTAATTTTAATACCATCTTTATGATTTATTTCAGGTAAGTTATTAGAATTTGGTAAAAAAGCCTCTGCAACTAATCTATGAACTAAATTATTAGTTGCTAAACCATCTTTACTTAATCTAATAGATAAGTAACCATTACTAGAAAGACTGCCTATTCTTATTTTTTCCTTAGATATAAAAGGATTTCTTGATTTAACTAACCTAGGTAAAGATTTAACTCTACCTAAGTTAGATATTTGATATAATTCTCCAAAACTTTCAATATCTTTCCATTCCTCTATCATAATATTTCATTAAGATTATTTTCTCCAGTCAATTGATAATTTCTACCACATTCAAAAGCTAATCTCATATCTTCTTCAGAATAAGATTTTGTTCTTGAAACTATTACACTATTATCTTCTCTAAGTTTGATATGATAAGAGTTAATAGTATTAATTGTTCAAAAAAAAAGAGACCAGTATTACTACCAGTCTCAATTTATGAAAAGCCAATCCAGAGGCTTATGGTGGTATCTGCGTGTAGCCAGAACCATACTAACTACACTCGGCTGTATTGCTACAACATTCTGTTTTTTCACATAGGAATTACCCTTCTACCTTTTACGCATGTCATGGCTATTTCAATATTGTTTCTCTTTAGGGAGATGTCTCCACCACCAGTGTATATCTTCATAATAGGGACCAGTAGCATATCTACCACTAGTATAAGTATTAAATTGTTTCTTAGTAGGCTCAGGCCATTTACCATCAATCTGTTTATATTCTGTTCTCATCTTCTACAAGATTCACTGCATCCTCCGGCAAAAGCACCTATCCCTAATAGAAAACCAAATGCATACCAGCCTCCATTATTGTTCTCAGCATATACTGATACACTATCAGGCCAGATTAACATACCTATAAAATCAGGTACAGCTATAATTCCATGCCATAAACCTCCCCAAAAACCATAGGTATATTCATGTACGCATTCTTTTACTGATTCATGATCAGCACATCCTCCTATTGATAGCACTACTACCACTAAGAGTAATATTAATAAGCTCTTTTTCATATTGTTATAGGTCATTAATTAGTTTAAATGCACATTCTAAGATAGCATATATCTCTATCTTCTGTTCTTTGGTTAATTTAGATCCACGGTTACCGGCTATATTTACAGTCCGGATAGCCTTGTATTCACAAAACTGCATAATATCAAGATACCCTGGATTCTCCATATATGGTTTATCAAGCTCTTTACAGAAATCAATAGTCATCTTGGATCCTGCAGAAGATAGATCTCCAAATAATAGAGTAGCATCTGAATCTAATACATTTTGTTTGGTCCTAGCTATATAGCCGGCAGGTCCTTCTACTAAACCAAATACAGTTTTAAGTTCCAGATCCTTACCATCTTCAGTCCAGAAGTTCATAGGTGCAGTACCACCAGTAGGTATACCTAAATCTTTTGCTACTTCAAGGCCAATTCTGGCGACTCCAGTATCTCCGCTAGAGATAATCTTTTGTATCATATATGTTGTGTTTTAGTATGTTAGCTATATCTTTATTATCAAACCTTATTCTTAAGAGTCTGATATCATTATCTATGCAGTATTGTTTCTTAATCTGATCACTTTCCTGAATCTTTCTAAGTCCTTCTAGTCCTCCCCATAACTTAACCGGTTTATAATGCTGCTCTCCGTCAAATTCAATACATAGATTCAGATCTGGTAAATAGAAATCAAACGGTAGTTCAAATTTCCTTTTACACCCAGGGAATCTTTTCTGTTGCTCAAATCCTATCTTATACTCGGATAGCCATTTCGCAATATATATTTCACCTTTAGAAATTTTACAATCCGGACATCCTTGAGTTCTTCTATGAGCATAAGCTACTTGAGTAAAATCTCCATGTAAAGGACAAGTAATCTTAACAAAATTTCTCATCCCTTTATAATCTTGATGATATACATATTTATTATTATGTATAATATGCATCATAATCTCAAATTCAGAAATACTTATCTTAGGTTTATTCTGAGGAAGATTCCTATACTGACAGATCTTACATCCACAGCCACCCATATGACTATCAGCTCTTTGTTGAAATACTGTCTGACATATGGTACACTTAATGGTAATATTATCTCTTTTAGTCTTGTACTCAGATAAATATTCAAACGTATTCCCATGTATTTTCTTAGCAAGCTCTATAAAATTATCTTTAGTCCGGGCCTGATTCTGAGGTAAAAGTTTATATTGGCAATCTCTACATCCACTGCCAGCCAAATGATTATGTGGTAACTGCTGAAATGTTGTATTGCAAGTATTACAAGTAATAGATACCTTTTCTGATGATCTCACAAATATTGTATTAGTATAGTCATACTTAGTACCATGTACTAGAGTAGCTCTATTAATAAATCTTTCTGTCTTTGTCATAATACAAATATACAGAAAATTATCCAGATTGACCACCAGATATTATATTATTACTAAAAAAGAAACAACCCAGATATTTCTGGGCTGCTCTAATTCTTTACTCTCCAGTATGAGCAGAAAGATCTGCAGGTTTACCAGTTAATCTTTTACTTTGTGCTAATAGACTGATACCCTGGAATGCAGTTTTAAATGCTGCAATACCTACTTTTGCAATACCATAGTCTTCTGTTTTTTCGAAATTTTCAAATGCTGTGTTACCAATGGCTTCACACTTATTGATACCATTTTCAAGAGTTGATACTTTTTTCTTTGCGGACATGTTTTATCATTTTTAATTGTTTCACTTTTTGTTCTACTATTTCTTCAGTAGGTTCAATTCCTGCCTGTATAAGATAGTATAATGCTTGAGTTCTTCTTACAGGACCAGGATTTACTCTATCTTCTTCCTTCAATTTATATTTTAACTGGTCTAATGGAGAGAGTTGAGCTACTCTTTTTCTTTCATATTCAGCCATTTTCTTTTCAAGCCTGATATTACTTGCTTCTTGTTTTTTCCTTCTCCTAATTACATATAGATCATGCTCTTTACAGCAGTTCATACAATAATTATTAGTTATATGATCGGAATCTCTATTATCCCAGTGAAATCTATGAACAGGGAAATTTGTAAGATTATCTTCATATCTACTATCACAAAGAGTACATCTCTTTTTTAGTATAAAAGAAAGTGAGAAGAATCTCTTTTTGAAGAACTTAAGCCTATTTGGAGTAAGCCATTGATAGGAAGATTTTCTACATGTTTTACAAATATTATCCCATGCTCCATTCTTTTTAAGAAATGGTTGTCCTCCACCTCCACTTCCACGAATATCTAGTGGTGTAGTACAACACCAACAAATTTTTATGTCTTCTTTCATAGATGTGTAGTTTATATGTAAAGAAAATAGCCCAGAACATGTCTGGACTATGATTTCAAATTATTGCTATATCCAATCTTCAAAGAATACAACCCTAATTATATAATAAGTAAGTACAATAGGCCAGAATATACCAGCAAAGAATCCTGCAATATGAGCATCATCTTTATCATGTTTGAAATTACTAGCAGCAGCTTGTTTAATACCTATGAATATACCCATAACTATATATAGTATCAGGGCAAGAATTGTACTAAGCATCATAAATTAGACCAGAGTATTACATCATTAGCATCAAAGCCCTTCATCATGCATTCTCGAGTGTACCAATAAACCGGAGAGAATCTTCCTTACAGGTATAGTGCACATCATAAGTATCATGATTACTATTTGAGACCCTAACTCCATATATCTTATAGCATGGATTATAGTCTTCATTAAGAGATTGTAATGATAACAGGGCACAATCCCCATAAAGCCTAATAGTATCAGTAGGTAAGGTATCTATAGTAACTGGGATAATACTATCATCCGGAACTAAGATATAACCATGATTAGGACAGTTACCCGCATGTGTTCCCCAGTGTCCAGATGTAGTACCAACATATGTACATCCACCATGCTGATACTCATTCATGGGATATACATTTTTCTTTGTAGATGAATCTAACGATACCACAGCACCGCATGCCATAGGTATAAGTAATAGGAATAATCCTGCAATAATAGTTTTGAAGTGTTTCATATGTAGTTATTTATTTAGTTGTTCTTTAAGTTCAGTAATACGGTATTTTAGTACAGCAACTCTATGCCGGTAGCCTTTCTCATCACAAGGGAATAGATAACCACCTATATGTTTCTTCTTAGCATACTTAAGTAGGTCTTGGAAGTTAGCTCTGAATATTGTAGGTATATAAACATCTGGGATACCAAGCTTGTTAAATATCCTAGTATAGGTAAGGGCATAACACCAACCATAGAATCTTCCTTCATCATACTCATTATTGAGTATTGTTAGTGCTTGCTTATATAGAGTGATACGGTCCTGAATAGTGATCTGAATCTTTTTATATTTGTTACTCATAGTGATATGATTAGATTGTTATGTTAGAGGTTTGAGTAGAGTACGAAGTACTCATGAGTAAAGAAAAGAGAGAGGTATGAAATCTCTTTCACACACTCTCTCATTCTCAATTAGTTACACTTAATCAAGATCTAATTGATCAACTGGAGCTTCTACTACTTTAGGAGTAGCAACTACTGCCGGAGCAGCTTTACGAAGCTTGCTGTTGATATAGTTCTCAACCATTTTCTCACCAGCTTTACCCATTCTGCCGGCAATACTTACGAGTTTTCTTTCCTCGCTACGGTCAGCTACTGCATAACCAGACTTAGTAAGGACAATTCTATCTACAGTTTCTCCTTCATAGTTTGAAGTGACCCATAGAGTGTCACCAGCTTTAACACCAGTGGCATCATCATCCTCTTTAGCAATAGTCTTTGCTGACTTGCTACCTGCGAAGTCTGCAATTTCTTGCTCAGTACCGATTAATTTGTAAACATAATTGGTCTGCATTTGACCATTCTTGTTTCTCTTGCTGTACTCGTTTACTTTAACTGCTTTCATAATTTGACTTATTTAGTTTATTCAACATCTTATGATGCCGTATCATACTAAAGGGGTTAAAGTATAACGAGTGAACAGAGGCAAGAAACAAGAGGAGTGAGTGCGGAGCACGAAAGAAAAGAAAAAGAACAGAAGCATTACATATTATAGATATGCCCCCTCCCTGTAGTCCCTCCCCCGCGAGGGAGAAAATAAACCTTGGCCCTGTTCTTCACAGAGCCTGGTGCCTGATCCAAGAATGTGCCGGTAAGAGCAACCCAAGTGTGGTCTCTTATGATAGCTATGACTTACTATCTTCGAGATTTTACCCAAGGAGGTCTCCTTCGGGCTTTAGCAGGTTTCTGCTTTTTAGATTGCGCTTTAGTGAGATATACTATTTCACCGTTTATAAGACGCTTTACTTTATCCCCCACTACTCCAGAGGGATTATTATCAGATTGTTGCCTGATTTTATTTCTTTGTTGTTCTTTAGATAAACCCATTGTAAAAGAAAAAGCCCTCAAAGTATAGTGCTGCTATGCGAGGGCTTTAGGAATTATCTTCCTTAATATTTTATACATAACAGCACAACAAATATAATGCAGCTACCTATTATCTCCAAATTATTTAACATTTTATTTCATAGAGGAGTCATATACTGTGTGTCTATGGGAAGGTAATAATCCTTCAACATGAGCATTGCCAGGCAATTACCTATGCTCTTCCTACAAAGAAAAAATCAGTCAATTGTTCCCTAGACATATCTAGTAACATACCTGAACTGATTTTGTGATCACAGTAAGACAATAATCCTTATGTGCAAATAACTAAAAGGGTTAGATAGTTATAAGAATGAGAGCCGAAGCTCTCACTCTCAATCATGGTATTAGTTACCACCAAGGTCATCAACTGCTTTCTCAGTTTCCACAGGTGCTGTGGTCTTCTCACTGAAACGAGCTTTCTCATTGGTAGAGCTGTATGCTTTCCAGATAGCCATGGAAGACTCACCAATTTTCTTTGCAACCTCAATCTCACGGTCTCTTGCCATAGTCTCAATACGAGGCTGTTGGTCTTCTTTCTCAGGGATTGTAATCTCCACGCAATCTCCCTCAAAATCCAGTGAATAGAACATTGGATTACCTTTCAGTTTAGGGAATTTACCATCACGGTCCTCAAATGCATGCTCAGATACTGATGCACGTTTTGGGTCTTTTGCTGTTGCAACGCGAGCTCTGTAAGCCTCATGTTGTTCCGGAGTACCATCAAGTACATAAGCATTAACGGTTGATTTACCACTTGGGTAGCTGTGTGACAATACTGCCACGAGTTTATTCTTAGACATATGTGTATAAGTACTGTTTGTTTATCAGTACAAAAAAGAAAAAGGGTTAAGTGAGTGAACGAGAGTACATGAAAACTTGGCTCCGTGAGCCATGTTTGTGTGCTCGAGAGAATGAGCAAAGAGGAGAAGAACAAGGGAGAGTACACGAGATTGCGGAGTGAACCTGAAGAGTGAGAGACTGAATGGTGAGCTAGCTGTAAGCTCGCGAAACATGAAGGAACGAGTGATGAAGATGTCACGTAGCAAGATGTGTGCTCGAGTGCAGTGACAAATGAGAGAACTAGGTGATTAGCCTAGTTCAAACACTGTAGACCATCAAGAGCAATAGTATGTTGCTGTGATCTGAGTAGACATTCTAATTCTGTTTTGTATTCTCCCAGGATCTGTGCACCCATACTATTCAGATGTCTTAATGCAGACATAGAACTAGGTACACATTGGTAATGAAGAATAACTTCATCATCATCTATTATCTCAGGGAAGATATAGGCTATGTATTTCATATATGTTTAGCAAAAGAAAAGGGTTTATTACCCTTGTCTTAGTAGATTAAGCATTGTCAGGATGCCTCTCTTCAATCTTCTGTTCCGGAATATCTTCAATAATACTTAGCTTATCATCATGAGTAGATTTCCAGGCTACTGTGCCATTTGGTAATCTAACAAGATAGTTCTCTTTTAGCTTGTATTTATTAAAGCTTACGACACAGCATGTTACTGTACCATTGTACTTATCACTGCCTTGAAACTGAGTTCCTTCAGCAAGATCATGTTTAGTGATCCGGCATTTAATAATATCAATCTCTTCAACTGGGATCTCTGCATCAATCTTAACAGCTAATGCAATAATGTCTTCTCGGTCATTCTCAAATAGAATGCGGAGTAATGTTTCATTTGATATCTGTGTCATAACTATAGTTTAAGAAAGAAAAAGGGTTATTAGCCCTTCTTAGTAGTTGATCATAATACCGGAGAATAACCTAATGAACATTAGTCCTTCATATTTATCCAGTGCAATAGTCTCATCCGATAATGACCTCTTGTAAATGTATTCACCTCGTAATACATCACAGTACTGAAAGCTCCAAATGCTCATGATAGTTGGGATTTAAGTGTTGCGAGTGAGAATACAATTGATTCTTTAGCAGTCTTGTTATACTCATCTACTAGAGTATTGAGCTGCTTACTAAGAGCAGTGAGCTCTTTAGTAGGTTTAGGAGTTCTGTAACTTGCCATATTATAGTGTAGTTTTGATTACGAATTTATACAAGGTCTCAGCCCGGTGATTATTTAGATATTAGTATTGATATTCAATACTTTAACCTTTTCATAACTTATTGATAATCAGTAATTGAATATCAGTGAGTTATAAAGAAATCACCAGGCGGACCATATAGGCTACCCACTTACCCTGGTGATATAAGTATTACAGGTGTACATTCCTGCTCAGTCCCGGATCTACGCGACTCTCTATCATTGTACCTTTAAACAACGAGATAGCTTTAATACTCAAAAAACAAAAAGGGTTTAAACCCTTAGTGTTAGAATGGTAGATCATCAGTAGGATATGTGATCTTAGGAACATTGTAGTATTCAGGACCAGCAGCTATTAGTCTCTGCTGATCTAAATAGAAGAAGTGCATATCAGCTTCTCGCATGATATCATCCATGTTAGGATCGTAATCTTCATCAGGCATGTATTGATTTTCATCTTCGTAGTACATAATATATAGTTAAGAGGCTAAAAGGGTTAATGAAATCGGCTTATATGTAATATTAATATAGATTACTAGTATAGTAATAACATTGATCAGCATGCATGTAGTCATTATATTACTATGATTAGAATGTACATTACAATCAATCAGTTCATCTACCAAGACAATAGAAGATAGAATACTTCTCCAGAAGAATTCTTTCAGAATATTTATACCTAATAGAGTAAAAGGGCTAGCAGAAAGCATGGGGGGAGAGGGTAAAGATGAAAGTGCCCGGGGGTGCGGCTGAGGTGATCCTACTCATACTCTCTACCAAAACTTTTTTTTGGAAAAGAAAAAAATTATTCTCAAGTTTGCTGTTCAAATCTAAAAAGCAGGGACTGGCTAAGCAGTCTATCATAATCATGAAAGCAGAACTAGTTTCATTCGGTAACCATTTATTTAAAACTTACAATGTTCAGGTACACTCTACTGATGGGAATAATACTCCCCTATATACTAGAGAGGTTTCTGATGCTGACATTGCTAATTGGGAACATGAGAACCGGGACTCTTTAAGTAATGGCGGAGTTCCTTTTAAAGCTCATACTACTTATCCTTCCAGGTATGCTATTGGAGAAAAGGTAAAAGTGTTTCTTATGCCTGAAGGGGAGGAAACATTTCCCGGGTTTAATGCTACTGTTATCGCGGTACATTTTACTATTAGCAAAGTTAAGTATGATCTAGAGATCAGGTTCTATGGAGAGCATGTTACCCGGATCTATAATGTAGATTCTATTTTGGTAAAAGATTTAGACTATGGTAAAGAAGCATAATAACGGCTTGTTCTCGGTAGAGGTCCCTAATGGGATCTCTATCATTACAGGTAAGGCTGGTATTGAAGCTTTAGAAGAAGTAATTAGAAACAAGTTTAAAGAAGAAAATATGGAGAACAGAATTGACATTGAGCTCATAGATTTAAAGAATCAGAAAGTCCTTGAAGGTAAAGGGTTCATAGAACTACGTAATAAGACATTTAGATATAAAGGATATCTGCTATCTGAGCAACCTAAAAATACAGAGGATCCTTCACTAGGAACTAAAGAAGTTCAGGATGAATGGGATTGTTTTCTTAGAAGAGATGATATTGTTGCGGTAGATCTTATGTTAAGTAGCCCGGAAGAATTTGATCAATACTGGAGAGTTACTGTTTCATGTTCTGGAAGATATGATGATATAGATATCTACTTCAAATTCGAAGAAAAGTCTAAAGCTATTAAGTTCCAGCAGAATATTCTGAAATGGATTTTTGGTGAAGAGTATTAGATGTAAAACTCTATCGAAATTATGTAAATAAACCGGTGCTAATTAGCATACCTTGCATCTTAACAAAACTATGTGATTATGGTATCTTTAGCAATTCACGGTTCAACTGTATTAAATGTTATTATTCAGATTGGTATAATAGGACTAATCTTTTGGTTTGTCTGGTGGTTGATAGGATATATCAGTTTACCTGAGCCTTTCAATAAAGTGATCAAAGTAATACTAGCTATAGCGGCTGTAGTATTTTTGATCAATGTTATACTAGGTATAATGGGGAGTCCATTTATTAGATGGTAGTGCTCCCGGTAGGATTCGAACCTACTCAGATTTTCGTCACTTGATTTACAGTCAAGCCCAGCTCTCCAACTCTGGCGCAAAAGCATATGAGGAAGATGTGAGATTCGAACTCACAGATCCCATGAGATCTACAGTTTTCAAGACTGCTGCAATACCAGTTCTGCCAACCTTCCTTAGAGTTACCTGTAAGACTCGAACTTACTACAACAGTTTTGCAGACTGCTCACCATCCCTTGATGATAGGTAACATGGCGGAGAGAACAGGATTCGAACCTGTGAAACCTGTAAAGGTTTTGCTCTTTAGCAAAGAGTTGCATTGACCAGGCTCTGCCATCTCTCCGTATAATATGTGCACCTAGTAAGAATCGAACTTACATGGGATAAATCCCACTGAGTCTTAAGCCCAGCGCGTCTACCAGTTTCACCATAGGTGCATGTGCTATGGTCCTGTCTACTTTATGAACACTCATAGCAGTGAATCCTCATAACCTTCGGACAGGTAAGTAAGAACGATTAATGTACCCAAGGAGAGACTCGAACTCTCACTGCATTGCTGCTCCAGATCCTAAGTCTGGTGGCTTTACCAATTTGCCCACTCAGGTATGAGGAGATCTTTTGTGTAGCCTGATCTCAAGACATCCAATATCCTACAAGGATAGACACTGTGAAAACAATTGGAGTCGAACCAATTCCTCAGCTTTTTCAGAGCTGCGCTTCTACCAAGTTAGCTTTGTTTTCAAGATAATGTTCCTCTCTATGACAGTTGGAACATAGAATATTACATTTTTTCATTTCTTTTTTTATTCTAGTAAGTGAGGATCCTCTAGCTACCATTTCTGAGATATTGATATCTTTATCTCCTATATGATGGAAGTCTAATACATACCATCTTCCTTCACCACATTTTTTGCAGAAGTTCTGTTTCTTAACTCTTCGAACAAATGTCTTAGCTCTTTCAATAGAGAGTAAGGCATTTTTCCGGATCTTAGCTTGTCTATTAGGTTGGGTATTATAAGCATTTTTATCATGAGCTCTTTTGCAAGTTTTACAAGCAGAATGTCTTATATCTTTAGCTTCATTCTTAAAAAAGAATTCAGAATCTTCCTGTGGGTTACCACATTTTGTACATGTTTTCATATGTCAAAGATACGATTAATAAACTGAAAAGTAAAATTTACTTTCAGTCTTTGCACAGAGGGTAAGATTCGAACTCACGCGGAGATATTCTCTCACCGGTTTTGGAGACCGGCACCTTCAGCCACTCGGACACCTCTGTAAATTTAAAGAACAAAAAAAGGCTCCCGTTTCTGAGAGCCTTAGTAATTTTAAGTATATCTTAAATTAGCACATAGGATCTCCCGGGTTAACTAGTAACCAACTAAACAATAAGAGACAATATGTACTTGTAATTTTCATAGGACAAATGTACAAATAAATTTGGAACTACAAAATATCTGTTTTATATTTGTCATCTAATATATAGAAAGTGCAACTAACAATTATAAATACAGGCAGAACCATGGGAGCAGTCATTAAGGATTGTAGCCAAGGCTCTTGTATTTGTAACTGATCATACTCATTTACTTTAACTACAGAGAGCCTCGGATAACCGGGGCTTTTTTGTTTTACGTTCTTTTTAATAATGCTCTGAAAACCTTTAATGGATGAGGTCCTGTTTTGTAAACAGGAGAACTGGGTTCGATTCCTAGTCGGAGCTCTAAATATTGCGGAATAGAGAAGTGGCCCATCTCATGAGACTCATAACCTCAAAATCCTCAGTTCGAATCTGAGTTCCGTAACTAGTATATTGTCTCATAGCACAGCCTGGTAGTGCAACACTCTGATAAGGTGTAGGTCCTTAGTTCAAATCTAAGTGAGACAACATTGGCAAGAAGCTTAAGTGGTATATAGCTGCGGCCTGTTAAGCCGAGGACAGTAGGTTCAAGTCCTACCTTGCCAGCACAGAAGTTCTTTACATATTAAAATTCTGGTTTGTTAGGGGAGTGGCCGTCCCTGCCTCACTGTCTATGAGGAGATCATGGGTTCAAATCCCATACAGACCGCCAGTATTTGCAGGAGTAGCTCCAATGCCAGAGCAGTAGCCTTCCAAGCTAATGGATGTGAGTTCGAGTCTCACCTTCTGCACTAAATGAAACGGTCCTTTTACCTTGATCAAGTAAATGCTCCCCGGATCATGAAGGGATAATAGTAGACACTGATGATTAATCAGGGGAGTGGTTCAAGGCCACGGGTGCGGACACTAAGAATATACTTGCCGTCACAAGTAAGTATTCTGTGCCAGTTTGGAAAAGTCCAAGTCTACTATTACCTGATTAAAACATACCGGCCCATAGCTCATCTTGGTAGAGCAATACCCTCATAAGGTAGAGGTGGTGAGTTCAAGTCTCACTGGGCCAACAATAGGTTTGCTACTTCCCCTTGTATCACCCGGAGATACAGAATGAAGAGATTTTTGGGGATAAAGCACAAGCGGACGTGCAATAGCTTTGCAAGCTAAAGGTTGAGAGTTCGAAGCTCTCTATCTCCACAAGAATAACATGGGAGCATAACTCAGCCTGGAAGAGTGCTTGTATTACAAACAAGAAGCCGGTGGTTCAAATCCATCTACTCCTACAAAGAAAAAAGAAATGTATCAATTGAAGAGAAGATATAAGATAGGAGCCTGATAATAATAACTTATCAGGTCATGACCTATTATTTATATTTTCCCTCTAAGCTTTAAGGTGAAGCTTCATACTTTTAATATGAAGAACACGGGTCAGTACCGTGAGGGGGAACAAGCCTCTATAGCTTAAGGGAAAAGCCTATGTTTTCTAAACATATGATCCATGTTCGAGTCATGGTAGGGGTTCAAGTATTAGAAGACCCAGACTGATTTGAACAGTCATCTTATCATCCGTAGTGATAGATTCTTCATTGAACTATGGGTCCTTAGTGTGACTACAGAGATTCGAACTCTGATCAACTGCACCACAAGCAGTCATGTTACCCTTACACTATAGCCACCATCTATAAAAAATGTACTCAAGGGAGGATTCGAACCTACCATTATATGAGCCAAAATCATAGATCCTGCCAATTAGATGACTCGAGTATATACTTAGTAAAGAACAAGTTAACATAATAACCTGGTAGACGTGCAGCAGGATAACCTGGCAGAGCTCCGGATTGTAGTAGCCTATCCGAGACTCGAACTCGGTTGCTCTGAGTGAAAGTCAGAGGAACTACCCATATTCTAATAGGCCAAAATTAAAGAGGTATTCTAAAGATTAAACTACCGGTCAGATCCTATGGAGACCAGATCAGATTTGCACTGATATCTCCTCTTTAGTCTACATGGAGAGATTTGAACTCCCGTGGTCTTGCTCCCAAAGCAAGTGCCTGACCGGACTAGGCTACATGTAGATATATAGAAAGAACTAAAAACAAAAAACCCCGAACTTTTCAGAACGGGGTTGCTCAATATAGCTGATATGATTAGATACACATCTTCCGTTCACACTGATTAGTGCGTTCCGGTTGCTGATGTGTACTGAATAATTTCATGCCACAAATATAGTAATTTTATTAATTAATTACATACATTTGAAAAATTTATTTTTATGGTACTACCTTCTGATAGACAAATAGGAGATACAGTGAGTATTAGCTTTCTGAACTCTGAGAAGATCCGGGACTGTGTAATTGCTGCAGTTAAGTTCTTACCAGCAAAAGTACTTTATGATATTAATGTGCCTATCTTAGTAAAGGGAAAGAGACAAGGTTATCAATTGGTAAAAGAAATCCCTGCAAATTTTGTAACGAAATGATTATCATTATCAGTGTTATCCTGGTTATAGTAGCTGGTATAGCAAAAGCATTCATGGATACTCTTCAGTTTCATTATTATGAAATGAGATGGAAGCTAAATCCACAGTACTGGAATCCGGAGATCTCTTGGGAGAATAAGTACAGAATAGTAAGACCATGGAATCAGTCAGACTCTTATCTGATGATCTATTTACTAAAGTTTGCTAGATGGCTATTTATGAATCCTTTAGTTTTTGTAACTGATGGCTGGCATATGATGCAGTTTGTCTTTCTGAATTCGATTATGGTAGTGCCGGCTATAGTACAACCCTGGTGGAACCCAATTATTGTTTTCTTCGTAATTAGAACTATCTTTGGAGTACTATTCAGTTTGTTCTATAATTTAGTACTAATCAAAAAACCGAAGTTATGAAATTTTTAAAAGGTCTTGTAAGTATAATCACAAATCCACTCATATTATGTTTTATCTTGGTAATCTGTATTGCAACCACTATCAGTCTAATTGTTCAAGAACCGACCTGGTGGATATTGATGAGTCTTATTGGTATTCCAGCTGGACTCTTGATTAGATATTTACTTAATAAGAAGAAGAAAAATTAGGTTCTTTCTGGTTAATTTCCTATATTAATATTAAATAGATACATTATGGGTTTAGGTAATAGAAATGCCAAATCGGGAGACCAAGGCAGTAATTATAAGGTTGATCTTAAGACTCTTCAGGGATTGGAGGCTATTGCTGCATCTACTGCAGGATCTGCAACAGAAGCAACTCTTTTAGCAGTACTAGCTGCTCTTCTAAATGAACAAGAGTTTGAACAAAATTTAGTAATGGACTTAGGAGGAGTAGGATGTCCTGGAGCTTGTCCAACATATTTACAAATCCGAATTTTTAATACTGATACACATACTTTTGATCCTCCTGTTTATTATGATGCTGCAGGTACTGTTGTAGTTCCAGTAGGACCACTTGAGATAGTAAATCCTCAGTATGTATTAGCAAGCATGTTAGTTCAGTTACAAGCAATCAATGCAGATCTTGATGTAGCACTTTCTACTCGAGCATCTGAAGTAACTCTAGCGGCTATGTCAGCTAAACTTCCAGCTACGTTGGGACAAAAAGTTGCTGCAGCCTCTTTAGCTGTAACTAATTCTGTTGAAGATGTTGAGAGAACTGGACCTATAAATGAAACAGCTCCAGCAACTGATACTGCTAGTAGTGGTTTAAATGGAAGATTGCAAAGAATAGCACAGAGAATAACCTCTCTTATAACAGTTCTTGGTTCTCCTTTTCAAGCTGGTGCTTCAATAGGTAATACAAGTTTTGGTGTTAGTAACTGGATTGGCTCACTAGCTCCTACTGTTGGAGCTAAGACTGCTGCTGCTTCTATTCCTGTTGTGTTAAGTACAGATTTTGTGCAAAGAATTAATACAGTAG
>Ga0137332_1000073_pt1 | contig 17858 bp, 17 predicted proteins | sample EasRivERMLT200_2_FD_104764 | JGI IMG/M metagenome (GOLD analysis project Ga0137332, IMG submission 104764) | Soil microbial communities from meander-bound floodplain in the East River, Colorado, USA - East River MetaG ERMLT200_2 | ecosystem: Environmental > Terrestrial > Soil > Floodplain ...
TGCTCTAAGGCTCTTTTTCTATATGTTTTAGTCTGACCAAAGTATAACTTTTGTGATTGATCATCCCATATACAATATATACATGGACCATTATATTTTATATCATTGATATTCAACATATTACTTATCTTAAATTCGATTGTTTATCATCTGTTGCAGTATCAGCCGGTACCTGCAATGTAATAGTTAATTCTTTGATTACATTCTGTTCAATCTGAGCAAATAGATAATCTGGAATCTGAAAAGACTGTAACTGTCTAGGAGTACATTTCTCTTCACAAGAAGTACAAGTAAAATAAGATAAGTCATCTTCGAATATTCCTTCCATTTTAATAGCTTCCCATGGTATATTTGGAAAATACAAGTAACCATTTATATACCAGTAATACTTTTGCTTATTGAATCTAAACCCAGAGGTTTTAGACATTCCTTTATAAAGCAGAGGATAGGTTCTATATACTTCAGTACTTCCATCAATAGAAGTTACAGATCTGATAAGTGGACCAAAACTAGCTTCCATTAGATCCGGAAGTTTATCTTTAGTTCTCATTATTTTTATTCCTGACTGAATATCACAGCATGCTTCTATCTTATCTACTTCAATTAATTCCAGACATGGAAGTTCTTTGAAAAAGCTTTGAAATTTCATCAACTTATTGAATGCATCTTCCTGCTTCATTAGAAACTTTGCATTCTTAATGATCAAACTGAAGATGAAACGATCTGTAATAAATGGGTCTTCCTTAACCGCTTTTACCACATTTCTTACTCTTGATATTGCTTCTCCTATATTGTTCATAAATTGAATTCATTATAGTTTTCTTCAGGATCAATAAACGGTGTTCTATCTACCGGTGTATACGAAGAACCTGTTTGTTTCTTTGTTCTTTCTAACTGAATATACTTCTTCCAGTCATCTTTAAATCTATGTGATGCAAGAGTTGTAAAATCTCTACATCCTTTCATTCCCCACATTTCTCTATTAGGAAGTCTGTACCTCATCCTATCATTACTATAGAATATCTTAGCCATAAAACCATCTGTAGCAAGATTGCTATGATATACTTTAACTCCTAATCTTTCTGAACTAGCTTTATCAATAAGTCTTTTGCTAGTTTTAAAAGAAGTGATCAGAACAGTACCTAATCCTTCCGGAAGTTCTATTCCTTCTCTGTTATTTACTGCTTTCTCAGTAAGGAATATGGAGAAGTTATTTACTACCTCTTCAGCTTGCTGTACGGTCACATCCTTATACTTAGGATGCTTGGCTTTGATCTTTAAAAGAACATTACTCATTGGTACTGTGTGACATGTCTTGCGGAATCTCTTCCCGCTACGATCAGGTTTATTAAAGACTTCTGCCATAATACAATTTACGCAAATTTAGGGAATAAAAATAATTAATTTTATTTAAGTCTACAAATGAAAAATCCCGAGATAAAACCCGGGATCTTCACAGTTGAAAGTAAACCAACAAACTACAACTTATATTTTAGCTACATGCTACAGCTATAACCACAAAGTTTGAGTTATATCCTGGAGCTGCTCCCCATGAGTTAGGAATTGCTTCTACACTTGGTTGATCTCCTAAAGGTCCTAATAGAATCTGAGATCCTGGTGTAGTAGTCATATATCCTGCTCCTCCATTATCCAGATAAACTACATCATGTGTAACTGCATCTGTATAATAGATATAAGGAATAACCTCTCCTGATCCTAGAGCTACTGCTGTAATTTCAGAACATCCACAGCATGTTACTGCAGGATCTGCTACTACATCATACCCATCATCTGCTAATACTGGGGTACCAGTAGTATCACAAAACACTGAACTTTGACCTACTTCAAGTCCTACTGTAGCTGTTGCACCACAAGAAGGAGTAGTAAAATCATCACATGCTAAAAGCAATGCAAATGCTTCAGGCACAGCTGGTGCTGCACCGGTAAATCCTATAGTAGGTGCACTTGTATAATCATCTCCTGGTGCAGTTACAGTTACTGCAGCTAGACTATAAAGAATATCAAATGTTGCACCAGCACCGGCTCCTGAAGCTGTACTTGCCACACCTACTGTTCCTGGAAGTACTGAATATAATCCTTCCGATATAACAATAAATGTAGCAATAGAACCTCCTCCACCAAGAGTAGCTACTTGTAGCTGAATAACAGATCCCGTTCCTCCAGTAATGAATACTTGCTCTCCTATTATATATCCTGCTCCTGCAGCACTTATCGAAATACCTGCTGTATAAGTACGCATTAATGCTATAGCTGTTGCTCCTGCTCCTCCACCTCCTGTAATAGTTACGCCTGGTACCGCTACCATACCGCCATCCGGTTCAGTAACAGTAATAGATGCTACTCCTGCTGACTCACAAGTAATTATATATGCAAGACATGAAGGTGTAGTAGTAAAGTCTGCTGTCCAAAGAGTTCTGTTATTAGGGGATCCTAATACCTCACAATCAGGCTGAATATATCCCTCATAACTATAAGGTCCACAATCTGTTTCTACTGTGACAACTACCTCATCAGCTGTGCCATCACAGAAATCTGCAAGAACCGCGAAGTCAATTATGAAAGTCTGGGGTCCTAAAGCAGATACAGTGTCTGTAAGACAGCAGTAGTTGGTTGTACCTACCTGGCGATAACATACTCTATGATCTCCTAAATAGTTTGCTGTGTAATTTATAGTTATTGTAGCCATAATTAATTATTTAATTTTCTTTGATTTATCTCATTATTCTCAGCTCTCTTTATCCAGTTACAGTTAGCACAAAGAATTTGATAGTCTTTACTACCTTCTTCAAGCTTTGTAAGGATGAATCTGTACTGGCTAGCTGCTCCTCTATTTTTCCTTTCCTGATTTCCACCACCGTTAATATGATCAATCTGAAGAGCTCTTTTATCTGAGAAGCCACAATTAACACAGTTACATCCTAATATAGCAAATATTTCGGATTTTAGCTTATCACTATAGTTTCTTTCAGCCTCACGCTTCCTCATCATAAATTCAGGATCATTCTTAAGAGTGTCATTATAATAACTTCTAGCTCTGATTCTAACTTTATCAGGGTTATCCTTGAGCTCCTTGCGCTTATATTCTCTAAAGTATGTCTGACGAGATGTAGCCATAGCTTATTATTTTGTTTTAATTTGCAAAGTTACTGAATAACATGAAGATCCCCCACAATCAGTGAGTACTCTTACCAAATAATCTGTTTCTGTAATTAATCCTGTGATCACTAGTTGCGTAGGATCAGTATATGGTTGAGTTGGAAATACATTCCATGATAGAGCAGCTAATGTTTTATAAGAAACCTGATATGTAGTTCCTACAGTAGCAGTAAATGAAGGTGCCCAGGCTACAGTGATTGTAGTTGCTGTTATATTAGCTGGATAAATATTAAATGTAGATTGACATGCTCCAGTAACACATGAAATATTACCAGTAGCAGCAAGTACTAATCTCTGAATAATAGACTGCAGAGATGCTCCTTCTTCTATATTAAGATCTGTAATTCCTGCATCATTGTAATATACACATGCTGAGTCTACATACTCTCCACAGGGACTAGGTGTAGGACAATCTACATCCGGAGGACACTGATACTGAGGTATCGTTGTTAGTGGAGTATCTTTACATCCACATTTTGGTTTTCCACAAGTTGTACATGCCATTAGAATGCTGGTATTACGTTAAACAAGTCTGCTGCTGCACATTCTGTTGGATCAGTAGTTACTGCAGTTAAAGGACAAATCTTAGTTTGACCACTGTAGTCTACAGTCATACGAACATTATATGTAGTAGAAGTTGATAATCCCATGAAGGTACCTGTAACAGGACCTGCTGCTGGATTAGTATGTACTATAGTATCAAGAACTATCGTACCTAATGAGTTCATTAACTCCATTGTATAAATAACAGGAGGAGCATAAGGATTAGTAAAGTCATATTGAATACTTGTACCTGTAGTTGTAAACACTGTAGAAGCGCAAGTTATACTGTTATTTAATAAGAAGCTGATTACTCTTTCACAAGTAACATTTGCTGTATTATTGATCAAGCAAGAGTTCATTGTAATAGTAAAGTCCAATATTGGATTCAATGGTGTGGAAGCCAATGTAATTAAATATGGTGGCTGATTTATATTGGTAGTAATCGGAATATTAGTTACATAAATATTACCATCTGTATCTTGAATAGTAACCTGGCTACCAAGTCCTGAACAATCATTAAAACCAAATGGTAATATACCAGTTAGGAAGATCTGTAGATTACCTCCTGATATTGAAGCTGACATAGCAATCTCAATATCTCGACATCCTGGCTGACAACATTCAGCCAAACTTAATACTGCAGCTCTGATATCGCATATAGTAATCCACATATTATTTAGTGAATTAGCTACATTAATATAATTTGATTGAGTCACCCAACCCGGTAAAGATGCCATATTAGTCCCTGGCATAGCTAAAGATTGCTGTGTATCTAAATTGGCACATTGCTTAGCAATTGCCAGATATAATGATGTAGGTGTTCCTGTAGCAGCTTTTAATTCACAGAATTGAGTTTCTAATGCTTGAAGAACTGCTAGTACAGGCCATCCTCCTGGATTAGGTCCTAATACACAACTTGATATTAGTGGAAGCTCAAATTCATCTTCATTACAACATGTCTCTTCTATAATAGTTACTCTGCTTTCTAAAGAGGTCATTCTTCTTTGTAGGCTAGCTATATCCAGAAGAATAGCACATACTCTTGTTCCTATAGCTTTAGCATAATCTTCTAAAGTCATAGTGGTAACAGTATCTCCTACCTCATTAACAAATTGGAAGCATGGAGCTACAGTAACCACACTTTCATTGGTTAAGATTTTTTCTCCTTCTCTTAATGATATTGGTGTTGTAGTAGTTTGGGCCTCACAGCAAGTTTGTAAATTACAAAGCTGAGTAATGATAAACTGTATAAGATCATGGAAATTTTCTAAAGTAGGACATACCGGATTAAAACATTCCAAATCGTAAGAATCTACATCAACATAATCCATGATAGTACATAGTTCATCAGCTAGCTTTGCAGTGACATCACTAATAGAGTCACCCTTACATAGCTTTATACAGGGAATGTCAGGACCTTGCCAAATTACACAATTGGAAGATACTGGTTCACAACCTGCCTGATTATCTTTATTTGTCGGTATCATAATATCCTATATTAATATACAAAAATTCCATTTAATAATCAATTAAAATCTGCTTCTACTGTCTCAAGATCTGGTGCAGGACAATTAAAAGCTGCATCTGTAGTAACATCCGTTGCTGGACTACATACCATTGGTACCAGATACACACAAGGTTCTGGTTCTGGACAGCAATCTATAGGTACTACAATTATACAAAGATCCTCATTATAAATAGATGATAGATCAGATAACTCTTTTTTTAGCCAAGCTTGATCAAAATTAATTGGGCAATTGGTTTCTATACCAAACTTAAGCTTTTTAACCAGATCATAAACTCCTTCTCCAAATCTTTTATTAGCATCAATATCACATTCTCCTACAGTGATTCTATTAAAAATCTTTGTAAGAACATATGGATATCTAACAGGTACTTCTGGTTCAGGCTCTGGTTGAGGTAGACAACATGCACAATTCTCTGCTCCCGATACTGGTTGAATATCTAATGGATCAATACAGAATCCTTCTGCTATTACTTCCCAGCAAGTACCAGGATATTCATCATATACTACAGCTCCTCCTATCGGAGTAGGTCTATCTGTTTGTACTACTTCTATATCTGGAAGCACACCAGAGCAGTCCCTTAGTGTATAACAAGGGACCGGACATTGACAAGGTGTTACTATCCAAGCACAGGCCATAATTAAGAAGTTATTATTTGGTTACAAAATTCTGTTCCACATGTAGCCTCCTGTACTATTAACCAGCAGGTTACCCCATCAGCCACTACTGGACAAGGGTTAGATGCTGGATCTAATATATATTGAATAACTACTGTATTTCCTATATTACTTGCAAAATCAAACCCGCAAGCCGTTCCTGATATCTGATCAGTAAATATAAACTGTCTTGTAGGATCTTGACAATCCTGTAATAAATAACATTTAAAAGGGATATCCTGCTCTGTCCATACTGCCCATATTAATTGCTGAGCTGGTGTTATATCAGAAGGTGAGCTACTAGCTCCTTCATCTATAGTTTTAAGTAATCTTGAATCTATACTATAGAATCCTGTTATAATTACAGGACCTTGATAAAAATGGGCTGCTCTACTTACACTCCCTAAACTTGCTTGTATTGTATTCCATCCTGCTCCTACGGTTAAGCTCTGCTGCATAGAACTACCAGTACCACTTCTGGTATACCATAGTGGAGTATCTCCTATCCATGTTAAATGTCTACCTGCTGTACCTGTAGGATAGAATTCAGGACTTAAATATGTAGCTCCAGAATCTATGCTTCTATGTATAGTTTTCTCTGCTACAAGATTAATGACATACTCTGTTGAAGGAGTATCATATGAAATTTTTATTCCCCATGGATTATTTAGGTCCGTAAGATCTATTGGGAATTTATTATTAGTTACTTCCCAGGTAACTCCTCCATCTAATGTCAGTAAAACATAAAGTACTTCATTGGATCCTACTACAGGATATCCTGGTAAAGTATTCAAGTTTCCTATTACTCCCATAACTCCTACAAGCGGAGTCATAAAATGAATAGTCATTGCCTTTCCTGTTTTAAATAGATCTGTTCCCGGATTAGCAGCATCTCTAATAGGCAAAGAAGTATAGCTAACTCCTGCATCTATTGATTTATAGAATACCGGAGTGTAGAATAATGGAGTAACATTATTAGTACCACAGACTACACTATATGTACTATCTATATTCCAGACTTCTTCAAATGTTACATTACTTCCAAGAACCGGTGAAGCATTATTCCAAGTTACACCTTGATCAGTACTCATCTGAATAAGTCCTACATTTCCTACGGTAGTTACCTTATCAGGCTGTAGAGGCCATGCCATAATATCATAGAGAATACCTGGAGATCCAGGAGAGTAATTCCTAGTTATCCAGGTTAAACCCTCATCAGTAGACACTTTTACAAGGGCATCTTCACCACAATAATATGTTACTATAGCCATTATTTATCCCGGTTTATTATTCATTGACAATATAATATTATTTACTGCTGGTGCCTGTCCAGTATTTGAAGCTTGCTTCGGTACCGGAGGAGGTGGATTTTTTTTTAAACTTTGTTCATACTGTGTTACACAAGCACTACAACATTGTTTCTTATCGGAAGCTACTCTTTTCTGGCATCCGCAACTTAATCTTGAATTACAATTCGGACAATTCATCTTTGGTTTAATTTTATTGGTTTAACATTCTCCACACCCACATCCACAACTTAATTTCTTAAGCATAGAATAAGCGTACTTATAAATAGTCATTCCTTTCTCAGGATGATCACAATATTCTACTTGAGCTTTTGCTCCTTTTATCATAGTAAAGTAAAGCTGTAATTCTCTTAGTTTGGCCTTTGTTGTCTGGTCTGGCTCACAACCGGCAAGATCTAAACAACATAAGATCTTATTATAAAGATTTAGAGCCTTAGTAATTCTTAGATGATTATACTCTACATAAACAAGATCATGGGGAGATACTGCATATCTAATCACATATATTCCATCAGGAATGTCATATAACTTAGTATCACAGTTATCTATCTGCCACCCTAGATCACAAGCTGTAAAATTTGCAGTAAATCCTGGTTCAACCTCAGCTGTATACATTTGCCAGTATCCTGGAGGTGTGATCCAGATCTTAGGACATTCAATAGGAACATCTTCATTATATACTGAGGTATCAATAATCCTGAGTATACATGTATTCAAGGTATCTGGAGCTTCTAATGATAATAAGTGCTTTGCCATGGTACAAAATTAAAGAAAAAAAGGGAGGAGAACTTTATTCTCTCTCCCTTTCTTCATCAAGACTATTAAATTATTATGTGAATGGTATCATTGGAGTACACACCTCAACACAAGCCTCTGTTACAAGACCAGTACAGTCAGAACAATTGTCTAACCATGCTGCCATGAATGCTTCTAATCCTGCACTAGGAGCATTAGTAATGATCTCTAACAAGTATTGATCATTATCAAATACACCACTTGGATTATTGAAACGTGGTACATGATGTTGGATGTAATATTTGTAATATAGATTGTTACGGTTAACTGAATCTACAATATCATTACCCTGGGTAATTTCACGGATTCTTAAATCCATATTAGTTGCTGTAAAATTCTGACGGTAAGATTCAGACAAGATAATATCTCTCAATACTGACTCACCAAAACCTTGACCTTGACGTGGAGGACACTCATCAACTACACAAAGTCCTTCAAATGTACAAGGATCACCATTCAAGTCAACCTCAGAAGCATAGATCCTTACTGGTTCTTTCTCATAGAAGTCATTTGGATAGAATGTACAGTTATTGAATTTAGTATCAACATATGCTCCAATAAAGGTCATACCTGCACAAGCATCAGCAATGTGTCCTGTTGATACATATAGATCCCAAGTTTGAGTTGAAGGATATCCTGCTGCTACAGCTAATGCTGAAGTATGGAACCATGGAACTCCTGTTTCATCCCATACAATAATCTGAATGAATGGATTAATCAAAGGACTAGTCATAAAGTCATTTGCCCATGCAATAAATACAATAGTTGCATCTACTGCTGCAGGTGCAATTGCTCCAGCTGCACAACATCCAGTATAAGCACCAGAAGTGTAATATGTATTTCTTGTCAAATATCTTAGAGCTGGAGAGCCTTTGATATCTAAACGAAGGTTATAAGTTTCATCACACAAGAATTCTTTGCAGCAATCTGCAGTAGCTGTAGTTACAGTCAATACATCAAAAGTTACATCCTCAGCTGGGGAAGCTCCACCTAAAGCAGTACCTAAGATAGTGATTGTGTCACCAATGGCATATCCAATACCTGGATTATTTCTTGTGATAGAAGCAATAGAAGCAATTGTTCCAGCTCCATTAACTACTACATTAACAGTTAAACCAGTACCTACTCCGCTATTTGTTGTAGCAACGTTAGTGAAAGTTGTACTTGGAGTATAAGCTACTGCAGTTGCAGCTAAGTTATTGAAGGTAAGTGTTGCTCCTGCTGCTGTAGCTGGAGTACTTCCTACGTGAACTACTGCATTTTGAGGAGTACAAGGATCTACACGGTAGAACTTGGTGATATACTTTGGATTAATAAGCTTTGACTTATTAGTTTCCATATATCCTCCTGCAAATGGACCGATCTTATCATTAGTCAAAAGACTAGCACCAGCAAGATATAATGGGCAACAACTAGCTGCTACAAAAACAGCATCTACAGAAAGATTAGTAGCTGGATTAAAGAATCCATAGGTACCAAGTCCTAATGCAAATGGTGCTGCAGTGTTATTCAGCTCAATTGAAGCAATGCCATCATCTAATAAGAATCCTTCATCTACTCCAGCATCTACTCCAGGAGTAGCAGCTTGGCTAGCGTGGGTTCCTAAGAAGGCTTTTTCAAACGCGTGATTAAAATACGACATAATTTTTAGTTTTTAAGTTTTACAAACATATAGTTAATATAAGACTAATTATTTAAACTTCCAAATAATTAGGTATCTTTTTCTGCACTTTCTTTTTCTCTCTGAAATTGATTAAAGGATTCTATATCACCAGCAATAATGGCTGCTGCTTCATCAATAAGGACCTCTACAATATCATCCTTGAATTCACAGATCACATCTACTGTAGATGCTATACCTGTATAAGGATTTGATATTCCCAGAAACTGTATATAAGTAGGTTGTCTATAATAATAGAAATCTACACTGTTTACAGTAAACAGCCCGTTAGTATAAACCCGGATCATATTTCCCAGGAATGTCATAACAGTCTCTCCCCATTCAAAATTAGGGTTCTTAAGATCATCTCGAAGCAAAAGATCAATATTAGCTTCTTCTACTAAGTAAGCTATCATAGGCTTAGGATCCGTACAACATTCAGAAGAAGCCATTAACTGGATCCTTTTGAACTCAAAATAATCTCCAGGTAAAATTACAGATTCATAATAAGTCTGATGATTAGACATAGTTAGTATCTGATGCTTCAATAAGATCTGCAGATCACTAATTCTTCTTTTGGATTGCTCATCTCCCTGCTTTTGGATATTAGTACCTACAAGTTGTCTTCTACACCATGAAACCTGAGCTTTATTAAAAGCTTCTACTATCTGCCAGTCTTCTATGTTATCATAGTCTTGGCTGTCAAGTTTATTGAGCCTTTGTTTAATCTTAAGTTTTAGAGTGAGATTCAGCATCTATTAGCACATTTTACCTTTTTTAGAGCCACCTTTTCTATAGCTCATCTTGCTCATTTTCTTTATAGCACCACCAGATTTACCGGTAGGGATCATAGCTGTTCTGGTAATTTTAGGAGGAGCTGTAGAAATAGGAATTCTTACTACTTCATTTTTTACCATAGCAATAGGTTCATCCTTACCACCTCTAGCAATCTCTTTCTTAGTTTTACCTACATTCGAAGGATTATTAGTATCTGCTATTACAGTGCTATTCTGAGTAGCTTTATTATAATCAGCCTTAGTCATGGTACCATACTTTTTGTTCATATAGGTATCAAACTCATCATCTGTCATAGCTTTTTTTGTAGAAGATTTTTTCTTTGTAGAAACAGGTGTTGAAGCCTTCTTCTTGGCTATAGCCTTATCTTTAGCTGCTTTAACTAAGTTAGATGCTTTTGCTCCGGTTAGAGGATAACTTACTAATTTCTTACCATAACCATTTGCATTGGGACCTCCACCAGCCATTTTCTTTTTGCCTGATGAAGATCCTCCTTTTTGTGCTATTTTTTTACTTGACATATAAGTAGATTTTTTAATTATTGATTCCACTGTTTTTCAACATGCTTCAGGATATCTGATAGAATCTCATCATTCAACGGATTCTTTAGATACTCTGTAATATCAGCAGGACCTCTTCCTAATAAGACATTGGTTGATCTATGATAAACAAAACCATCAGGTTTCTGAATGATCACATTCAAGAAAGTAGCATCCTTAATGATAGCTCTAACTTTTAATGTCTCCATATCAAGTTTTGCAACATCCAGGAAGCTCTGAGCAGCTTTACGTTCATTAGATTCAGAACCATCTCCTTCAATAAAGATATCTGCATTATCATATAGTGTATCATTTGGAGTAGATTTTTTGTACTGAATACTATTAAGATCAATGATCTTAAGTACATAGAACAACTTATTAATGTTTTTATCATAAAGCTTCTGAAGTTCTGCCTTAGCTTTATTACGCATTTTCTTAACCTCAGTTTTGGTAGCTACTGTTTCAGCTACTTTATCTAGGTAGAATTTTGGTGGTTTATGTTGGCTTCTTGCATATTCATAAGTAGGAGCAATCATTGAGAACCCTCCTGCTTCGATAGCACAGATTTTAATTAAGTCATGAGGATTACCTAAAGGATCTAAGAATACTGGAGTATTTCCACAACGTAAGCTGATCTTACCCCAGAACTCATGATTATCCGGACGTAGTAATTTTACTTTTGCCCAGAAATCTTCATCATCAACCTCAACAATATTAGTAGCCAATTCTCTCTCAAGCTGAGAAACAATTGTTCGAATTTCTTTGATCTTAGCTTCTCTTTGCTCTATTGGGAGTTTTTTTATCTCCGGAGCAAATTCATTTAATCCAGTAACATATCTGCTTACACCATTTTCTTCTAAACACATGAGATCTTCCTTATGGAAAGTACCATCATGTAAAGCAAGATTATAATGTTCTAATCCTAGATTGAAAATACCCTTATCTATATAAGGGCGGATTGTAGGTAAAGCTTTAGCTGCTGCCTGTACCTGATTCATTGGTGTTTCTACTGTTAATTCCATTTTGGTTTAATTTATTTGGTTTACTTATTACTTAAAAATGGGGAGCTATTACACTCCCCAAATCTAAGCATTATTTTTATTATGGAGTAATAGTAGTTCCTGAATTCTCTATAAGAATCCAAGCACTCGTGTTGCTCCATTGTAATATAACATAATCTGCTACATCATTAAACACAATACTAGTAAATCCAGTAAGTGTAAGAGTACCATCTCCACCATCTACATCCATTCTGATTTTCTTAATCTGACCTACTACAGTACCATTAGCAAGAGTAAGTGCTCCACCTAATGTTGTATCAAGTATAGTTAAATACTCGGTCAATGTAACTGCACCAGAACCAGCAAGAGCTTGTGGAGCTCTAATCTGCCAGAAAGGAGCTGCATAATCAGCTAAGGTTCTTAATCCAGTTGCTGTTACTCTACTATATCCTGTACCATTTGCAAAAAGATAAAGATCTCCATTAGCAGATGTAATATGGAACTCTCCAGTTACTGTTCCTGTTGGAGCAGTAGTTCCTGTAGAAGCTTGTGAAATAACTACAGCTGCACCTGATTGTGCAATTGAAGCATCTACTCCATCTGTTGTAAATGTAGATCCTACTGCAATTACACTTCCTGAAGTAGCTGTAACTGGAATCACAGATGCTACTGCACCATTAATTCCTACAGTATTGAAAGCTATTGTTCCTCCTGATATAAGGAAAGTTGCAGTAGTTGTATACTGTCCTCCATTAAGAGCTACTAATCCTGCACTACATGTTCCTCCTGCAGAAGTAACTACTGGAGCATTAATGAACAGTTTATGATCTGCATCAGCTACAGTAAATAAGGATCTAGTACCTACATTTAAGAAGTTGATATTAAGAATAGTCTGACAAGTAGTTGTACCTCCAGCTAGATTTATAAATGGGAATGTTACTGCTGAAGTATCAATATAGTAATCAAGATCCACAGTAAGTTTACCATTCACTACAGTATCTAACCAGATAACTGCCTGAGAAGCTGTAGGACTAGGAACACTAAAGGTCTTAGCTTTAATGCTTGCTACACCATTCCAGGACATACCTGAAGAATAGATAACAGCATTATTATTATTACCAAAAGTACAACTTACAATTCCATCAATTGTAGCAAACAAGTTACCGGTATCTCTAAAGTTAAAACTTCTTCCTGCTGAAGTAAAGTTTCCTCTAACTTTAAGATTAAAGGTACCATCTCTAATAACCATTGCATTAGAGTTATTCGAACTAGTAATAGAATCGAACTCTGCATTGATAAATGCATTAGGATTTGTCTGGATCTGAATAAATCCTCCACCTCCTGCATTAGCATCAGTAAGTATAGCATGTCCTAAAAAGAAGAAAGGAAGAGTTAAAGTAGTTCCTCCTGCAGTAGTATCAGCATTGAACATATTACTTGTATTAGTAATAGTTACACCTTTATCACAGTAGAAATTTACTCCTTCCTTTAATAAATTAGTACTTACTGGATATGTACCTGGTCTAACCCAGATAAGATCACCAGAAGTAGCAGCTGTTACTGCTGCAGCAATAGTTGCATAAGGATAAGCTGGGTCATAAGGCTTAGCTGTGGTATTACTTCCATAGGTAACATCAACAAATAATGTTTTTCCTACAGAGATAGATTTATCGCTTGTCTCCCAGTTAGTACCATCAACTGCACTAAAGGTAACTGTTGCACCTGGAGCAAGAGTAATAGAAGCATTTACAGTTCCATCATCAATTGTATCTCCAGTTGCTGGAAATACTGCCAGGTTATTAGCACCATCATTTTTTACAATCTGTTTAAGACCCTCTACTGCAGCTAATAACTTAACTGAATCTCCAGCTGAAGCTACTACTGTAACCTCATTATAGGTAGCTGTTAATTGAGTAGCATTGGTCTGACCTCCACCTGCAAAAGCAGTGATCCCAGTTTCAGTACTATCAATAAGATCCTGAAGTAAGTTAATCCTGTCAATAAGAGGATTAAGATGCGCTAAACGCGCTAAAGCAGCTTGTGCTTTATTAGGTCCTAATGCCACTAAATATGGATCAGGAGACTTGGGAAATATATATGGTAGATGTTCCATTTCTGTTTTTTTTCTTTAAATTTTATGATATAATAAAACCTGAGAGTGTTTTATTTCTCCCAGGCCATTAATAAAAAAATTAGAATGATCCACCTGTAATTGGGTTTCTCATTACGATCTTAAGAACTTTAGTAGGGTCTTTTACCCAGATTGCCGGCATTGTCTGAGACATATATACACGGTAACCATTAAACTGTCCGGAAGATTGGAATCCTTGAGTTTTACCCATGTAGTCCATAGTTCCATTCTGATACCACCATTTTAATTGGTTATCCCACTCTAATTTCAACAAGAAGATGTTGTCATTAGTGTTGTCTGTGATATCAAAAATAATGAAGTTATAAGATGATAATGGAAATCCATCAATAATTGGGTTCTCAATATTTGAAGTATTCAGGTTATCAAATGCTGGGTTCAATACAAACTCCACATTCGCTAAGAATGGGATAGTATATGAAGTATAAGCATAACCATAATCAAGACTCATACCTGAGCCAGTGATAGCTCCGATATCAGAAGCATTGATCACTAAACCTGAGTTAACAGCTTCAGTAGCAATAGCTCTGTTGATTAATCTCATACCTCCCATACCGGTTTGTACAATCAGTTTTCTCTTAGGATCTGGTCCATCAAAGTCAACTTTACCTGCATAGAAATTATAGATCTCATCACGGAATAGATTTAAGTTAAATCCATTCTTGTTATAGATACGTTTGAAAGAGCTATCAAGCTGTTTCCAAAGACCTACAGATAATCTGATATCATCTGGTCCGTCTTGTCTTACTCTACCTCCATGTCCCCACATTAAGTAGTTCTCGATATCTTTACCGATTTTCTTTAAGTGAGCAGACTCCATGGTAGTCAAGAAGGAACGTGAAAGTGTTCCGTTTTTGATAGCATTTTTTACAGCTCCCATTCCCATTTTATCAGCCATTGTTTCTAATGAAGTGATAGATGGATCTAATGAGTTATCAAAATTTCTCCAGATCTCAACTACCGGGATAGTTCCATCTGCATTCATTCCTTTTTTAGCCATAAGGTCAGCACGAGAAGATACAGACATATGTACGTGAGCTTCAGATCCTCCAACATAGTTGAAGTACTCACGGAAACCTGCACTAATAGAAAGATCATTAAATCTCTCTCCGTATTCACCACGGGCAGAACCTTTACTGAATACCGGAGTTCCTGGTTCAAGATACTTATTATCTAAGAACTTGAAGTTATCAGAATTGGTAAGCTGTACAGTATAGATATACCCGTCACCTACAGGAATGATATCATGCTCAGGTGATACGAACATCTCAACTCCATTATACTTGTCATAGGTAAAGATCTCACCATGACCAAATGTACGTTTGTTGATTTTAACTCTGAAAGTTGTACCATCAACACCTTTAGTGGTATTACTTGGTTCAATATCTTCCATGATGTATGGCATATCTTCCGGAACTGGAACTTGCCATTTGTACTCTCCCTTGGCATTATTCACCATAATGGTATTCTTACCACCAAATGAAGATAGCTGATAGAGGGGCATTTCAACCTTCTGAGTCATAGCCCAAAGGTCAACTGGTCCTAAATCCATAGGATCAGCGTCACGTAGCATATTCATTAAGTGATATGAATCAATGTGAGATGAGGCTTTATAGTTCGTATCTCTTAAGAATATCCCATTGTTTAAAACTGGAGTTGCCATTTATATGATATTAATTGTTTATACTATTTTTACACTTTCGGCCTTTGGAAGAAGCTAGTGCCACGTGGGATCTTACGAACTGTTTTCTCGTTCTTTTCAATCTCAGTATTGGCATTTTCTTTTTCCTGTTCAGCCATTTTTAATTTTCTTACTGTTTCTGTTGTAGACTGGTTTTTACCTTTCTCAGCTATCTTCTCTCTATATTCATCCGGATTAGAAAGTAACCATAATACTTCTGCGATTAATGCATAATTAGGTTCTACATACTGGTATTTCTCCAGGTAATGACCTAATAGGTTAGTTTTCTTTCCAGACATTGAGGGATAACTAGGCTCAATCAATCCGGTATATAAGTTAGCTTGAGTTTTCTTATCAAGCTTAATACCTGCAATTTCTCCTACCTTAAGTGTCTCATATACATTTGACATATAGGCTTGAGCAGCTTTCTGCTGTTTCTTATTATACTCGTCACGTTCAGCCAATGTTTTAGCTACTTGTTCTTGTTCCTTAGCATCTAACTTAGGTTTGAACTGGGTAGCTTTAACTGAAAGTTCATCTTTGTCTTTTAGACGGTTGATCTCATCTTCAATTTCATCTTCAGTACCATATCCAATTGTAGCGAAGTATTTACGTACAATTAGTTCTGAGTCTTCTGTCTTTGTAGGATCAAGCTGTCTGGTCTCCTCAACCTGACTAAGAATCTTAAATAAGTTTTTCAAGTCTGTTCCTCCTTTAGCTACATATGCTGCTGCATATTGTAATTCTGGAGGTAATGCGTCAAAGAACTGTTCTGGAGCTTCTGCTCTTGCTTTACTTTCTCTCTCCTGGAAGTTAGCTTCAAGTAATTCTTCGAAGTCTTTCTCGGAGTATTCTTCTACCGGTTTATCATCATCAAAAGCAAATAAAGATCCTTTTTCAATCAATTTATTTACTACTGAGGTAAGACCGCTTTTATCTACTTTCTTTCTGCCTGGAGCATTTTTAGTAGGATCTTCTTCCTCTTCTTCAGTGGTTAAATCTGCATTTAGTACACTATCTAACTCAGCTGTAGTTACTTTTTTATCTTCCTCTTTCTCCTGGCCTTCTTTTTTTTCTTCTTCCTCTTGAGTTTTGTCAAGATTAAGATCATCTAACTTAGTATTAACAGGTTTTGAGAAGATAGATGGGGCCTTCTTTTCTGCTACCAAAATGTCTTGTGCACCAGGAGTACCTAGAACTTCTTCTAAGTCCATTTCTACCTGATCCGTTTGAACGTTTACATTTTCCATGTTACTTATTGGTTTAATTAATATAGTCAAAAATATTGTTTTTAATTTATATATTTAAAATGAAAACGAAAATTTCTGCCATCATATCACTATGCTGGTGTAAATTATTTTTTCTTGGGTGTCGCTTTCTTCTTATCCATATAATTTTTGTTAGTCTGAGATACTAATACTTCATTCTCAGATTTCAGCTGATCAGTAGCTAGTTTCTCCCTCTGGATCTGCATTTTATCATTATGCATCTGCAGTTTATTAGACTCCTTATTATTATCTATATCTATAGTTTGCTGAAACTCATCAGTTTGCTGTATATTCTGCAGCACATCCTGGAAGTCAGATTGCATATTCTTATCAATATCTTGCATAGCTCCATAACCGGCAGCTTTGATCTGATCACCAAGAAGATCTGCTTGTCTATCTTTAGCATTCTCAGTAGCTTCAAATGCTCTATCACGTTCTTTTTCTGCAGCCTGAGCTTTAATAAGTTCATCCTGTAACTGTTTCTCATGCTCTCTCTTAGCCTGCTCCATTTTTTGAGCTTTAGCATCCATAGTTTTTAGAGCCTGATCAATCTCAGAAATAGAAGTAGCCTTCATAATATTACCAAGATCATAGATAGATGCACCGGCAGTGTTATTCTTCTCAGCCATGGCTTTAAGCTGCTCTACAATAGCACGGTGATTTGCCTTAGTAGTAGCAAACACATTGATGTCACGAAGCATAAGCTCTGTACCATTCATCTGGAAATTCTTCTTCTCATCATTAGAAGTGATGTACTGTAA
>Ga0137332_1000077_pt1 | contig 16764 bp, 19 predicted proteins | sample EasRivERMLT200_2_FD_104764 | JGI IMG/M metagenome (GOLD analysis project Ga0137332, IMG submission 104764) | Soil microbial communities from meander-bound floodplain in the East River, Colorado, USA - East River MetaG ERMLT200_2 | ecosystem: Environmental > Terrestrial > Soil > Floodplain ...
GGCTTCGGCTCAATGGTGATAGTTATGTGCGCATTCAAACTCAGGTCAAGTGCAAAAGTATTCGGCACTGATGCCTCAAATGGTTTCATGCTCTTCAGGTTTGGATTGTAGATCGTTGGATCGGAACCAGTCATCTCCAGAGCATCCAACACTTTCTCAACCCATTGCATCAAAACTTCCATGCCATTCGCGCGGTCCACAGACAGACCAAGCTCAACAGTAATGCGCCCAACGATATTATCGACGCGATAACCCTCCGTAATTCGTGGTGCCATCAGCGTCAGATTAGGCAAGTCATCGCGACCGTCCACTTGAGCCTGCGGCACAGAACGAAACTTGAGACCAGCCAGCAGTTGCCCGCTGCCTGTGTGGAATGTCAGGCGGTCAATGACTTCCTTAATCGGTGCGGAGTAGTTACCCACGCGATCCCCTCGCAGCGTTGCGCACCATTTGCACCAAAGCTTTCCGCAATCGCTCGAATGCCTTCGCTCGCTCTGGCTCGATGAAGTGCTGTCCCTTGATGCCGCGCACACGCAACTTGAGAATGTAATCACGTCCCCACTTCAAGCCACGATGCCAACCTGCGGCAGCTCGGCGCGTCAAAGGAACATAAAGCCTCTCGGCTTTCACCGGATAAATGAAACCCGCACCATTGCGTGCCGTCCCGAAATTCACAAAGCCTGCGATCTGTCTCACTGATGTGCCACTCGGAGAAGTGCGGCCTTCTGGAATATCAATCTTGCGGCGGCCCAGTCCCGGCGTCGTGATGGTCCACCCTGAACGGATCGATCCAAACCAACGCTTCGGGCTCGCCTGAACCAAAGAAGCCAGCGTCTGCAAGGCCACTTTCTCCACAATGGGATCGAGATTCTCTGGAGAGATTTGGTTCGCAAGACGCTGGCACATTGCGCGGGCGCGTTCGGTCTGGGCAGTGAGACGTATCATGCAGCAACTGGATCATGTGATCCATTCATATCATAACCGGCAGTTTCTTTCCGAGAATATCATAGACCGTCTTAGGAATCCTGTTGTCCAGAAGTTCCGTCTTCTGACCATCCAACCCAGCTACTTCCTTGCGATTATGCCCGCTGAACGCTGCCGCCACAACTCTGGTCGCATGACTGATGTGCTGCGGCATTCCCTGTGGCACTACGGCTGTATCGACTATCGGCGTCAACGTATTTGCAGGGTCAAGATCTTCCGCTGTCCCCGACACAACTACACTGCCGCTCACCCCGGAACTATTGTCCTGCGTCAATGCAATCGTTCCTGGTGAATCGCCTGTGCCTGTCGCGATACGATTCGTATGTGCGGCATCGCTCCAGATGTCAATCTGCACGCTGACACCCCCCAAGGGAGTAAGTCCCCAATACATCACGTTCATCCCAAGATTCTGCAATGACCACGTCGCTACTTGATCGCCTGTGTCTCCGGCTTCGGTCACTGAAGTTGAAATCTGTCGATAGCCGAATTCACCCTTGATAGAAAGCAGCCGGTCTGGTCGCGAGAGGTTCCAAGGACCACTCAAGAGAATCAGCCTGTCCGCCCGTGTAGCGAGGACTCCTTTGGCAACGTAATCCGTGCCGCTCACAAGCACAGTGCCGGCCAATGATACTTCGGAGATGCTCAGAATCGGTCGGAACGGAACGAACACTTCATTCTCATACACCGCATCGAATGAATCCAGCTCAAGAGGTGACAGCAAATGGTTGTGATAAAAGAAATCCCGTCCCATGTATTGGTCAATCCACCGTGAAGCATTGTTGATGGCCTCCTTAAGTTCGTCGTCGCGAGCAGTGTCCGAGAGCGTAAACTTCAACTCATGCTTAAGTTCATCGAGGGAACAATATGGATTGAGGAGCACAGACATTATTATTTTCCTCTTTTTGCATTCACCGCCGCCTTAAATTGAGAGAGCCACGGTTCAATGAGGCAACCGTTTTCATCTAACTTTCGCCCTTCTTTTCTGTATCGCCAATGCCACACTGTGATGCTAAATACGTTTTTTACTAAATCTGAAAACCACATTTGGCTAGTGCGGTAGCTTGTCCAGTAATTCTTGTAACTCCTCCACACTTCTTTGCGGAATGTCATAGTTCCTCTGATTCTACCGCTCACTTGCGTCGTGCATTCAGCACCATCTGCAACAGTGCTGCTCGTGATGTTTTCTTGGGGTTGAAACTGATGACCTCAGCTTTTGCTTCCTCGTTGATGCGCTCGGCTTCCTTGACCAGTTCCTCGAACTTCATGCCTTTCAGCTCCAAAGTCCGAACGCTATCTTCATCGTTGGCCTTGGCCAAACCCTCCAGTCGTTCCTTCTCGGCTTTGTTGTGCTTCTCTGCCGATTCTTTCTGCTCCTTGGACATTCCAGGCGCGATCTGAATGAACGTTCCTGCAACCGGAATCTTTGTCGTCTCTTCGACACGCTCATACCGCTTGTCTTCGTCGCGTTCGACCATCAACGCCTCTTGTTCCGTAAGCAACAAGATATCGTTGTTCTTGACTGATCCAAATCGGCCAAGATTAACATCCGGACCTTTGTAGATGAATTTGTTCATGTTTCCTTTTTCGTTTTCATTTCGGCTTCCGTTCTAACAAAGAAGGCGGGAGTTGTAAACCCCCGCCTTTTGCTCATTCAATTATTCATCAACTATTAAAGTTGTACCCGACCGAAAGCCACCGGATCGTTGCGCTCGGCGTCTCAATCGGCGTGAACGCGCGACGGAAGCTCGCAACCACGAAGTTCGTCTGCGTCTTGATGTCCTTGTCAATCTCGACCGTAAAGTCACGGCGCCGGCCAGGAATCCAGCCGTTCAGATTCACAAGCAAGATGCTGCCCTTCGTGGTAGTCACCCCATCATACACGCCGGATGCATTCAGGTCCTCGCGCACTCGCTCGCTGACAATGATCGGAATCCCAAGAAACGACGCGAGTTCACCCGTTAGAATCGTCGCACGCGGTCCATACTTCTCCAGCGTAGTCACATTGGCAATGCCTTGCATGTCGTTGATGCCGGCTGGCCCAGCAATCCAGAGCAGATCGCGCACGCGCACACCATATTTCTTCAGAGCCTTTTTCATAGCCCGCAGATTTGCCTCGTTAATGCCGCCTGTGGATAGGTCAAGCTTCAGCACCGAGATGGCCAGCGCAAGCTTCCGGAAGCCGTTAAAGGATCGCTCGGCTGCTTTCGGGATAAGCTCGGTATCCGAGTCCTGATGTGTCCCAGCAGTATCACCGTTGATTACCGCGGATTCGTAAGCATCAGCCGCCGCGCTCGCAAGCTGCTCCTGAACAAATGGCAGGATGGGAATGATGGCATCTTCATCCACCTCGTAAGAAAAGTCCGTTCGACCCATCAGCTTCTTGGCGTCCAACGTGACCTTGCTGGTCCCCGGCGATGATTCTGTTGCCGCCACATTCTCAGTCGTCTCCAGATAGAACGTTGGTCGCGTCGTCGCCAGCGGATATTCATACGGTTGCGTAGGCATATCCACCTCTCTGGCCAGCAGCAGCGCAGCAAGATCCGATGAGAGATAGAATCGGCGTAGCAACTCCGAACTCAAATCCGTCGGCACCCATTCATCTCCAGAGCCGGCCGTAGTCGATGTCAGCGCCTTCTGGCCACTCCGAGCGAAGCTTACCATCTTGGCCATGACCCGATCACCCAGAGCTTTGCCGCGCGTCAACTGGGCTTCCGTGATGCCCGAATTAATGTCGCGCTTCATCATCACGTTGAGCAACTGCTTCATGTGGAGCGGCAGGTTGCCCTTGGTGTGCGCCGACGGAAGTTCAATCACAATCTTGCCTTCGTGATTGTCGTCGCCCGAATCGAACTGCTGCTTTGAGCCCTTGCGGATCTGTTTGATCTGTTCTGCTGTGACTTTCTGGATAATCTCGCCGATAGCATCCTTCGTCAACGGCACGTCCTCAGACTCTCCAGCCTCGATCACTTCCTTGATGATAGCCTTGATACTCTCATTGGTGACCTGATCCTTCTGATCCTTCTCTGGCAACAGCGCCTTGATCTGTTCAGCCACCGTCTCAGTCAGCATCTCCTGAAGCTTGTCGAGCGTCACTGTCTTGGTGTCCTCGTTCTCTTCGGACTCATCTTCTGAGTCAGCCTTTTGCTGCTTGCCATTCTTGGCTTTATCAGACGGGATTTCGATTTCGTCATCGTCCTCAGCTTCCGCAGCCTCAGCTTCATCGACGATAATCTGCAACTTGGAGTATGCCGCATGCAGCGTCTTAAGTTCTGCTTCGGCTTTCTTGGACCGCTTGGCCTCCAACCATGCGGCTTTGGCATCTGCCAGCATCGTTTTGATATCTTTAAATTTCTTTTTCATTTGGAAAGTTTACGTTTCACTGCGTTGTGTTTGGAGATCGAAACTTGAATGCTCGGTTACTTCCGCATGGTTTGACCAAGCAGTGTTTCGGCTTCGAGGAAATGATAGTAGCTGGTCCACAGATGCGCCGTCTTCAAATACTTTTTGTCCTGATCGGACAGCGCTCGCACATTGAATCTCGCATCAGGGTTGGCTGGGATTGGCGTCAGTGAGCCCTCCCAGAGATCCACTTTGAAAATACCGCGCCCATCTTCCTTGTAATGAAAGATTCCCCCCATGCTCGTCGTCTTAAGCATTCCTTCCGCAATCTTGAATCGTGCATCAATGTTGCTAGGAGAATTGGAGAGCGTCGCCTCAAACAAAAGCCCTTTCTTGTCTTCCTTCATCATCGTAAAGTTTCCGGCCAGCATCGCAACCGTATTCCGATGGTCGGTCAGCAAAACAGGATTCAACATGAACCTGGCAATCGTCTCACGAAATGCGCCCTCATCTACATAGTCACCGTGCCGGTCTGATTCCGTCGTGCTCTTGAAGGTCGAGAGGTAGCCACGGATTCGCACATTGCGATAGTCAATGATGTTGTCCCCCTCCTTGACTACATCAGGCTTCTTGGCATCCTCAAGTTCAATGCCGACCGCAGCCTCAAAACGTTTGATGCGTCCACAATTCCCGCTAGCCTTATGGACAATGATGCCAGGAAATACCGGGATCGTCTTGGGCTTGGAGCGCGGAGACTCCCACGCAATGCGGATTGCGTATGGCTCTGGCTCTTTCGGCGTCACAATTCTCAGCTTCACTATTGGGAACTAATTGCCTCTTTTATGCCATCTGTCGAGAGAAAAAACGAAACCCAAAGGAAAGATGGCCGTGATTTATGAGCGCGTGGCGGAATAAGACGCGATTGCTGGAAGCCCGTCTGCCGCGCTCATCTAACAACCCAAGTTCGGATCAGCCACGACACCATCAAAGTGCCATCTGTCGAGAGCAAAAATGGTTATTGACGAAACCAATGGCACTATATCAGAATGACCCGCATGAAAACGAAAACGAATGAATCACGTCAGCCCGATGCGACGCATCGGATCTCTCAGTAGAAACCCGTCGTTCATCTCCATTTTTTAGATTTTATGAAAACCAAACTCATACTCACCGGCCTGCTGCTTGCAGCAGGGTTATTCACATTCTTTAAGGCACCAGCTCAAGGTAATCCAGGACATAAGCATTATGCAGTGATTTTACAGGATCAAGACACATGGCATCGAGGCTCGAATCAGGAATACATCCAGACGGGACTGCAAGTCAGTTGGATTGACGGCAGCGACGGTGCCCCCACGGTTCCCATTGGGAGCAGTCTAAGCGCAGCTATCGCTTATTATATGGACCTCGGTTTTTCTCACGAACTCATCTCTGCCAGAAAGCATTTGTTCAAGCGTTAGCCCTTACGCAATCATCTTTATTAAAAAACAATCGAGCGAACCCGCACCGATCAGTGAATGAGCATCGAAGATACCTGTGCCGCTAAAGTAGCCTGTCACTATGGGGTTACCAGATGAATCGACAGCTACTCCAAATCCAGTATCGCTATTAGTGCCTCCAAAATCACGCGCCCAAATCAGGTTGCCACCAGTGCTTTGGTATTTAGCTACGAAGCCATCCCAGATTTGGATGTTGACGGGATTGCTCAACGTTTGACCACCGAAATCATAGGTTCCGTAAAAGTTGCCAGTCAGAATGATATTGTTTTGGGCGTCAGCAGCTATCCCATAGGGCCAGCAGGCCCTATTGCCTGTTATGGCTTGCGCCCAGAGGTAATGCCCGTCGTTACCAGCGTACTTGGCTACGTATGCATTGCGGTCAACGGTTGCGGCAAAAACCGTTCCACCGCCAAAGTTCGCTTGATAATTGAATGTCCCGCCGAGGACGACGTCTCCATTGGCATCCACGAGGATTGGTCCGATTCGCGTCCAGGCTAGCGTATTATCCTGCGGTGTTTTTAGCCCAACTGTCCGCGACCAGATGTGGTCCCCGGCAGGCGTGAACTTGCCGAGGAAACCGAAAGCGCCCCAACTGCCATTGAGAAAATTGGCGCCACCGAGGTTGATGTCGTAAAAGGACCACCCAGTCAGAAAGATGGTATCATCTCTCTTATCCACCGCGACGCCGGTTCCATATTCTTTATCCCCAGAGTTGGCAAAGCTCTTTGCCCAAAGGCATGTGCCGGAGGGAGAATATTTAGCTAGAAATGCGTCGGTACCCGCGCTGTATAACGTTTTCCCATCACCGAAATCGAGAGGGGCGGCAAATGAAGCGATAAACCACCCTGTGGCAACGACATTCCCTTCTGAATCAACAGCGATACTATCAAAGGTGCCAGGACCTTTAGTCCATTGAATGATACCTTGTGCGGAAAGCTTCATCAAAGACGCTCCCGAAAAACTGCCACCAACAAAGATATTGCCGGAGTCGTCAAGAGCGATAGAAGTGGCCTTATCTAGTCCCGTTCCACCAAAACGGTTTGACCATATATGGCTTCCAGTGGATGAGTATTTGGCTACGAAAACATCCGAGGATCCGGCGCTTGTCAGTAATCCGTTCCCAACGGTGCCTGTATTGTTACCAGTAAAGTCTACTGTTCCTTCAAAATGACCAGTGATATAAATGTTGCCGGACCCATCGACAACTACTCCCTGTCCTGAGTCAAAGCCTGTACTTCCGAAACCCTTGGCCCAAACAACTGTTCCGGCAATCACGTCACCAGGAATGTGATAACGCGACACCTTGCCCTGGTTGTATGTATGAATAAACTCACCACTGCCGGTAAATTCACTGTGATAGCCCTGGCCCTCATTCAGAGTATAAATGCGCTGATCTAGAATATCGGCTGGCCTGATTCTGACGCCACGCCCATTTTCAAACGCAGACCACACATAGCCAGCAACAGTCTTGACACAGGTGCATCGCGACAACTGTCCTGTTTGGATGAGCGTCACGTTGGTAAAGTCGGTCTTGCTATACTTTCTGATGACACCTAAAAGGTCTCGGTTGCCGATGTAAATGTGGCTAACCGATTCACCTATGTCATCAACCGCCCATTCCCCCTCTTCTCCAAGGAAGGTTGCCGTCTCCTCAATCACGCCGGCCGTGCTCACTCGCATCACCCAGCCGTTGACGGGAGGTGTCATGCCCTGAATAAACAGCTTGGTGCCAAAATATCTGATGCAATGTGCCTGAGTAAAGCCAGTCAAAGCGCCAGAAGCACCGGGCACATAAAGGCCCGTTGCCAGTGAATACGCATAAATAACAGAAGGGTCTTCGTTAAACGAAACAACGTAAAGATTTAGATTATCTGTGGTAATCGATCCGGGGCCAACGTTCAGTTCGTCGTCGCTAATGAAATCCGTCATTGCCAAAGTGCTCGGATTAACCTCCGAGACCAAAAGGTTACTTGGCCCCTCAATTCTAAAAAGCACATAAAATCTGTCCTTTGGCGGCGGCACATACACCATGTCGATTGGAGTGCCGTGCTTTCCATCATTTGGAAATTGAGCAATCGTTACATCGGCGTAATTGTTCTGTCCAATTTTGACGATGCCTCTTGGACTATAGCATCCGTAAAGGTAGCCATTTGTGGGGTGAAGTATCAGTTCCGTAAGGGACGCATAATTGGCTGTCTGGAGGACGTCGGCTCCGACCGGGATCGTTGTGTTGACTGACATAACTTCAGTTATAAAATTTCACGGTGTATTGATACTCCTGACCAGACTCCACCGTATCGTCCTGGTAGCTCAATGAATCGAACGGCACTGTCGCAAGCAACACGCCATCCCGAAAGATCCTGAAAACACTGAGTGGTCCCACACCTAGCCCAAGAGAATCCCATTCCAGTAACACGTAGTAAGGCTCCTCAAATGCGACTGTTGACTCGAGCCCCGTCACTTCCGTGCCGTCTGCCAGCGCAATCTCAAAGCTGAGTGTGCCGCTCTCCACGACAGGCCGGATCATGTGATCCAGGTTCGTGTTTGGATGCCTTATATAGCCGAAGCCTTGAATCAATCGCCATCCACCGATTATCTCCCAGCCTGCATTGTCCCGTAGCGTCTCAAACTCCTGCGGCGTCACTTCTATTGTGGCATTCTGGTCCACGGTCCCGAAGCGCCCTACCTGACGGGTGTCACCCAGGTTCTTGACTCTCATGACGCAAAGTATTTCACGGCATATTCGTAGCGTTGACCAGACTGCACCGTTGTATCCTTGTAGCTGGTCTGAGTGGCCGGCAACGTCGCAAGCAGCGTGCCGTTTCGCTCGATTCTGAACTTGGGTGAGCCCGCTACCGGAGGTCCCATACTATTCCACTCCAGCAGGACATAATACGGAGACTCCCAAGCAACAATCGCGCAGGTCACAGGCTCCGAGCCTTCGGGAATGTGCTGCTTAATCGCGAAGTAGCGCTTAGGTTCGTTTTTATTGATAGGATAGATTACCGACATGCGGGAGCCAGTGCCGGTGTGAGTACTCAGAAGTGCGGTAAATGGCCCCTGCGGATTGGTTGACTGAAGAATATCGTAGCGGATGCCGGGGAACGTATCGAATAGGATTTCTTGTTCATTCATGGGCATGAACCGCAATTGGGATAGTAGTCAGAACGGAATTCGCACGCCGACTTTCGCCGTCGCCGAAGCAGGACGTTCCTCACCAGTCAGTTCCTTGTGCATTCCGATCTCAAGGAAGGTGCCAAAGTGTCTAGTCCACCTGCGCTCAACGCCCACGCCTAACGCTGCGGCCCAATCATCGTTATCGAACAGGAACTGGCCACCTGCAAAGCCGTAGATGGCGTTCTTGTCGATAGGGATTCGGTAGATGCCACGAACGCTGATGTTGTCGAAGAATTGGCCGCTTGCGTCTTCCCATGAAGTAGCGACTCCAGCGCCGATGTTCTCGGTCAGGAAGTAATTCATGCCAACACCCACATGGGATTTTTCTGAATCAAAGTCAGATGTGCGCAGGCCACCAAAAGTGTCGAGGGAGAACTCACCTTTACGATAAAACGCTTGGCCCTCATCAGGTTCAGTGACACCAAGCGCCGCCATCGTCTCTTGTGCTGCCGCATACGATCCAACCAACATTAATACTAACAGTGTCTTTTTCATTTTGTTCCTTTCTATGGATTCACTCCGCTCTTTACTGCTAACTCCCACATAATCTTAATCACCAAAACAACCAACATACTCGTCCCAACCCACGCCAGTTTCTTCAGCGTCGCCAGCACACGCGAAAACTCATTAATCTTGTCCTTCATGCCGGGATTGTCGCCGACGCCGTAAATAAGTTGGTGATGTTCATACAACTGTTTGCTCGCAATCTCCTCCACCCGTCGTTGGCTATCAATATGTGAAACAAGGCGTCCAATTTGAAACTTTAGATTCTGGACTTGTACAGGCGTGTCAAGTCCATTCGCTATTGCTTTGTTAACCACTTCTCGCAGTTCTGCCCACTGCTCTTCTGAAAGACCCGATGGCTCTGGCATACAGTCATGAAAGTGATATTTTTAACCTTTTGAAAATTCCTTTAACCCTGTTCCATATTACGTTTAACTTAGTGACTTCCTTGTCTATTGCACGTCGTAACTGATTAAATGAAATGTGGCGCTGCCGGTGTTTTGGATAACCGCTATGCCCACATCATTGAAAGATCCACCTCCATAACTTACTCCACTCCCGCGGACATTCGCCACAGCCGTATTGAATGCTGCTGTGTAAGCAGGCGACTCAGAAGCCAGATGACCATTCGCATTACTCCAGTGCGTTGGGTCGAACGTATCAGTGATAATGACTGTGCCCATGTTGTTGGTCACTTCTGTCCAGCCGATCTGTGACCACCAATGGCCGTTCTCGTTCTGAACCGATTCGTTCAGGTTAAACGGCGCAGGATTGGTCGAGATATAGAGACGTGTATGCGGCGGCGCAGAACCATTATTCCAATCTCCTTGACCGCCAAACAGGAATAGTGGACTTCCCGTCACAGAAAGATTGATTGTTGCCGTGATTGTTTTCCCGGTTAGATCACCAAGAACGTTTGTATCGATAGTCGTCGTCAGGAAAGCGGCGTAAGGCTTCTTTGTGCTTTGGAAAGCAAACGTTGCTGCGTCGCTACCTGATCCAAAGGCTGCCGATGGTTTGTACTGCTGGCCGTTGGCGAACGAGTAAAGAACCCATGTACTGGATGGGAACGGAGCGGCTGAAAGTGTAAAAGCGGACAATATAAATAGAAGTGTTTTCATGTTTCAGCGTAAAATTTCCACAATGCCAATCTGCCCCGTTGTCGAGTTATCAGTATCAGCCGTGCCCCAATCCCAGGTCACATCAACCGCTTGAGTTGCTGTTGTGTCAATGGTAGTTGTCCCTGTATTGACCATCCACCAGTTGTTTTCGGCTAAGGCCGCACCCTGATTTTCAAAACTGCCATGAGCCATTACGGTTCCGCTTACTCCCGTGGTGCGGCAAGTGATATGCACGACCGCTTTCCATCCACCCGCGCTGATGGCGGCTGCCGGTGTCTGTGCGCCCGTCGTTGCGACTGTCGTTGCGCCCAGCTTGGCTGCAACAGTGACCGTTCCTGGCGTCACTGCATCGTCAGAGAAAATGCCCGAGATGGTGATGCGGATAGTGCGTCCAGCGATCAGTAAGTTAGCCGGCAAGGTCAATGTGCCTTGCCCCGTGCCAATAATCGTTCCTTCCGTTGTCGTATTGGTCACACCTTTGTCCGCAGTTGAAGTAAACAATGTGCCATTGGCCTTGTTGTTTGTCGTAACGATGGATGGGGAATTGGTTGCCAGACTGCTGAGAGTTCCTGCTATCTCTATTTTTTTAATCCGAGTTGCGCTTGAGCCTATATCGAAGCTGTTGTCCGTGGATGGAAGCAGACCAGTGGTGTTGAAACGAAACAAATCGGTGCCTGCCAGTCTCATCCAAATCGAACCGACAGAGGAAGCTTGAAGGTACACATCGCTACCGTCGGAAATTAATGTGGTGCTGTTCAAGATCGGCGCAGCCGTGCCCAGCCAGAGTGCGCCGAAACCAGAGAGGCCAGTGGCGGTGCCAAGCAGCACTCTAGCAGTTCCATCCGGCTGATCGATCCGTAGGTAGCCCGTCCCCGAATCAGTATGCGGGCGCAGATGCACAAAGCTGGACGGCAGATTGGTGCCGATTCCGACAGACCCGTTACTGCTAACCAAAAATTTACTGCCGCCCCCATTGGTTTGTACTTCAAACAAGTTGGCCGTGCCTGCGGCTGCGCCGACAAGTGTAAGCGGCACACTACTTGCACTGCCCGCACTGTTGGTCTGCGTGCTCGTGACGTTGAGTATTTTGATCGTGGCGTTGGTGCCTTCCACGATCTTGAAGGTGCTTAAAGTCGTGTTGGTGCCATTGCCGTCCTGCGTGGCGATGCCCGACCCACCTGAAGCAGCAATCGTTACGGTTCCGGTCGTGCCTGAGGCGGTGCCGGCCACAGTCACGTTGGCGCCATTGCTGAAATTGAGTGTGGTCGACGTACTCAGGAAGGTGACGCCATTGGTCTGCAACTTGGTCACCGCGTTGGTAGCGCTGCCGCCACCGCCGCCTGATGCCGCAATCGTCGGACGCCCTCGACCGTCATACGTGATGGTCGCTCCAGAGCCTGCCACCACATTCGATTTGAAAAAATTCGTGGACAGCAACCCGGAATTGGAGTCCATGCGCACCGGGATACCCTGTGGCCACACTGCCAGCGTCATGCAAAAGAACAGAAGGATAGAAAGATATTTGCTCATGGTAATTCGATTCCGGTATCGTCGATTTGAAAACTCAATGTGCCGCTCTCAATCACAGCCTTGATCAAATGGTAAAGCCCCGTAGTCGGATGACGCAGATACGCTTCATCGTTCACGATTTGCCAGCCACCAAGAATCTCGAAACTATCATTCCCAATCAAAGCTTTCAGTTCCTCTTCGGTCGGCTCCTGACCATTGGACTCGACAAGAGCATTCTGCGCGATGACGCCGAAGCGGCCTATCTGGCGCGTGACTCCCAAGTTGCGGACTTTCATTCGCTCTAGCGTTTAGGGAATAAGTGGCTTTGTGTCAAACTCAAACCTTGTCTGACTTGCTGATGTTCTCATGCGCCCAGAGCGGTTGCAGATTCGTGAAGTGGAAACATTTCAACTGCTCATCTCGGTTCCTGAGATCAAACTTCGCGCACGGTCTGATATGATCAATGTGCCATAAGCTCCGATTCAGCCATGACATGCCGCGCTTGAATCCTGTGGCCAGATGCATCATAAGTTGCTGAACCGTGCAACCGATCAACATCTCAAGAGGTATATCTCGCTTAAGTCCACCATTCCGCAAAGCGCTATTCATCCGAGTGCGAAGAGTATTAGCAATTGCATATTGAGGATCAGTTGCACGACGCATTCGGCAATAGGCATTCTGTCTTAATTTGTTCGCTTGATACCATTGCTGTAAATATCGCTTCTTTTTAATCCGGTGCCGCTTGGCATAGCGTTTGTCGTAAGCTGCTTTGATTGGTTTCCTGGCCTCTAAATATGGCTGTCTCTCTACTCTCAATCGTTCTCTATGACGCCAATAAAAGTCCCGTCTCCAAGCTCTGACCTGTTCTGGGTTTTCCTTCTGTCGCTTACGTGTAGCTCGTCGCTCATTCCTCAAAGCACGCTGGTAATTCTTGGCCCTCCATAGTTTAGAATAGCGGCGGCTCCATGCGCGTTTATCGTCGATATTTTTGTAAGGCATTTCTTCTTCTATTCTATGAACCCAGATGGAATAACCGTTCCGGTATGATTGATGTGCCACTGAAGCTTGTCCAGATCCGCTACCGGCACATCCTGCGCATTGCACGTGGACTCGCCCCGGTACATGTAGGGCTCATATGCTGGTGTTCCCCATCGGTCCGCTTCCCGAGACTCACAACCAATGACCGATACGTGCGTCAACGTCTGCGATTCCTTGAACGCCTGCTTGGCGCCCTCCGACCAAGCATGGTTTAATTCCGTCCGAGCTATCGTCAGCGCCCGGTTCGCCTGTATCTTTGGCAGCTTTGTCCGAATCATCTTCACCGTATCCACCACGCTCAATTGTTCATTCACCGCAGTCTTAAGAATCGTCTCCAATCGCTTGCGCGTCGTATCGCTAATGTTTGTGATCCGCGATGCCAGTTGCCGCGCTCGCCGCTGAAACGCTGGATTATTTCGCACCTCAGTCGTCTGCGCCAACAACGCCGAGGTCTTGCTGTAACCCTGCGCCAGCGTGGACTGCATCCCTGGCAGAATCTTGGCCGTCACTTTCTCGCCTGTTTCCTTGAGAACCTGATTCAGCACGTCCAGCATCAGGGCCTCATGCGCATGAAGAAATATATCTCCACTCGATAACTCGAATCCCACTTTGACCGAGCGCGTCACAGCCAACGGCGAACGGTTCAAGAACCGTTTCAGCATCTCTTCCATTTGCTCCTTGAAGATCCTGACTGCCACGCGAACGATTTCTGCCTGCTGCTGCCGCTGCGTTATAAGTGCGACCCGGTGCATGGTCATGATCATGGAGTGACCGAAGAGCCTGAAGGTGTGCGCACGCCAGCCGTCCTTGGGAATATGAAGCGCCTTGCCGCCTACCACTCCCAGGAATCGAATGCTATTCAGCCGGTGAACCATTGGCTCGCGGCGGTGCCAAAGAGGTTTGGAGAAACCTTTGCACGATGGCCCGCGTCTGATCCTGCGTCGCGTCCTGATTTCCGATGCCAGCTAACTCGAACGGCACGAGACCAGCATTGATGAAGTGCTGATCAAAAAGCGGATCGTCGATTCGCTCCAGCCCGAGAAGTTCCCGGATATCATTCGGCGATGCCACGCCACGATCAAACCATGGCACATAATTTGTCGTGATGTTCTCAACATCAATCAGGCCAGCCAACTCGAATGCCAACGTCAAGTTCTGGCCGAAACCATTAACCAAATCGCTTTGAAGCGTGTCGCTGAGGATCTTGATGTTTGGCTTTACCGTGTAGCGTCTAAACCGCAAGTCATCCTGGCGTCCGGTATCCCGATTCGCAGCCTTGTCCAGACCTGCTACCGTCAGCGGAATGCCGTGCAATTGAAATATGCTTTCAAGATTGAACCGGCTCGCCTCCAAGTTCTCCATCTCCTGCGCCGTCATGCCCAATGCATGAAAGCTCCAGTCCCCCGTCAGAAATGCCATCTTGCCGCTGTTATCACTCCCGCCGTATTCCTTTTTCCATCGTGCCTTGACTTGATCAAATGCTACCTGGTCCGTAATGTTCTCCTTGCAGACCAGGATGCCGGCCGGAGAAGCACCATTTTTCCAGAACTGCTGTGACCATTTCGACCGATTGATATTTTCGTGAAACAAATCCTCCGCTGCCTCAATGTCTCCAAGTCCATAATAATCGTTGTCTGGATGCGGATTACGAAAGTGAATCACCTCATTGACTTCATACGGCACGTCCACGCCATTGATACGATACACATAGCCCACGATTCCTTCACGCGGGTCTAGCACGATCTTGACCCGTTTCGGATTCAGCGTGTAAAGCGCACGAGGCCGCTCGCCGTTAGTGTTCGCTTGGTCCTTGGCCCAATAGGAATTCCCGGTCAGTTTGATGTGAAACACGAACTTGTAAAACATCTCCGCGATAGTCTCGAACGGGTTCGGATTCGCCAGTAGCTTGCCGACTTCCGAAACCTCCACTTCTTGGCCTCCCGGACGCATCAGCTTATACGGCGTGTCCATCAATACTTTGCCGATCAGATCACAGGACTTGAAGCTGGCCCATACCTTTTTGCTGCCAACCTTCAGGTAATCTTCATAAGTCGCGAACTTGGATATCTCCAGCCCACGCGCCAGCAACCCTCCAAACATCTCCTCAATGCGTGTGACCTTAGCTCCGCGACGCACCAGAGCCCGGCTTCTGGTTACAAGGGCTTTGAGACGTTCAAACATTGGTTATGTTGTGTCTCAATAAAAACAGCTTCTGTCCAGACAACAAAAAGACCCCGCCGTACAACAGCAGGGTCTTTCACATGAAACGGTTAACCAGATTTATGCGGCTGGCGTGTTCGCTTCAACGGCGGCGGCCAAAGCATTCGTATCTTCGCCGAGCGACGTCGCCAGCGCTTTCATTTCGGCCACCTGCGCAGACGTCGCGCCTCCCGCAAGGGCCGCTGCTACGGCCGCTTCAATCCGCGCCACAATACCATTCAACAATGCGATGGCGCTTTGGTCCACCGCTTTGTTACGCTCCACTTCAGCGCGGAGCTTTTCCAGGGTCTCTACTGCCATATGCTTTTCCTTTGTTTTATTTGTTTTTGTCCACCGCGGCTTGAAGGGCGTCAGTCGATGCCCCCAAATCTTGCGTAGCATCCTTGATAGCTGTCTCTGAATCCGTGCCAAGACCAATGGCTTTGAGCAACCGTGCCTCAACATCAAACAAATCTTTCCGTGTTGCCGTATTCTGATGGCTCTTAAGCCACGCAGTTTGTTCCGCTACATTCGCGGCGAGCTTCGCAATCGCTTCGGCCAGCGTATCCGGTTTGTCAGGTTTTGGCATCCACCACAACATATGCCAACGTTCCCCCCAAGTTGTCAAGTGGTCAAGCCAAGAGAATGGCGCGCCCCTTGGAAAGAATTGCGTAGGCACCTGATACTGCATCAACACAATCATCATGATCCGAGTTCGGAAAGTCGTCGCACTCATCGAAAAATTCTCCATTCCACGGTCCACGGACACAATGAATCAATCCATCATCCAATCGTGAACCCCACATGCTAGCCCGCATTTCTTTTGAGCCCTCTGGTTTATCTTCTTTAACGATGCGATTAGCCATCTGTTTATCAGCTTGAATATCTTGGAAATATCCAAGCTGCGTGCCGTTGGATTCGATGGCGCAAATGACATTCGGCGGATCCACGTCCTGAGCGATGCGAACTATCTCCGGCTTGTTCTTTGGCCACCGGCCACGAAGCCGTTTGATGTCCAGAATATAAAAGTTGCCGACTGCATCTTTGCCAACCTTAGCACCGGCCAAATAATCTGCTCCTTGTTTCTCGGAGAACGCCAAGTCCCATCGGCGCACGATGCGGACCAGTTCCGGCACGGCGGCAAGATCAAGCATCTTCAGCTTGGTGCTATCCAAAAGCATCTCGTCCACGTCGCGCGGGTTACCCATAAACTTTGCATTCCAAGCGCGTGTGCCGATGCCTCTTTTGATCTTTTCAAGCTCATTGACCGGCCACCGCTCAGGCCACAACGCATTGCCGTCCTTATCTGTTGCCGGAAGATGAAGTGTTTCCCACTTCTCACCCTGCCCTGATGCACTAGCCTTCAATAGTCGCCCTGCTAAATCGTCTTTGTGCCA
>Ga0137332_1000079_pt1 | contig 15671 bp, 12 predicted proteins | sample EasRivERMLT200_2_FD_104764 | JGI IMG/M metagenome (GOLD analysis project Ga0137332, IMG submission 104764) | Soil microbial communities from meander-bound floodplain in the East River, Colorado, USA - East River MetaG ERMLT200_2 | ecosystem: Environmental > Terrestrial > Soil > Floodplain ...
CTACGCAAAGAAAAACAAATACAGCGTCCTCAAGATCATCTCCGAGTCCCACACCGGATCCGATCTGTGGGACCGCCCTGGCATCAATCTGGCTCGTGAGCTCATCCGTGCACGCAAGGTCCAGGTGCTCGTCTGCTATGCAATCGACCGCCTGAGCCGTAATCCTGCCCACCTTCTAATTCTTCTCGAAGAGGCCGAACGCCACGGCGCGCGCATCGAGTTCGTGAGTGAGCGAATGGAAGACTCCCCTGAATGGCGCCTGATCCAGTACGTCAAATCCTACGCAGCCGAGCTCGAGCGCGAGAAGATTCGTGAACGGTGCGTGCGTGGCAAGAAGCAGCGGGCACTCTCAGGCAAGCTCCACCGCTCTTCGACAGAGCTCTATGGCTACATCCGCAACCACGAAGCGAACCGGCGCGAGATTGTGGAGCACGAAGCCGCCCAGGTGAGACGGATCTTCGATTTTGTCCTGGCCGGTCACAGCTGCAACTCGATTGCGAATACTCTCAACACAGAAGGTGTCCCACCACCGTCAGCCGGCAAGCGAACCTTTCAGGATGGCCGCCTGGCAATCTGGAACCCATCGACTGTCAGGCGGATCCTCCGCGAGACTTCCTACTGTGGGCGCCCGGTTGCCTGGCGGTGGCAGGCAGCGAATAAACGAAACAAAAGCCGAATAGAAAGGCCAGTCGCTGAACGCATCATCCTTCCTGCTGAACTTTGCCCACCTATCCTATCTGCTGATACCTGGGACGCGGCCCAGAGCGCTCTGAGCACAAACAAGGGCACACTGACCCGCAATATGGAGCGCTTCGCACTCCTCAGAGGCATCGCCTTTTGCCGAACGTGTGAACGCGCGCTAGTGCCGGAAGAGTGGGGCTACAGGTGCAGCTCGAGAAAGCTGATCGCTACCCACTGCGGGAATGGGACGATGAACCGAACCAAGCTCGAGGGATGGGTATGGGAATCGATCGAAAGAATGCTCTACGACTCGGAGCCATTCTCAGACCAGATCGCCCAGGCACAGGCAAAGCGCGAGATAGAAGAATCAACGACAGCGCAACAAATCACCGAGGCCCAAACCCGCCTCACAGTCATCAGCCGGGGCGAGCAGCGTATCCTCAGAATAATCGCCGTCACAGATGATCCTCAGCGGATCACGAATGCAGAAATCCAGCTCAAGCAGATCGCGGCAGATCGTCGTAAAATTGAATCCGAGATCCAGTCTCTCCAAGCCGTTAAGACGGATTCAAGGCAGGAAGCAACCCGCCTCGAGAGGCTTATCGAACACGCGCTCAAATCTTCGGAGCGGCCCACTACACCGGAAGGCAAACTGCAAATCCTTAAGCTACTTGGAGTTAAAGTACACGCTGACAAGTTAGAATGGAAGCTGTCGGTCGCCAACCCTGACCTGGAACTCGGTGCATACCATTCTAGTAATGTGGTCGGGGTTCCTGCCTTGGTGATCGCCTCACGCGCTGCATGAAAAACATTTCTTCAGAGCTCAAACCTCAATAATGCGGAAGGAATACGCATATAGGCAGCTACCGGATACTTCCCACCTTATAGCCGAATCGAAGAGTACTGCGGTAAAGTCGCCGAGCTTCATATCGTTGAAGAGAAATGGCCGCTCCGGATATCGTCCGCGCCAAAAGGCGAGCGCTGCCTCGACTTCTTCCTTATGGCGGTTCTGGAACTTGAGCGAGTAGGATCGGCGTACCGGACCTTTGGCTCTGCCAAACCTGGTACCGTCTTCGGCTTCGACGACGATCACGGTTCGATTGAGCTCGCCTTCGAGCGTGTAGTTCGGTTGATATGGAAACTCATCGAGGAATAGAACGATAGCGGTATCGGAGCCGCTTGGCGTAGTCGCGCTGATATGCGCGATAGTGCCGCCGCCTGCCGGCGCGGTATAGAAGCCGGTTGAGGATATCGTACCGGAGGTAGCCGACCACGTGGCAGAAGGCGCATTAACGGTGAATTGGAAGCTCTGGCCGGCTTCGAGCCGGACCTCATCGGGCGAGATACGCACCGGGACATGCACATCTACGCGCTTCGTCTGCCCTGGTACGGAAACGGTAAAGTAGTAATCGCCGGCTGCCTGCGGCGCGGTATAGACGTTCGATGTAAACGAGCCGCCAAAGGCGGAGTACGAAGCGTTGCGCGCAGCGTAGTTCGTGAAGACGGTGTAATTCGCGCCTGGTTCGAGCGTGATATCGCTTGGACCATAGACGACGAGCTCGAGCGTGGTAACGGTTACTTGAGTCGTCGCCGATGCGGTCGGCGTCGTCGCGTGGATCGTATACGTTCCCGGCGTAATTGTGCCGGTCCAATTCCCGGTAATGGATATCGCGCCGGCTCCGGTACCGATGCCGCCCGGACCGCCGGAGACGGACCACGTAACATCGCCGGAAGGCGCATTCACCGTGAATTGTTGCCCAACGCCTGGTAGAACGGTCGGATTCGATGGCGAGATGCGGAGCGGTACAGTAACGGCAAGCGTATCGCTGCCGCCTCCGCTGCCGCTCGTATCCGCTACGGTAATCGTATAGGTTCCGGCCTGACTCGGCGCGCGGTACTGGTTGCCTTCGAACGTGCCGCCCGTAGCGGTCAGCGAATATGTGCCGGTCGGCTTATTCGTGGTTACGAGATATGTAGAGTTCGGCTCAATCGTGACGGCATCGGGTCCGGTGATTACGATTGGGACGGAAGCCGAGCCGGTATTCGTGATCGAGGCGACTATCGTACCGAGCGTCGTAATCGCGGTAACGGTATAGGAGCCGGCCGTTGTACCGCTCGTATATGTAGCGGTCCGGATGGCAGGCACAGTAAGAACGCCGCCGGTAGCCGCCCAGCCAGTCGTCGCAAAATTCACCACATCCGCATTTACCGTAAATACCTGCGCGGTACTCTGTCCGAGCGTAATGCTCGACGGCGTGATTACTACCGGGACGGTTACGGCAATCGTGGCCGTTTGTCCTGCCCTCGTAACGGTAATCGTATAGCCGCCGGCATTCGCCGGCGCGGTATAGACGTTCGCGGTCGGTCCCGTCCCGAACGTACCGCCGGTAGCACTAAACGTGAGTTCCGATGTGGGGAAATTCGCCGTAATCGTTATCTGCGATCCCGGCAGCATCGTGATCGACGATGGATGATTGAGCGCGAGGCCGGCTCCCTGGATGGTAACGGTAGTCGTATCGTCGGTGATCGTGCCCGAGACGGTCGCGCGCGCGGTAATCGTATAGGAGCCGGGAGTAGCTCCAGCGGTCCATAAGCCACTAGTCGAGATTGCTCCGCCTGCGGCGTTCGAAATCAGCCATGTAATGGTCGGAAAGTTTGCGGAGAATTGAACTTGTCCTCCGGCATTAACTGCCGGCGGCGATTTCGGTGAGAGCCGGAGCGGAACTTTGGCGACGGCGGTATCGACGCCGCCTATCGGGTGCGAAACCGTAAGCGTATAGTTCCCTGCCTGCGAAGGCGCGAACCAGATACTCGCGAGAAATGTTCCGCCCGTTGCTGAATATGTATTCTCTGCCGCTGGATAATTCGTGAGTACGCTCAACCCGATTCCCGGTTCTACGATAATCGGCTCGGCGTTCGATATGACGATCGGCGTCGTACCGCTTGCGACTACTGTTACGGTAGCCGTCGCGTTATTTATCGAGCTCGTAACGTTAACGGTATATGTGCCGGCGACCGTCCCGGAGGTATAGAGCAGGCGCGAGACGCCGCCTGAAATCGAAACCAGCGAGACCGTCCCGCCGGTAGCCGAAAAGGAAATAGCCGTATTCGTATTTACATCAAGGAATGCCGAAGACGAAAACGGCAACGATTGCGTAGCCGGGGTAACGCGCATGAGCACGCGAATTGTGCGAGTGACTACTTCCGAACCGCGCGAAACGGTAAGCGTGTAATTGCCGGCGAGCGCACCTGCGGTAAACACATTCTTCGTTCCTGCGGTACTACCAAATGTACCGCCCGGACACGAATACGTAAGCGCTGCCGGCGCGTCGTTCGCTTCGACGGTAAGCGTCGCACCGGGATTAATGTCCGTCGTTACGCCTGCTGCCGGCGTGGTAACGGCAAGGCCGGTACCGCTCGAGCTGATCGTAATTAAGACATCATTGACGGCGGTTACGCCGGAAGGATAGGACGCACGCACGCGCGCGGTACCTACCGCATTGCAGAATACGGCAGCGGTTCGCGCTCGGCTCCCGCTTGTATATGTGGCATCTTCGCCCGGCGTTACCGGATAGGAGCCGATGATATTACCGGAGCCATCGATGCGCGAAGCGGTCCAGTTAGGTGCTACCCAGCGCGCCCATCCACCCGTAAGCACCGGCTTTGCGATGATTACCGCGCCGTTTGATTGCGAAGCAATGCTCGGATTGAACTTGTAAACAAAGTACGTCGGCAGATTCGATTGCGGTTGAGCGAAGGTCGGCGTCGCAACAATTACCCAGCTTCCCGCCGAGCTCGCGCGAAAACTGACATTTACCGCCATTAACGACGCTGTTGTTTCAAGGTCGAGCTTAAAGCCGGTCGTATCGGTTCGCGTAAAGTTCGCGCTGTAAATCTGCCCGAAATTGTATGTATAGACGGCAACGTTCCAGGATTCGCCCGTTCCGTTATACGAGAAGATCACGGACATTCGAAACTGGCCGGCCTCGTTGCGAAGCTCCCATACGTGCTGGCAGGAATCGCCGGGAGCAGCGATCATCGTCGAATTAAAGGTCCATTCGAAGAAGGATATCGGCGCGGTAGACACAGCATCTATCGCCTGCGCCATATGCGCTTCACTCGTAGCGGAATTCGACTGAATGCGGATATTCCCGGTAGCGCCATCGATAGATGTGTTTATGAGCTGTGCCCAGAGCGCCGGCGATAAATCGCCAATCATCTGCACGACCGGAACGGAATTCAGCGAAACGGAATAGCCGGCAGACGGTTCGAGGCGAAGCCCTGTTGTCGGCGTCGCACCGCTCGACGTAACGGTAACGATGGCGGATGTGGTCGCACCTCCGGTTACGGCTACGGTCGATACGTTGAACGTACCCACGCTTGCCGGTGCTGTGTAGGTGCGCGAGCGCGCAGCCGAACCGGAGAGCGATCCGCCGGTAACATTCCAACTGGTTACGTCCGCATTTGCCGTGAATACCTGTGTCGTACCGCCAATCATCGAAGCGGTAGGAGGCGTAAGCCGCAGGAATACATTTACGCCTACGGTGACGACTTCAGCGCCGCGCGTTACGGTGAATGAATATGTCGCAGATGTGCCGTGGTCAGCCGGAGCCGTATACACATTTGCGGTTGCTCCGCTACCGAAACTACCGCCGCCAATAGCCGCGAAGGTCAGTTCACTGGTCGGATAATTCGCGACAACGTTGTATGTAGCGCCTGGTTCAAGCGAAACGGGATTAGATCCCGATACGGTGAGCGGCGGAGCCGTCCCTCCCGTTACGGGTATATCAAGATAAGGCCATCCAAGCGCCGAACTATTCGAGAAATGATATCGCCCGCGAATTCTAAAAAAGGCTATGCCGGATGCATTTGGAACGGTGAACGAGGCAACCGGCAAATTACTCACGTAATTAATCGCGGTCGGATTGGATACGGTTGTACCGATTTGAACGCCGGAGGAGTTGAGCGGAATAGCGGTCCATGTCGGTTCGAATGGAGCCCATGTGCCGGCGAGCGCGGCTTCGACAAATAACCAGCGCGTCCATACCTGCCCGTTCGCCGGATGGCCGGAAGGCCACGTAACGGACTGCGGTTGTCCGCCGAGCTTATAATAGCCATACCTGATCTTGTACGGCGCTACGGCATCGGTCGGAAAGCTGCCGCCACCGACGAAAATATTCTTATATTTAACATCCCATGCGCGCGTGGTCGCGCTCATCGTGAACTTGATTTCGGTGAGCATCTCGAGGAATCCGGCCTGCTGATACTCACCGACCTTCGTGCCCATGTCATCGTAGACTTGTACAACGCCGCCATTAACCGTTGGATCCCATCCGAACTCCACGGTAATCATCGACCGGTCGCCGCCAAACGAGATGTAATCGATCACCTGAATATAGAAGCGCGAGCCCTGGTTGCCGCTAAAGAGCTGCTGAGTAGGATGAAGCGTATAGGTGAGCGTACCGCTCGAGACGAGCCGCTGCGCGAGGTCGATTCGCGCGGACGTTGCAAAATCCGAATTGACAGAGATAACCTGCCGCGTATTTACATCAAAGCCGGTTGCATAAACCGCCATTCCAACGGCATCGGTTTCGCGCGGTATCGTTGGCGCGAGGTCCATCGTCATCTGGACGTTGACGGTCTGTCCGACGATTAGCGAACTCGAGCCGCTTGTTATATGCCCTGCCATAAATTAAACCGTTAGCGATGCCGGTATGACTTCGTGATCCTGGTCGAAATAGATTGACTCCCACGGAGCCAATAGGAATCTTCGATTATCCGCGCCGGCCGCTTCGTCTTCCGTCTCCATAACGTGGCATGTCAGCGAAGCCGTAAAAGCAGAATGATTAAGCGTTACCAGATCGCCGGGGAGGATATGCACCATCTGGCCGGTCGAAGCGCATTCGATGCGCTCGGCACTACCGCCGGCGCGACGCAACCAATACTTGGCGAGGCGCTGCGCCTGCGAATAATACATAGCACCGAACGAATAAGAACCTGGAGCATCTATTACGCCGCGCTGTTCGATGCCTTCTTCGTCTTTTGCGGTCCATGTGGCCGGAGCAAGAAATTCACTATCCAAATCTCTGAATTGCAATTTAAGCCTGGTCGGCTGCTGCCTCGCATCTACGCGGAAATGATTCAGCGAGCCGGACACGATATTCGATTCGTCGAGCGTGGCGACACTGCTTCGCGATTCGATTGGAAAGAATGAAATAGTAGCGCCGTCGTCCTGCCAATATGAAGCGGTTAAATCGGTGTACATATTGAGCGCGTCAACTACGGTAGACGGTCCGGTAAACGGCACATGCGCTTCGAAGCGTTTGATCTGTCGTACGCTCTTTCCGTCATTCCACTCAATCACCGAATCGCAATATATCTTCCAGTTGTACCAGCTTGCCCAGTTAATGCGGGACGGCGATATCTTGCCGTCGTTAATCATCATGTCGATTAGCTGCCGAGCGGGATTAGACGAATATCCGGTACCAACCGGCGAGCCGTTCATGTCGAAGTCATCTACGAGGCGGGTTCGATATCGCCCTATAAGCTGGCTTGGATCGGGATCTTCTTCGCTTGACGGAAGCCGAACGGCTATATAGGCGGTATGCGAGTACGTAAGCGCGCCGGGGAATAATGGATCAATCCCTTGAACCGGGTCCGATAGGGACGCCGCCTGCGCGCCGGGATGAAAATTAAAATCAGTCGTAGGTAATTCACCGCCGCGATACCATACTTTAACGGCTGCATCCCATACGCCTTCGCCAAGCGCGACAAGCATCGCGCGCGGCTCGCTTGTACGGTTGACGATGAGGTTGCCGGCGATTACATGCTCGCCGTAGGCGACTGCCAGTACGCCGCCCTCACCTGCCGTTAATACATCAATACCCATTTAGTAGCCGAGTAAGTACGGATTATCGTATTTGTAATACGGCTCGCCGCTGCCGCCGATGCCGCCGCCGCCCTGATAGGGATTGGAATTAGGATCGGGAGCAGGCAAATAGAGCGTGTCTTTTCCAATGTCGTATAGGAAGCCGCCGTATCTATGCTGATTATTACGGCCTAAGCATCCGTCTGCCGATTCGAATACCTTATTGCACGTTGTCGGCGTTGCGCCGCTATAACCACAAGTTCGCGGATCTTTGAACTTGAACCGGCAGGAGCGCGAAACCGAGCCAAGCGCACCCACTGCCGGAGCCGCATATAGGTCCGATATGCATTGGATCGTGGCCGTTGCCTGGTTCGATACGACCGAAACAACAATTCCTGATAACAGTTTGAAATGCTCCCATGTGCCGTCGCGCGATTGGCGGATAGCGCGACCGACTGTACAGAAAACCGGGCTCGTTCGGATGGTTGCCGTAATTCTCGTCCATCTCCAGTCAGTGTTTTGTACAACCACGTCTACGCGGTCTACGGAGCTGCCCAGCGAGGCTTTAAGCCCGGATGTGGAGATTAGCCCTGGATCGTAATAAACGCCATCCACGGTTAATTGAGTACCGGCGACACTCGCAACGATACCGGCGTCGGCAAATACGGCTATCAAGGTCCAGTAAGAATCGTGGTACGCCGCGCCAAGTATCTCAAGTTCGCTCGGTGTACTCGTTCTCACAATTCCCCATTCTTTCGACCGTTCTTAACCACGCTCACAATGGCGCGCTGACCGCTCGACGTTTCGACGCCGCGAACGATTAAGTTGCCTATAACGGCCTGAGCGTCGCCTTCGAGGGATATCGTGAGGTGTAATGATTGCGGTACCTGCGGCGCGGCGCTGACGCGACCGCCGTACTGGAAACTTTGAATACCGACTTCTTCGAAGATTCGATCACCGGCGCGAGCCTGTATGCTTGCCTGCTGCTGCCGGTTGAGGACTACCTCGCCTGGTCGCGCTTTAATCATTACGGAATCGTATCCACGGTCTACGCCTGGTACGCGACCGCCGGCTTCGAACTCCGGTACGAGCATTCCCGAAACGCCGCGCCGGCGAGCTTGGCGCTCAACTGCGGCGCGCAATTCTGCGACAACGCCGTTATCTAAATCCCGGAGCTGATTAGTAAGCCGGGATTCGCGAACCGATTGCGTTTTAATCTGGTTTAGTTGCGAGACGGTTTGCGAGCGGAGCTGCGACCATTGCGCGAGCGCGTCGTATCCTTCGATGCGATCCGCATTTACTGCGCTGATAAGTGTTCGAATCTGCTCGCGCTCAGCTACCCATATAGCGTCTGCCGCCTGCTCGTCTACTTTTCGTTGCTTTGCTTTGCCGAGAAGTACTGCGCCGATAATGAATGGCGCGGCGAGCAGGCCGAAGCCGGTAGCGGCTAGCGCGCCGGCAAGCAGTCCGCCTCCGGCCAGTCCGACGGCAGCGCCTAAGCCGACGCCTATGCCGGCGATACCGCCGCCAATGCCGCCGAGAATCTTTCCGCCGAGAGATTTACCGCCGAGGCCGGTTCCGAGCAGACCGCCGAGGAGCGCAGGACCGGCTACAGCACCGAGTAAACCGCCGAATAAGCCGCCACTAGCCGCGCCGCCGGCTCCGCCAAAGCCTAGTTGCTGCGCTACAGCATTCGAGACGCCGCCAAAGCCGCCACTAAAACCGCTGAATCCGCCGACCGCGCCGGAGAGCGATGGCGCGACACTGATACCGCCGCCGCCGGCTCCACCGCCGAATATTGAACCGCCAAACGTACCGCCGCCTAATCCGCCGAAATTGCCTAGAATGCCGCCGAGGAATCCTCCGCCGCCTCCGCCTCCACCTCCGCCGCCAAAACCGCCCAGCGCCGCTCCTAAGCCGCCCAGCGTGCCACTTGTACCAACACCTCGACCTGTAATACCGCCCTTCCCAAATAAAATAAGCTCGATAATTCCGGTACTGAGCTCGGCGGCGATTTGCGAAAAGAAAGATTTAATCGCCGCTGCGGTAGCCTGGAGAAATGCCTTCGGACCTTTCTCAAATCCCTCGCGGAAAGCGCTCTCGAACGTATAGACAATTCCCTCCTTGAACCGGATGGCTTGTTGCCGCACTTCTTCGAACACCTGAAATTGCTTTTCGAGATCGGCTTGTATGATTTGGGCTCGAATGCGGGATTCATCGACGCCGGTCGTAAGCCCCGCCTGTTCCGCCGTGAAGGTCGGAATATCCTCCTGTTGCGCGCGGAGCCTCGCGCGGCCTTCGAGCACCTGAAGCGTGCGCGCATTCATGGCGGCAATGCCTACCGCCGCGCCTTTCGCATTCTCTTCGAGCTGCGAGAGTACCTGGTTAAGTATCCGAAGCGCGTCAACGGATTCGAACGGTATATTCGGCTCGCGAGCGGCACGTGGAGCACGAGGCGCGCGTCCTGTCGGCTGGCGTCCGAACTGCTGATAGGTTTGCGCGCCGGTTAAGCCGAGAATATTCCGAGTTGAACTGGCCGGCGGTCGAGGTACCGGAATATCGGTAAAGCGCTGCGGAGTTGCCCCAAGTTGCTCTTCGCGGAGGCGCTGAAGCTCGCGAACGATATTATTTACGCTGAACTGATCGAAGATCGATTGCAGGAAGGAGAACTCGCGAGCCGTGGCTTCAATATCGCGAGCGGCGGTTCTCATGCCGCCGGCTAAATCATCCGCGAGAGCAATGCCGAGCGGCGTCGCGCTTTGAAGCGCGTGCTGAAGCGAAATAGCGAGCGCATCAAGGCCGGGACCGAGCCTATCGGCTATCGTGATTTGTACGGCGGTAAACTGCCGGTCGAGTACTTCGAACTCGTTGAAAGCATCTGCCGCGCCCTTAACTACCTGGTTGCTTAAGATTCCGCCTAGCGTGCTCAACCGCTCCGAATAATCCTTCGTTCGAATTACTAACTGCTGCGTTTGCTCAATCGTAATTTCCTGCTTGCGCGAAAGCTCAAGCAAACCCTGCGCGGCTACGGAGCCGGCTTTGCCCATAGCAACGATTCCAGTCGCGGCGGCAGCGGCGGCAGTCGCGAGCGCGGTAACGCCGCCGGTAAGCGCCGTTAGTCTTGTGAGCGTCCCGCCTAACGAGCCCTGAAGATTGACGTTCCCCTGCCGGAGCGCATCGAGCCTGGTTCGCAGCGCTTCGCCCTCGGTACGCATGCGCTTGAACTCATCGGATATTTTGCCTAAGCCGCCGCCTCCGGTACCTCCAGCGGTGACACTTTCGACGCTCTTCTTCGCCCTGTTCGCGGCGTCTTTTACGTCCTTCTCAAACTCCTTCGTATCGGCTTTTACTTTGATTACGATAGCCATTAATTATGACGTCCGGTTAATCCGCGTAGCCGCTGTTCGCGCTCTCTCATCTCTCTCTCTTCTTCGGCTTCCTTCCTTGCTCGCTCTTCGTATCGCCGCTTCGATTCCTGAAAAGCTGCAAGCGCTATCCATTCCTCCGCTTCGAGCGAATGCGGATATAGATAGCTCGCTCCGCACTGCGCCATCTCATGTAAATCATTTGCGCGAAGCATAAGCATTCTTACTTCTATGGGAATCTCGATTATGTATTCGTCGCCTTCGTCGTTTACGCGCTCGTAAGCGTCTACGAGCGCGTGCCTAAGTTTGCCAAATCGGCGCTCCAGTAATCAGCGAAGGCGCGTACAACCGCGCGCTTGTGGGACGGGTCAACGGATTGAATAAACGCTTCGCGCTTGTCCGGATCGTACTCGCCGCCGGCGAGCGATACGCCCTCGAGCCGAGTAAGCAAAGCATCGTATAGAGTAATTGCGGCGGTGAGGTTCGGGTTTGATATCCATCTAGGCTGCTTTGCGCCGCGCACTTGGTAGACTTTGAGCGCGGATCGATGATATGCACCCCATTCGCTCTCGCTCGGACGCCTGAATACGTGCGTATACTGCGGAGCGTCTTCGTTTCCAAGTTCAAGCTTAATGCTGATTTCGGTTGCACCGAGCAGGCGAAATCCGCCGCCATTTTGGCTCGCCTTATCGATTACGCCTTTCGCATAGAAGAGCGCCGCTGCCGCCTTCATCTTATGCTCGGATGGCATAAGCGAGCGGAGTTCATCCGTTAATTCAATCCATTCATTCGGGCTCGCGCCATTGCCGAGGTCGTAACCCTTAATGGCTCGCGCGCACTCATTCCACGTCTCTATGTTTGCGTAATCATCATCGTAAATAGTCTCGATACGCTCGCCATGCGTTATCTCTTCGCTCTTTATGCGCTGGTCGCGCTCTATCTGCTGAGCTTTGCTAGGCCGCTCGAGCCGATGCCAAACGGTATAGCCGCCGGCCTCGAGCGGCGTCTCGATATACTTCTCGTCTAATGGAAACATGCGTACTCCTACCTGAAGTCAGATGCGATTTCGTTTATTACATAGGCTTTGGGGAGGTCTGCCGGGACGCTTTGAACGAGCACCTCGACGGCTACGCCGTATGCGGCATTCCCTTCGTTGTCGGTCGGCGCGGCGGTTCGAAAATTGAACTTCGGTATTTCGACGCCGAGCTCGTACGTTGCCGGACCAGCGCCAATCACCGGACCGCGAACGCCTATAACGAGGTTCGTACAATTCTCGTTCGTGAGGTGAAGCGTATATTCGGGATTTGTTGTATCGAGCAGGAAGGTGAAGCCAATATCCAAGCCCTGCTCCTGCCGCAATACGCGCGTAACGGTATTCGCCGTTCCGCCATCCGTAACCGGCATAGTTAGCTCAGGGTCCGAAGGGCAGCGGTCGCCGATTAGCAGATTGTTGTTGAGCGCAACGGCAAGGTCGACAAAGTCGCAGCCGCTCGCGCCGAGGTCGACTACCGTCGAATCGGGATTGGTATATTTAACGGTGATGCCGCTCTTAGGGCAGGACTGGTCCGAAGCGTACGCCGGGAGGCCGCTCACCGCGTGCTGATTGACGTGATTGCCAGTGCCAACGAAGGAGAACGATAGAGTAGGTCTGTCTCGGCGCGTCTTCGATAATGTCGCCGTTGCCGGGACCATGCCTGTCTCGAGCACCTTCTCGGGTCCGTTCTCTACGATTATCGTAGTACCTGGTAGCTGCGAGCCATCATCCTCAGCTTGCAGCGGCGCGGTATGCTTCGTTCCGGTACCGCTCGCCGCGCTCGTTACCGTCCCGCCAAAGGCGCGAAGCCAAAACCGCGCATAGATAGTAAAGAGCGCTATCTGAGTCGAGAAGTCTACGCCTGGTTGAGCCCAGTAATCGTTGCAGAGATGCGTAGCAAAATGCGTTCCCGTCCCTATCTGGCCGGCATCGCTAGTCTTTTCGATCACCGGAAGCAGATAGAAAGGATTTGATGATACGAGCGCTTCGAAATCTGCGCCGGCGGATACGGCTACGTTGTATGTAGCCTCCGGCAATCTCGACGCCCAAAGTTTAGTATTACGAGTTCGAAATGCCATATATCCTCCGTTTTACTAGCAAATCTCGAGCGTTAAGCCGGCGATGGCCCAGTGGACATATTCCGCGCCGGAATTCTGCAAGCCAATAAGCTCAATTTGTATCTCTTCGTGGTTCGCAATAATTTCCGCATCGTGCTCGTGCTTCGCGAACTGCTGAATAACCGCATCTATTTCCGCCTGGAATCGATCCTCGGAGTTATCCGCATCGGTTCCGATTTCGTGATAATGAACGGCGCTTAAGTAATACTTCGGTTTAGTCGATACGTGATTGCTCATCTCGCCTGTTACCGGGATAATCCGCCGCGTCAAGCACCATCCGTGTACGCGGTTTGAATCATTCGGCGACCTCATCACTGCCGGCCAGTCGCCGGGATCGTGGCCGAGCACCCAGCGATTCCATACAATCGCAAGCGGAGCCGCTACGCGAATCTGCGCGGCTATCGCTTCGCGGATTGCCTTATCGCTTGTCATGCGGCTATGTCCGCCGACGAGAGCCTGTCGAAGCTCTCAATCACATCCGATTGTTTTAATCGTTCGAGGATTTCGGTTATTGCCGGGAAGACATAAGGGCGAGCTGCCATGCGGCGAGTACCGAGCTCTAAGAACGTCTCATATCCGGTGTTGATCGTTAATACGGCTTCCGTCGTAGACGGAAACGAAGTTCCCCGAAAGGTTTCTTGTAATAGCCTGCCGGAGCGAACCCCTGGTGCTTGTCCCGGAGCACTTGCACGCCGTGGCCTGCCCTTATAGGTATATGTTCTTCCGCTCTTCGGGTCGCGAAAGGATCGCCACATCTGCGCCTGAATATCACGCATGATGTGCCGCACAAGCGCTTCGAGCTGCCGCTCTTCAATCGGACCTATCTCAACCTTGATGCTATCGACGATTACGAGCGATGCGGTATCGACGAACCGCCGACCGCCTAAATCCGTAAAGCCTGGTATATCTGCCATAATCTATATCTGCGCTATCGCTTCGATTCGAAGGTGGTAGACGCGCCCTGGTTTCATGGCATTCTCGGTTTGCATCACGCGGTAATGTTGCACCTCGCCGGTATCGGGCGTAATCAGCACCGTTGAGACATTCGCGAGCATCGCCCAGTTAACCAGCGAGCTCGCAATCTCAAGCCGCCACTGCTCGATTGCTCCGCTCTCGATAGTGGGAATACGCCTCGCGGACCAATAGCAACCAAGCGTTATGAGCTCCGCTTCGCCGGCAGCCGGCGTGAGCGCGTAAAGCGTACAAGTAGCGGCTTCGCCGTAGAGCACGCGGCGTTCGCGCTCGAGCACCTCGCGATAAAGCGATTCGCCAAGTACGCTATGAAATGAGCCACACAGAGCCGACATATAAACCTTACTGGTACGCGAACATGCTCGCCCGAACGCTGAACTTGTGTTCTTCCGCGCCTTCAAGCGCGATTACGATAGAGGCGGACGGGTCAACTGCTTCCCACCGGTAGAACCAAATGCCGGCGATTACCGGCTTAATGGTGCAACGATAGACGCCGACCGCGAGCTTCTCGACATTGGCATCGACGCCGTACGTATAGGTAATGTCGATATGGTCCGGGCTTTGAACTTTGACGTTGATCAGCGATGGATCGACCGCGACGCCTTCGGAATTGAGAAACGTACCGTTTTTCAAAATCACAAGGTCGCCTATATCGTAGGTATTAACACAGGTTGCACTCATCGCTTATTACTTCATCCTCGCCGCCGAGCTCATCGCTCACGGTAAATGAAACGCCGGGGTCAATGGTGTCAACAATGCCGCCCGGCGGGACAGGCGCGCTTGCACCGCCATCGTTGAACATTGCCTCATTGAATAACGCCTCATTGAACATCTCACCAGAGTTCCGTACCGATGAAATTCACGCCGCCATTCTTCACGAGGCTGTGCACTACGCCCACATTGGCCTGCACATTGAACCACTCAAAGGAGCCGCGAATGAGGTTTGACGGATCATCAACGTTATAAACGCGGCCCTGCCATGCCTGCGCATAGCCGACATCATTTTGCAGACTGAGCATTTGAACTTTGAGCGCACGTTCGCCTGTACCGCTCGCCACAATGTCATATGGGCAACCATAAGAACCTAAAAATTCGAGCCAGCTTGGATGATGGCCCCACGGAATCTCAACAGCCCGCTTGCACCCCTGCGCCACAAATGACCCTTGCGTTAATTCGCCCAACAACAGCCCCGTATAAAATCCAATGCAGTGCGCATTATCGAGCCAGATGCGGGATGACTGATTCGTAGGCGATAACTTGATGCCATATGCATTTACGTTTGTTGGCTCGTTGTGACTTTCGGTAATTGATCCATCATGAATCAGCACGCGTTCGATGCGATTGCCGGTTTGATTAATCAAATTGATCGCAGATAATTTTGGATTTGGTAAAACCTCAAATATCAAATCCTTGAAGTTGGCCATCACGTTATTGGCAAGCGTTGAGCCTGAATGCTTCAAACCACCAATGAGCGCGCCGGAGCCATCGCCCATACCCGCGCTTGTGAGCGTGCTCTTGATAATTGAATAACCAGTGCCTTGTGGTGGACCGCCTTCGAAAAGCCATGTTGCCGGTGTGGTGTCACCAAAAAACTCAATGGTAATCGGGCTGTCGCTATCATCACGAAGCGGAAG
>Ga0137332_1000085_pt1 | contig 14358 bp, 31 predicted proteins | sample EasRivERMLT200_2_FD_104764 | JGI IMG/M metagenome (GOLD analysis project Ga0137332, IMG submission 104764) | Soil microbial communities from meander-bound floodplain in the East River, Colorado, USA - East River MetaG ERMLT200_2 | ecosystem: Environmental > Terrestrial > Soil > Floodplain ...
GCGTAAAAGATGATATTCGTCAGTATCATATTCTCGAACATCTTGTTCATGTTCAGCATGTCCTAATCTATCTATAGCGCCATTCGGCCATTTCCATCTTTTCTTCTGCTCGTTTAATACGGCACCAGTAGATGGATAATATTTTCTTTGCCTATCTAATATTTCTCTTTCGACGTCAGCATAAGTACGGCGCATGTATAATCCTCTATAATTAGGATTATTATGCAGTCCGTACAAAATGGGCAACAGAACCAGTATTTCACTTTTGCCAGGACCTTTTACACCACCATAAAAAGCTTCAAATATATCAAATGGTATGGTTATGAACCTTTCTTGCTTAGGTTCAGGCATCCATTTCTTTATTTCAGATTCTATTGGCGATGTTACCTCGACCATTATTAATCATTAACTGGTGTATCAGCAGGTTTATCAGCCTTAAGACCTTTAACTTCAGCAATAATATTAACCAGGTCTTTAGCAGCACTAATATATTTCTCTGCAAATGGCTTAACTTTTTCTTCCTTAAGCAAATCTTTACCAAAACTTAATTCAAGAGCCTGAACGAATGGAGAAGCTGCTTCTACAGCAGCATCAATTTTCTCTTGTTTAGATTTCTTACCTTTAATCGATTCAACTAAAGCCATACCCATATTGATTAGATTAAGAACCTGGAAAATGTTAATCTTTTTCATCTTGTCTCCTTATCTATTTCTGTTAATATTTTATCTTCAATTCTTTGGTCCAAAGTTGACGGAATTAGTTTGCCACTAATAAATGCCATAATAATATTACCTAGATGGGCCAATGCTCCACCAATAAAAGATGGAGTCCATACATCATCAAACGAACCCAACTGTTTAATATCAGCACTTATAAGAAGAAGCATCATTCCAAGTGATGCCGCACCTAATGTCCACCCAATACTTTTATTATTCATAACTATGATTACTTATAACAAACGAGTTAAGAATTGTGTAGCAACCCAAAAAGCTAGACCTGCTGCAATTAAACGATTCCAATATGGACTAGTATATGGAAATGCAGCCAGAACAAAACAAACGAAAGCAAAGACTAGAAATACTAAATCCATTATTTATCTCCTGGTTTTTTACTAACATCAGTATTTACTGCTGCAGTAATAGCTAACTTATCTCTTTCACTCTTTAAATCATTGACTAATATTTTCATTTCAGCAAGTTGTGCTACAGCTTGATTAAGTTCAGCTTTAACAGCTGATAAATTAGAATTAGTTAGAGTATGAACTTCTTGAACCTGATGACTTATAGCTTCTGATTTAACTAGAGAATCATCCATCTTCTTACCAGTTCTAACAGCTACAATAATATTTACTATAACCGCACCTAATGCAGTTACTAGAATACCTATTGAGCCAACCATGTTAAGAACTTCAGTTGAGTCCCACATAATTATTTGATTACCTCATTGAACCAATCAACCTCAATCATATGATGATTTGGTGATTGAGTCATCTTAGCTCTAGACTGATGTTCAATGCCGTAACCTAACTTTTTCATATGCCTGAAAAACTCTTTTAACTTAGTCCAATTATAAGGATTATCTGCGCTATCTTTACTAGTCTTAATAGTCCCATCAAGATTATGAGTATCAGTGCGCGCCCCATCACTTGAGAATGTTATACGCCACTTATCATGTGGACCATCATCAATAAAATGATTCCAGGTAGAATGCGGTCCACCCTCATATAGTCTGTTCAAATCACTTAACTGTTTAAGTTTAGCCCCATGAAAAGAAATGAAATCATAATTCTGACCAATCTTCATATTCTTATATTGACCAGGAGTATCTTCATTTCTATTCACATCTATTAATGCGCCTGGAACTTCTGCTCTAACTAAATCTCTTACTCTTTCATGTAATCCTTTTTCAGGTAGTTCATTACCAATCCTGAACATATTAACATGCAGGTCTAGTAATGGACAGACTTTCTTAATGAATTCTTTACACCATTTATCAGGAAGTAATTTAGTTAGAGTAGAATCATCTGGTGGCCAATAGATACCATTGACATTGTTACGCCAGAATGTACCAATTTGCTGCGGGCCGGGCTTTCTATCTGACCATGAATATAATTCAAGAAAACACCAAGGAATTACAATACCAGCTTTATTAAACTTTTCTTTAATTTCGAGTAATCTTTCAAAATACCTGTTATCCCAATCAAACAAATCCCACTTACCATCAGGTAATTTTTTGAATGGAAATACACCATTACCACTACGGCTAGCATTGATAAGATTAATACTAGAGTATTGAACACCACAATCAATAAATCGTTTAAGTGTTTCATCAATGTCGTGATTAACGCCAGTAAGTATTCCGGCAATGGTCATTCCAACACGAGGATGTTGATTTAATGGCTTGAAATTAGGATTCTCAATAACAGAAATATCTTCACCATAATCAGCAGGATTAACTCCAATTTCTTGGAGTATAGTCCTAACTGTTTTATTATCAACTAAACGGCGCCATGACATTTCACCTATTTTTTCGAATAGTTGTTCTATGTCATTATGACCAGGATTTTTATCAACCCAGGCTTTTCCTATACGTCTGATTTCGTCAAATACGAATTTATTATAATCAGCCATGATTAATCTCTATTAATCTAATGTTTTAATCTCTGTCGCATGGACTTTATCTTCCATTTGCTTGGGTATAAAGTCTACTGTATCACCGACTTGTAGCTTATTAAATGTTTTAGATTCTTTAACTAAGAAAGTCCAATGAAAGAAATGGTCAACACCATTCTCTCCCTGAATAAATCCATAGTTCTTCTTGAGTGATTTAATCCTACCGCGAATACAACTATTTTCCATCTGATTATCCCTATAAATTATCCTCTAGAATTCTTAGCATAAATATCTACTGTACCACCCACTATTGCTACTGAAATTCTATATCTTAACGCTTTACGGGGTCCAACAATAGATGCATGTTTATAACTAGATACTACAGCCCATGCTATTGTAGCTTCAATATGCCATGTACCAGCAAATGCAGGGTCATGTGCAGATTCTATTACTATAGTACCAGCAGATGTACCTGCACTAAAATTTACACCAATTTCTACTCTATCTGCTTCTTCTGCTTGTGGTATAGGACCAGCAGCATTTAATGCAGATATAGCAGCAGCGACTCTAGCATCGTATAGTATCATACAATTTACCTTGTTATTACAACCTCAGCATCAACTACTTCAAAATTTTCTTTACGTATTTGCTGTGGTGAATAGAAATGAATGTTATTAGTTACTGGACTATTAGGTTCTTTCGGCGTAGTCTTATCAATAACTCGTGCCGCATTAGCTGCTATCTGACTTAAATCAGTAGCTTTAGATGCTTCTAATTTCTCATCAGTAATATGTTCTAATGCTTTTCTACTAACTTTATGTGCTAACGAATTTAATTTCTTACGCTTATTATCGTTATGCCGTTTTAAATCACTATCTACTATCTTATTAACCATTCTATCTGTAGAAGTGCTATCACCTTTATATGCATTAACAGACGACATGGATACATCATATTCCTTTGCTATTTCTTTAGTCGTAGCTATGCCATCAATTGCATCACCTGCTATTAATTTTCTAATAGATTCAGGTGTTTCAATGCAACCTTCAGGTCGGCCCTTCTTAGGCATATGAATAACTTGAGATTTAGATGGATTACATCTGTTAATCTCTAATTCAAATGCTTCATCATCAACAATTAGCATTGGCATATGACTATCCTATAATTATTTCAGGCTCATTAACACTGACTGACTGGGGTTGTAAAGATTGGTTAAAAGTTAGTTGTCTAAGGAAAATACTTCCATTAAACAGTACTTTAATACGTTCCTTCCAATCTAGTTTCCATCTAGTAATAACCTGACCATCAGTAGTTCTAATAGCTGGCAATGGTAAATATTCAGGTTGGTCTTTAGCAAAAACTATCTCTAGGTCTTTTGCTTTAAGTTGATTAGGTAATACTGGACTAATAGGTATCATGTTATCTTTCTGGTAAATATAATGATTGCACGTAACTTCTAGTACTTATAATTTGTGGATAAGTAGTTCTAGTAATACCCAACCATGTACCCATTGATGCATTTGATTGATGATAAGGGATTCCATACATACTGGTAGGATAGCGATAATTAGTAATTACTTTACCAACTATACCATCTAATCCTAACACCTTACCACTAATTACAGTAGTAACAGTACGTATGAAACCCCTTCTATTCATTTAAAATCTTTCTACCTTATCAGCTTTAACAGTTAGTTTATGCTGTGTCTCAACAGCAACATTAACAATCTTACCATCAACTACCTTATATCTATTATCAATAGTAACAAGTCCATCTTTCTTATCATTTAGTTTTGGACCTTCATTAACATGTGGCGGATAAACAACTTCTACATTGTTATCAGGACCGAATGATTCAATCTTTACTCTAAGATTAACTACCTGTCCAACCTCAAGTTTCCTGCCATTCTTATCTACTACACGTAATGACTGACGAGATACCTTAACTTCAATTTCTTCTGTACCCAATAGACGCTTTAGAGTAATGGGTGCATTATTATCTGATGATTTATTAGATGCGCTAGCATCAACATCTTTACCATCAGCTTTAAGACCTGCTGCTGTATCACCTGAACCTGGCTTATTAGTACCAGTAACAACATTGGTACCAACAGTTTTTTGATATTCTTTTTCAGCAATAGCTTCCTCTTTTATTACTTGTGCATCAGATTTTGATTCAGTCATTGATTACCACCTTTTCATGGCGCTTCGCCACAGGAATTACACCCCTATTGTAATGTTATATGTTAATAATTAATAGACATATATCGTTACGTAATTTTTACATACTATTCTCCTAGAGCCTGTTCAGAGGTAGCCGTTTACACAAGTCAGTATACCATAGTCCGATTCGCAAGTCAACATCTGAACATTTGATTTGAAAGAAATGAATAAGAAATACTAAATATGGTACCTTAATTTTTATAGTTAAAATAATTCTTAAAATATATACCCTATCAACCGATTAAGGCAACCGCAATAATCGTGCCATATGGTACCACTATATATAGGGGTATGGGGGTACCTACCACAACATATGGTATGCGCTGATACAATTTGATACAAAAAAATACAAGGCTGATACAATTAATGGTATGCCTTATGCTATAGCAAGTAACGTGCCACTGTATCGTATACCATATGTTGTGGTATGATATATGGTATCACTACATTATGTGGTTGACAGCTTAGGCCCGGTCCTGTATCATCGTTTGTAGATAGTCTAGTTAACTCAGATTGAATAAGGATTACATCATGCAACTACTTGATGTGGCTAAACAGATTCGACCGATTATAGAACGTGCAGTAAAAGATTTAGGGCCGGACCTTGCAGGATATTCAGTTATCGATTTGGTTTTAGATAATGTTGACGTATCAGTAATCGATGCCAAATCTGCATTAGTAGTTGCTGGCATTGACAATCTTTTGTCTACACGTCTTGTCCGTTCATACTCAAAATAGGAGATTACATATATGAAAGCAAAATTGATTAGGTGTCAAATCTGTAGCGATTGGTTTTCACCATTCCGCCGAACGTGTCCTGCATGTGGATGTGCTCGTATTTATGTAGATAGTCGCAATATGATACATGTAGACCCATCAAACGAGAGTAGACCATTAATCCATGTAGTCAATGGGACTACTCGCTACAACTTTTCGGCGCATGCTCTTGAAATTGCGCGCATGCTTAACTCTCAGGAGTAATCAAATGAAATACACTTTTACCGTTCATGGCGATTTAGTTCATACATTTGAAGTTGAAGCAAAAGATAGACCAACAGCGATTAAGTTTGCACGCGAACGAATGAAGTTACTCGAAAAGATAATTCGTGACTGCCGTAAATTAGGTTTATCAAAGGAACAAACGATAAGCATACTAGGCATTACGATTAAAAAGGATTGACAGCTTGCTAGGATGCATGATATACTAATAATGTATCATGCATCTTATGGAGGTTATCAGTTATGCCATATGTAGTTACCGTACAAAGATATGACAATTATTATGTATATGGACTATTTGAGTCTAGAAAGGATGCATGTAGATGGGCTGAAAATCACTTAGACGGGTTTGACTGGCACGTCGCGCAATATACCATAGTCGAAAGACTCGATTAGGCTTGACAGCTTAGGCCCGGACTGCTATACTATCTTTAGTTGAGTCGATACGGCCTAAGCAATTCCGCTGGGCCGAACATGTAGGAGAGTATACGTTATGAAAACCGAAACATTCTCAGGCGTCGTGGAAAATGCATATGGAGAAAAGCTGACAACTCCAGTAAAGTTTACTGGCACATTTGAAGCATACGAAAAGTATGAGGACATGCAAGCAAAGAATGATGTTCCTTCAAACGATGATGTATTGCAATTCCGCAATAATCAGTTGAAAGCAAACGCCAGACAAAAGGCAATGACGGAAGCATTGGAAGCTGCTGGAATTAGCAAACCTGACCCGAATGACCCGAAAGTTGTATTGGCTCGTATGATTCGAGATGTGGAAAAGCTGGATATTCCACAAGAGCAGAAGGACATGATGAGTGCAGTCCTGAAGCAGAAGCAAGTAGCGTAAGTAAGTAGACAGATTGATAGGCTGTAGGATAGCATGAGTATATCATGTATCTTACAGCCTATTTGTGTGTCTACATGTTTTCGATACATACATACTTTCGGATGAATGTTCAGAAGAGTGAGTGAGAGAGTCTGAGTGAGTAGTGCATATTGGCATATGGACGCACCTTCCGATTACGGTTTTGTAAGCCGGATTCGGATTTTCTTATGTATTTTTTTTTATATATTTATAAATAATTAAATAAATAAAATGTAAAACTGACTTGGCACGGGTTTTGAGGGTCTTGACAGGTCCGCCTAGGCGTGCTATACTCTAGACAGTGACTCCCTCCCTCTCAGAGAGGGGTCTGAACCCGGCCCCGGACGGTTTACATGTATGGGAATATACACAGACAAGCATAAATTAGATGAAGGGCCATGTGTTATATGTAATTGGCCTATAACTGAGCAACATAGAATTAGACCGGGCCTTAAATATGGTGGCAAATACACTAAAGAAAACGTAGTCAACTTATGCAAAGGCCATCACAAGTTAGTGCATAAATTAATAAGACAAGCTGAAAAACAATCAAACTTTAACGAATATGAATTTGGTGACTTCATAAAAGCCGCAAAGCAATTATATGATGAAAGCAGAACAATATGAGTAGCACGAAAGCAAAACGACACATACATAAGTATCGCAAGGTTGAAGTAAACAATGTAAAAGTATGGGCCTGTGCATTACCTACATGTAGTCATCATATGCCTAAGCATTACGAGAATATGGTTTTAGGCAAAATGAGTATATGCTGGGGTTGTGGTAATGAGTTTATACTAGATGAAAGAGCGATGTTACAAGATATGCCTGAGTGTTATAATTGCGCTAAAGGCATAACACAAAAGGATAATGAAGTAATTAAAGACTTTAACATTGACGAATATCTTGCTGATATTCAGAGAAAAGTTGAGGCGAATAAATGATTTCTGATTTCAATTGTATGATTGGAGAGATGAATAAATGAACAGATACAGATTACTCATTAGTTATGATGGCAGCAACTATTATGTATATCAGGAAGCAGTCAATATACATATTGCTATTAATCAAGTATTAGAAAAAGAGGAAATAAATCTAGAAAATATTATAGCGATAGAAGTATTGAAAGGCTAAACCTTAATGGTTTAGTAGGCTATTTATGGGTATCATTGGCTAAATATGACTATGATACACTGTCATGCAGTAACTATAAGTAGCCTATTAAGTCATTAACGTATAACACAGGAGCATAGATGTTAAGCCACCATTTTCAGCCATTAGAACTAAATCCTATAGTATGTCGAGTATGCAAGCGTAATATGCTCGCGCATTTGGCATCGGGTAAATGTGATGTTTGTGGTAAAACAGAAGTTAAGCAGGTTACTAATAGCACAACAGGTAAAACAGAAGATAGGTCTATACTTGAAGTAGTAAATGGTATTCTCGTTTGTTCTAATTGCAAATCAGATGAGATAGAAGCCGCAGGTATCAATGATACACGAGCTGATGACGTTAATGGTAATAAACCATTACCTGAACCAATAAAAAGATTAGAAGATGAAAGACATAATACACCTGCTATACAGTTCACTAATGATTATAGCGCATTAGTAGACCTACCACAAAATCAGAATGAGTTTTTTAATGCAGAAGTAATAGATATTATCGCATTAGAGAAAAAGATTCTAGCTGATAATACAATACCAGCAGAGAATAATAATAAATGGATATTCTTTGCTAAACAGCTACAGGCTCGGCAATCCTACATGCAACAGGCGTTAATTAAGGTTATTGAATTAGGTAATGAGACACGCAATAGGAATGCAGCATTACAAATGTCATTAAATCTATTAGGCGCTAAGTTAAGAAAAGAAGAAAGAGATGCTATACAGTTAAAGTATGCTGATTATCAACCAGCTAAACCACCTATTAAAGTATTGCATCCTAGACAGTCGGCGCAGGAAAAAGTAATAGAAGGTGTCGCTAAAATGATGTTCGCGCCTCGTAAAGATGGTATCATACAATGGGAAGCATTAACACATGAAGAACGTGAAGCATGTTTAGGTAAAGCACGAGCAGCATTTAAGGGTCAGTTGAATGATATTAGAGAAATAACTAAGAATGATACATCATCTAAAAGAGATGATGATGACCCTAATATGGTTAAGAAGTAATTAGCAGGTCCGTTAGGACTATGGATGTAATGTTCGATAACTAAATAGGAGTCGATATGAATGTATTTGACCATGTTGTTATTCGTGATTTTAGTGTTTCAATGCCTCCTGAAATAAAGCAAATAGACTTAAAAGATGCAAGTCTATGTGAAGAATGTAATACTGAAATTGCAGTTATGGGTCTTAAAATTGAAGTATTAGGTGAACCATCCTATTTGCCATTATGCACTAAATGTGCTAGAGAAATGTCTCTTACTTTACAGAAATTAGTACGATTGTTAGGTGAGACAGATTAGTAATTAACATTTTATAACTGCTCACGAATCTAATCATATCGTTCATAAATAGATTCGTGAGCAGATACAAGGGGTTAATTATGAATATGAGTATAAGACATGAATAGAAATGACGCAACTAAATTAACACGCGAATTACTTGACGCTAATGGCTTAAGTGATTACGGTGTTAGATTAGTTACTGACATTAACTCTAATTTCTTAGGTAAGTGTAGTTATCAGCATAAGTGTGTATATCTGAATGCACATCATATCGACCAGCATCATTCCGTATTAGTTAAAGATACTATTCTGCATGAGATAGCACATGCTCTTACACCTAATCATCAACATGATGATGTATGGCGAGCTAAAGCAAAAGAATTAGGATGCACAGAATTATCTGCATGTGCATCATTTGGTCTATCATTAGAAGCTATTGATGCTATTCGTTCAGGTCATGTGGTAGAAGTATCATATGAAGAAGAAACTGTAACTACACGTAAACCAGTTCATAAAATACACAAGTTACAAGATTTATGCCCTACATGCGGTAAAGTAGCTAAAGAAATAGCACAGATAGTTACTGTTGAGAAAGTTCGTAATTATGTATGCACTAATAAGATACATGATAGACACCTATTCAAATCATTAGTAGGTAAGCCAGCTAATTGCCCATTATGCAGTAAGCCTACAATATTACTTGCCGATGAAATAATTATTGACGAAGATATTCAAATGACCATGCTTAATTGTGGTCATGTAATTCGTAAGATTATACCTAAAGCAACACCATATGGCGAATTTATCACACAAGGTAAAGGTGATTTAAAGTGTAAGCATGAATGGACTAACATAGATAAACCAACTGAATGCGTTAATTGTGGTGCATTTAAGTTATATCCATTTCAAGTAGAAGGTTCTCAAGCTATAGAAAAAGGTTTAGCTCTTAATAGAGGGTTCGCATTATTTGATGATGTTGGATTAGGTAAAACAGTTCAGCCATTACCCGTATTATTCTATCATGCTAAAGAGAGAATGCCATATCTATTAGTAGGTAAAGCTGGACCGAAGTATCAATATCTTAAAGAATTTGTAAACTGGCTCGGGCCTGCTCATTTTCCACAAGTAATTAATACAGCTAAAGATGCTCTCATTCCCGGCCTATCAGGTTACATTATATCTTATGCTGCATTACGCAAGTTTGACCTAAACAAGTTCGTTGAAATAGGAATTAAGACAATCATATTAGATGAATGTCAAGCAATTAGTAATCCTGATGCATCACAAACGCAAGCAGTTAGAGAATTAATTAAACTAACTGGTGCTAAAGTAATACCTACATCTGCTACACCTTGGAAAAATAGAGGCACTGAATTATTCGTAGCACTTAATATATTAGACCCGAAGAAATTCTATTCGTTTGAAGATTTCAAGCGTATCCATGTTGACATCTATACTGAGAATGGTAAAAGTAAAATAGGTGGTATTAGGAATCCTACTAGATTTAAGGAATTTATCAAGCATATATGTATTAGACGTGAAGCTGAAATAGTAATGCCTCAATTACCTAAAACTAATAGAACTAAATACTATTGCAAGGTTCCTGACCATGCTAAATTTGCACTTCAATCTGAAGTAAATAATTTAGTTAAGATGTATAATGAAGCTGTTATAGGTGGTGAAGACCCTAATAGCTTTAAGAATAATGCTAAGATAATGCAATCACTCATGCGTATGAGACAGATTGTAGGTGTTGCAAAAGTTCCAGCTACAATAGAAGCTGCTGAAAAGTTCTTAGAAGAATCTGATAAGAAGTTAGTTATTTTTCTACATCATAAAGAATGCATGGCGATGGTAGAGGAGCAACTTAAAACTCTATTCAAAGAGTATAATGATGATGCACCTAAACTACTAGTCTTATCAGCTAAGAATGATTCAATGGAACGCACTAGAATACAGGATGAGTTTAATAATAGTAAACGTGCGTTCATGATTGCATCTACATTAGCATCAGGTGAAGCATTAAATCTACAAACTGGTTCCGATTGTATAATGATGGAAAGACAATGGAATCCTGCTAATGAGGAACAAGCAGAAGGTAGATTTAAACGTATTGGTCAGATGTCTAAGCATATTAATGCAATCTATATAGAAGCTGAAGATTCTATTGATTCTCATCTAGATAGAATTGTGCACAGAAAACGTATACAATTCCGTAAAGTAATGAATCATGAATTTCTTGCTGATAATGATATGTTACCATGCAGTATATGTGCTTCTACAAGAGCAGAACATGATATTAAATGGAATGAAGGTAGTATCATTAGTGAGTTAGTGCAATCTATTGTGGCATCTCATAATAAGGAGAAGGCTGCATGATTATAATATATTCGCTTGCATACCTAATTTGTTTATTTGAAGTATTAATTTGTTTCGATAAACATAAATCATTAGGAGTAAGCATATTATGGCTAATGAGTTTAATCATATGCGTGGTATTGGTAGTGTTAGAAGTGAGATGTCCATCATGCTAGATGAACAACAGAAAATTCAATTAATACAAGCGTCTGAAATATTACGTCAAGAGGCTCGGCGGTTTCGTAAGATTTATGATGATAATGATTCAAAAGAATTTCAAGCATTAGAGAAGTATTATGAATTAAGTAAAATAGCACAATCACTCGAAACTATTGCAGGAGTTGATTCGATATGAAGATGTTTGAATATCTTGCAGGTCCGTATGGACCACTTAAAATGCTCACTCAAAATTACTATACAGATTCTACTGGTGTTATTAGAAGACTTATTCCTAAATTGCGTGGTAAGAAAGCTAGAAAAATAGATAAGATTAAAAGACATAATGCTAAGTTTGATTTGGAGCATAAGAGAAATGAATAAAACAGTAACTGAACTAGAACTATCAATACTCAATAAAGTTAATGCACGTAAGATGGTAGCTGCACGAGCACTAATGTCTGAATTAACTATGGAGAATATTAGCTGGAATCCACATCATCTCAGACAAGTATTAATTGATTTGGCTAATAACAGACATATACTTGAAGTTGAATTCTTATATCCTGATGCATCAAACGAATCAGTATTTGTTCCTAAAAATACCGTTATAGGTTATAGAAAATGACTAATAATTGTCAATGGTTTTGTGAACTTGTTATAAGATTCTCAGTATTATCTGGTGGTTTTCTCCTTCTAATATTTGGATGGACATGGAAGGGATTTACTAAATGATTGATAAAAAGAAATTAATTAAAATTTGTGAAATGATACGAGATGATATGAAAAGTGATTCAATTAATTTTGATGGTAAACTCTTTAATGGAAAAGTTGTAGCAGAATATTTTGGTAATCAAGGTGCGGCTATTGCGACTTTGAGTGATATTGTTAAAGAAATTATTGAGAATAAATAAATGAACATACTAATCATAGGTGATAGACGATGGAATGATTTAGATACCATACGTCTAGCTCTAGAACCATTCTCTCATAATAAAGATAATATAGTTTTCCATAAATTAGAGTCCGGCGCAGCTTTAGTAGGTAAAGTAGCAGCTAATCAATTAGGTATGCAATCTAAGCATGTAACAGAATCACCTGAAGGAAATGATAGCGATATAATTAATATAGACCTAATTCTTTGTTTCCATAATTACATCTATGGTTCTAAGAAATCATTAGCTGTAATTACGCAAGCAAAGAATTTGAATATTCCATATCAGGTTATAGGTAATAAAAATGAGAATTGATTTAAGACTTAATGATTCAGTAGCAAATAAATTAAGATTAGTCTGTAAAGATACTAAAAAAGATGAGGAACAGATTATAGATTATTTGCTTAACTGGTTTATTACTACTCATTATGATGAAAAGATGAATTATGTAGGTAGAAAATGACTGATACATTAATTCAAATAGAAGCACCTAACATAATAATTAAGAAGCAGAACGTAATTCTAGATGCAACTGTATTAACTGCATTAATGAATTGCGAGCGGTATCTCGATTTACGTTTTAATAGAAATCTTATACCTATTAATGGTAACAGCAATGCATTAGAAGCTGGTATCGTGGTGCATAAGATTCTAGAAGAATATACTAAAGCATTACTACATGGTGATTCACGTAATGTTGCTATACAAATAGGTATGGCAGCAGGTGATGAAGCATATAAGATAGCAGAGAATGTTCCTGAAGATAACGTATTAGATAAGCAGGGTAAAGTTAAGTTTGTTGGCTATCAATGGATTATTGCTACAATGCAGCAATATTTCGAGAGATGGAAAAATGATAGCTGGACTCCTATTGAATCAGAAAAAGTGCACGGCCAAGTAGTATATGAAGATGAAGAAGTTCGTGTATTATGGAAAGCCAAATTAGATAGGATAGTAGATACATTTCAAGATGGTATATTACCCGTTGACCATAAATCAATGAAGATGAATCGAGACACAATAAAATTAAACAATCAATTCATGGGTCAGTGTCTTGTTGCAAAAACTCGTAAGGTATGCATAGATAAAATAGGATGGCAAAGGTCATTAAAGCCTGAAGAAAAGTTCTTGCGTGTAATGATTAACTATACTGACCAGCAATTAGCTGAACAGATAGGTGTAATAGGTTATTATGCTAAGATATTATTGAATTTGAAAGAACAGAATTACTATCCACCTCGTTATACCTATTGTGATAAGTATAATGGTTGTATGTATCGACGTGATATATGTGAATCGAATCCTGATGATAGAGAAAGAATGATACAGTTAAACTTCAAGCAAGGAGAAACTTGGGACCCAACTAATCCTGATGATAGTGATGATTAATATGATTATATATACTGCACACGAAATGCCAATTAACTATGTCGGCCCAGCTATTATATTCAATGCGCCGAAAAACAAATATGAATTCGTAATAACTAAAATCTTACGAGTAGCTACAAGAGAAGAATATATAAATCACATAAAGGAATGTAGACAGGAACAATTTATAAATAGTAGTGTTGATAATCCTATATACAACTTTTATGAAGTAGAAGTATTAGATTAGTTATGAGCTACGATAATTACCCAACTAAACAAGATGATAGTGATGATTGATTAATATGATTATAGCAGCAGCAATGCCAATGGAAATTGGAATAGCTTTAAGCAGATTATATGAAGGCCCACAAACTAAAGGTGAGCGAGTAA
>Ga0137332_1000089_pt1 | contig 13358 bp, 14 predicted proteins | sample EasRivERMLT200_2_FD_104764 | JGI IMG/M metagenome (GOLD analysis project Ga0137332, IMG submission 104764) | Soil microbial communities from meander-bound floodplain in the East River, Colorado, USA - East River MetaG ERMLT200_2 | ecosystem: Environmental > Terrestrial > Soil > Floodplain ...
CATTTCCCGGGCATGTGAAGCATGAGCCCCGTCGCTTCGTAACGCCCGCCGGCTGCGGGCTTGACCACCACCTTGTAGTTCATGCCGTGGTTGTGGTCGGGCATGAAGCCGTCCACCCGCACGCTTTCGGGCGCCGGCTCGCCGCCCTTGGGGCAGACCGCCATCTCGACCGCGAAGTGCTGGCTGATGGCGACCTTCTCCGGCTTGGTGCGATAGGACAGCACGAAGCGCTCCGACTCGACCCTGCGCCCGCCGGGAAGATCGGCAACACAGGACTGAGCTACCGCCGAGAACGGCACGATGGCAGCGGCTAGAAACGTGCAGATCTTCAGAGCTATCCTCATCCCTTCACCAAATACCCGTATGGAAACTGACCGTCGATGAACGCCGGTTTCATTTGTTTTTCAGGCTAGCCGCCAGCGGGCCGAAGACGGCCTCGCCGTTGCGGTAGGCGATGCGTTCCGCCACGTCCCGCGGCAGCGCCGACAGCCACATACGCGCCAGGCGCGCGTGCTCCTCGACGAAATACCAGCGCTGCGGCGAAGGGGTGTCCGTGCCGACCATGAAGCGGTCCGGCAGCTCCAGGAACAGCGGGCGCCATTCGGGGCTAAGCCTGCCCTCCGGCGCATGATCGGTGCGCCACGCCAGGTCGCACCACAGGTTCTGGTGCTTCAGCAACATCTCGCGCACGCGCGTCGGGCTGTCGAAGCCGGCATGCGCCCACAGCACCCGCGCGCCGGGGTCCTGTCTGAAAACGCGCTCCACCGCGTCCGCGTCGGAATGGATGTGGATGAAGATCTTGTGCTCGCGCGCGAGCTGCACCATGCGCCGCGGCACCGGCAAGTCCGCGTCGGCCCCGTAGACGTGAAACTCCCCGATCGCGACGTAGCGGTAGCGCTTGAGCCGCCCCTCGACATACGGTATGACGGACTCGTCACGCACCCACGTCGAGATGTCGCCCCGCACGCGGTACGGACGCAACTCCGGAATGACGATGTCGGGCGCTTCCGCGTAAAGCGCCTGCGTGCCGTCGTCGTTCGAGCTCGATATCAGCGCCTGCCGTACGCCGGCCTTGCGCAGGATTTCGATGGCCGTCTTTGGCGGCAGCACGTCGCGAGTGTCGTGGGAATAGTGCAGGTGGGCATCGAAGAGCGGCATTTCGGCCGCCACCGCGACGGAGGTCGTCGCGAAGCCGACCAGGAGCGGGAGACCAAGGACAAATGCGCGCATCGCGTCAATGATAACCCGGCTGCGCACCACCTGGACCGGCCGCCCCCCGCGCCGTTTCCGGGCGGCGAGGAGTGGTTCGGGCACACGTCGGTCACTTTCCCGCAGGCTTGCCTGCCGGAGCGGGCGCTTGCGTGCCGGCTGGAATCGCATAAACAAACGCCCAGTCGGAATACTTGGCCTTGCCTTCAAACCTGGCATCGCGGAGCCGGAAATTCGCGCTCTTGAAAGGCTGGCCGTCCGAAAGACTATGGACGCCCATAATGCCGCCATCCGGCGCTTTTATCAGCCCCCACTCGCGCTTTCCGGTAATCGGATCGGGGTACAGCTGGCGCAGGTATCTTTGCGTATTCGGATTGCGTGGATCCTTCAGCAGATCCGCAAGCTCTCTCGGATATCGATTCGTGGTGCCGGCGCCATTCTGGAAATACAGCTCGATCGCGCGTCGATACTGGTTGCCGACAAAGATCAGTTCCGCTTCATTTTCGCGCAGTCGCGACGTGTGCCAAACCTCACCCGCCAGCGACCAGCCGACGCCCATGAAGGCCAGAACGAACAATACCGTCAGGTAGGTGAAACCGGCGTGGGGCCGGGCCAGCACGCAAGCTACGCGCGTTCGCCGCCGCTCGGCGTCACCAGTCACCGTAAGAGGTACCGTCACTGGCTTGCCCCGGGGCGCCGCTGCGCACATCGAAAACGGCGCCCTTTTTCGGGTCGTCGGGCGCGACAACCACCCAGGTTGTCGAGCTTTCCGTAACCGGGTCGACCGGCACCTTGCGGAGATATTTTTCCGCGGCCAGCGCTTCGAGCGCATCGGGATATTTTCCCTTGTCCCCATAGTACTTTTGCAGCGCGTCGCGCATCTGATTGAGGTTCTCCCTCAGCACGGCCTCCTTGGATTTTTCGATGCTGCCGAAATATCTCGGCACCGCGAGCGTCAGCAGGGTGGCTATTATCGCCATTACCACCAGCAGTTCGATCAGCGTAAAACCCGGGCGGCGCATTGCCTGTCCTACCATTCCCGGTACGGCCTTCCGTTCAGGCCTTTCCCCGCAGCCAGGGAGAAGACGTCGAACACGTCGTCCCCCTCCCTGGGGTCATCGGGGGGACTGGCGTAGCTGCGCTTTCCCCACGACGCCGCGGTGGAAACACCGGGATCGGAAGCAAAAGGATCGCCTGGCACCCGACGCAGGAAATAGATCTTCGCCTTTTTCGGGTCCTTGATATCGTCGACACCCATCACGAGCACGTCCAGCGACTTGGGATAGCCGGAATCCCCGGGCTGCCTGGCAATTCTTCCTTCGTCCCATGCCTGCTTGTGGGCATCAAGCGCCTCGCGGATCTCCCGCAAGTTCCTGCGCAAATCCTGCTCCCTGCTGCGGGTCACGGCAAGTTCGCCCAGGGGCACGGCCGCCGTTGCCAGAATAGCAACGATTGCGACCGTGATTACCAGCTCGACGAGGGTAAAGCCCGAAGAAACGAAAGGCGTGTGACGAGTCGCGCCGAGCCGTACCATACCCTGTTATGGGGTCCCGCCCGGGGCCTGCGGGACTAATGGAGCCCCGGGCAGCGGCCGGACTGGTGCAGCTTGCGGCGTCACCGGTGCGATACCTGGCGCGGCGGCCCCCGGTCGCGGCGCGCCCGGTCCGACGGCCGGTGGCGCTGAAGATGTCAGCGGGGACGCTCCCGTTGCGGTCTCGGTTCCTGCGGGAAACTCGGCAACGCGAGCCTCCGGCAGCGCCAGCGTGCGCAAGAGCCGCGGCGTAATCAGCAGCACCAGCTCGGTGCGGTTTATCTGGGTGCTGTTTGATCCAAACAGCCTTCCCACAATGGGCAAATCTCCCAGCCCCGGCACTTTCGCTGCAGATTGACGATCCTCGGTGGTGATGAGACCCGCCAGCACTTGCGTCTCTCCGTCGCGCAGACGCAGCACGGTGGTGGCGTTGCGCGTGCCAATTTGATAAGTCAGCGTGCTGGATGTCAGGCTTCGAACTTCCTTGACGATATTGCTCACTTCAAGCGCGACTTTCATTGCAACATCATCGTCGAGGAAAATGTTCGGCTCCACCTCGAGCTTCAATCCAATATCGAGATAGCTGACCGACTCGGAGACGAATCCGCCGGATGCCGCGGCGGTCGTCGTGATGACCGGAACCCGTTCGCCGATATGGATCTTCGCCTTCTCGCGATTCCTGACGCGGATGCGGGGGTTGGCGAGCAGGTTGGTCGATCCATCCTGCTGACGCAGGCTCAATATGAACAGCGGGTTGGTCACGTTGAGCCGCACCATCCCGGAATCACGATTGAGCCACTCCGTCAACGAAATCACGCCAGGCGTCCCGGGCACGGTCGCGGCGCCGCCGCCGATCAGGCTCCAGCTGACCGAGTCGGGATACCGCAAGCCAAGCTCGGTCAGCCGGTTGGTCGCCACCTCCAGGACTTCCACCTCCAGCATGACCTCCGGCTCTGCGAGATCCTGCGCGGCAATGAGCCGCTCCGCCATGCGGATTGCATCCGGCGTATCCTTCATCACCAGCAGGTTCAGCCTCTCGTCGATGAACACGTCGCGCGTCTTGACCAGCGTCCTGATCATGTTCAGCGTCTGTTTGACATCGGCATTGGCGAGATAAAAGCTCCTCACCGTCAGTTCCTGATAGTCCCGCAGCTTCTGCGGCGTATTCGGAAACACGATTAGGGTGTTCTGATTCAGGACCTTGCGCGTGAGCTGGTTCGTAACCAGGACCATCTTGACGACATCCTCGATGGTGGTGTCCTTCACGGACAGGGTCGTTCTGAGATCCGGCCGCACGTCGCGATCGAACACGAAATTCACGCCGGCGGTGCGCGAGATGGCTTCAAATACGGATCTCAGGTTCGCGTCGCGGAAATCCAGCGTAACCCGCCGGTTGAAAGCGGTTTTCAGTTGTTGCATTTCCACCGGCGCTGCGGCTTTCTCGTCAATACGCCGCTGCAGCTGACGCGCGTCGCGGTGAAGTGGATTTTCGACGAGAACGCCCCGGACTTTTGCGCCGGCGCCCGCGACGTCATCCACCTTCAGCAGCAATTCGGCTTCCCCGAGCACCAGGCGGTACCGGCGCTCCAACTGTAGCGCCTGAAGCCCGCTCTTGGCGCGGGAATTACCCCCGTCGAGTGCAAGCACGCGACGGTAAAGATATTCCGCCGGCTCGATCTGGTATCCCTGGCGTAACGCGTCTGCCTGGGCGAGCCATTGACCGATGGCCAGATCCCGCTGCCGCGTGAGCTGCATGCGCAATGCCTGGTCTTTCGGGTTCTCGCGCGACGCCTTTTCCAGCAGGGCAATAGCCTCCTCTTGCCGGCCGTCGGCGAACAGGCGCTCGCTGTCCTGCAACACGGGGTTGCTCGCGCATCCCGCCAGCAAAAGCAGCAGGACCGCGCTCCGCCTCAATACGTCTCGAAATGTCAAAGCGCTACCTTCACAATGCGGGCTAAGTGGTCATGTTACCGCGTAATTCTGGCAGTTACCCCCGCAAAGAACATGCCGTGCTGACCTGGTCACCCGAATAGTACATCTATGTTAATGTTTTTGCTGAATAAAGTGTCTCCAGAGCTGCCTCCCCTATCTTGCGTGCCGAGCCTGCAAGCCCCCTGGTGACGGAACCGCCATCGCGCCGTCCGAACATGGTCTGCCGTCGCGCCCGTCAGTTTCCAGGCGGTTCCGTCCGCCCCCTGAAGTACAGGGTCAGCCTTAACTGTGCCTCGATCTGGGAATCCGTAGTCCGCTGCCGCTCGAATCGCAATGCATCCAGGGACGCAAACGGCAACTCGTTGATGGTCGCGGCGATGAACCCCCGAATCTGTCTGTAGGTTCCCCGCACGGGCAGCGTGACCCGGTAGGATGATATCGCCTCGCCAGTTCGCTCCAGCCGATAATCGCCTTGCTGCAACTCCAGTCGCTCCCGGCGGGCAAGCCCGTTCAACTGCCGCAGCACCTCGCTCAGCCGGTCGATTGGCGGAAACAGCTCGTAGAGTTTCTGGACTTCTCCCGCCTGGCCGCCGCCCGCGCCGGTTTGCGCCGATTTTCCCGCCTTCACCCGCGCCACCGCATCGCGCCGCAATTCGAGTTCCCTCTTGGCCGGCGCGACAGCGGAAAAATAGAATGGGGCGCAGAACAGCAGCAGGCCGATGCCGACCACTCCCGCCGCTCCGAGCTCCTCCAGCCATGCGTTGACGGCGTTCACGGCGCAACGCCGAAAGCAGCCAGGACCGTGAACTGGATCGGACGCCGCGGGTCCTGGGCTTGCACCTGGTGGCTCAACAGATGGACGTTGTTGAGTTTTCTGGATTCGCCGAGGCGCCGGACATACTCGAGCATGGCGTCCTGGCTCCCGGCTTCCGCGGTGATCCGCAGCAAGCGCTGCTGGGCGTCCGGCTGCATCTGCAGCAACGCCACCTGCCGGGTGGCCGCTTTCTCGACAGCGGTAAATATTTCACCCCAGGGCAGCGTCAGTTGATGGATCGTGGCATTGACCTGTTTCAGTTCTTCCTCGAGCGCCCGCCCGGCCGCAACGCTCGCCGGTTTTTTTTCAGTGGTGACGAGGCCTTCGATGGTGTGCAGCAGGCTCAGTTCCGACTGAATCCCGCGGTACTGGCGCACCAGCGCCGCGCTGATGACCAGGCCCAGCAGCAGAATGCCCATGCCGATCCAGCGATGAGGACGCTGGGTGCGCAAGTAATCAAGTGACAGCCGGCGCATCACCATGACCCGCAAAGCGCCATGGCATAACGCTCGTCGCCTGCCGGAGAAATTCCGGGACGCACCGGCAATACCAGGTTGGTGAAGGACCAACCATTCGACTGCGGCAGGGCCATTTTCGGATTGTCGGCGAAACTGACCAGCACCTTGCCGGACTCATTTGCTGCCTCCGTTACGCTGCGCTCGCGCTCCAGAAACTCGAGCAGCGACCGGGCGTCGGTGATTTCCACCTTGGTATTGCGGATCATGGACCACTTGCCCTGCCGGATATGCGCGATGCAGGCGCGCTCCGGCTCGATCAGCAGAAGCCACGTGTCATCCCGGGGTATCTCCTTGCGCCAGACGTTGAAAGCCGCCATCAAGTACGGCTGGACCGATACCAGCCGGGCTTTCCCGCCCTGCTTGAAGCAACCGAGGAGCGAGTCCATCAGGTCCTTGTCGATCGCACTTGCCAGGCGCGGCGCGCCGGCAACATCCCGGCTCAGGCGCAGCTCCCACTGACTGGCTCGCTCGCCATGGACTTTCGCAAAGCAGTAGCGCGCCATCGCCAATTCGTCGCCGGCATGGCGCAATTCGCCGCTCCACGGTACCAGCGAAAACCGGACAAAATGGTTGGAGAGGACGACCGTCACGTCCGCGGCGTCGTCCTTGAGCGAAGCGGCGACTCCCCGCAGCGCATGCAGGGCTCCGTGCCAGAGCTGCGGCCCATGGCCGGTATCGCATTCGATCGAGCGCTTTTCCAGCACTTGCGGTCGGAGCAGGCCGCCGGTGCGCACGCCTGCCAGGCGATCCGGACAGAATGCTATGCTGATGCGGTCACGCGACAAACGTAACACGATTTATTTCCTGCAACGTGGTCACTCCGGCTTTCACCGCTGCAATGGCGGACTCCCGCAAAAACCGCGTCCCGTTGCTGCGCGCCGCCTCCTTGATCTGTCGCACCGGGGCGCGTCCGGTTATCAATTCGCGAATCTCATCGTTGAGTATCAGCAGTTCCGCGATTGCCTTGCGCCCCTTGTAGCCTGAACCCCGGCACTCGCGGCACCCCCGGCCGATGCGAAACTGAAACGGCTGCGCGTCCATTAGGCTCAGGCCGGACTCCGCCAGCAGGCTCGGTTCGGGAACATGGTCCTCCGCGCAGTGTGGACAAATCACGCGCACCAGCCGCTGCGCAAGTATTACGTTCAGCGCCGAAACAAAGCTGTATAAATCCACGTTCATGTGCATGAAGCGGCCGATGACATCGAACACGTTGTTGGCGTGAACGGTGGTAAAAACCAGGTGCCCGGTGAGCGCCGATTGCACCGCGATATTGGCGGTTTCCGGATCCCGGATCTCGCCCACCATGATCTTGTCCGGATCGTGACGCAGGATCGAGCGCAGGCCGCGCGCGAATGTCAGGCCCTTCTTTTCATTCACCGGAATCTGCAGCACGCCGGCCAGCTGGTACTCCACCGGGTCCTCGATGGTGATGATCTTGTCCTGGCCGCTGTTGATTTCGCTGATTGCGGCGTACAACGTCGTGGTCTTGCCGCTCCCGGTCGGCCCGGTCACCAGCAGCATGCCGTAGGGCTCGTGCGACAACCGGCGCAATAGCCGGATGTCCGCCGCGTCAAAGCCCAGGCTGTCGAGGTTCAGCTGCTGCCGGGTGCTCTCGTACAGCGACTGCTTGTCGAGCACGCGCAGCACCGCGTCCTCGCCGAAGATGCTCGGCATGATGGACACGCGGAAATCCACGGCCCGGCCGCGGTCGAGCGCCTTGAACCGGCCGTCCTGGGGCACGCGGCGCTCGGTAATGTCGAGTTCGGCCAGCACCTTGATGCGGGAAATGGCCTGCTCGGCCTGCTCCAGATTCTGTACCATCTTCACCTGCGACAATATGCCGTCGATCCGGAACTTGATCACCAGGCCGGCGGCGATCGTCTCCAGGTGAATGTCGCTCACGCCGAGCTTGAGCGCATCGCGCAAGGTGGATCGCACCAGGCGCACCACCTCGCTGGTTTCCTCGCCGATCGACCTCAGGGAAAGGTCTTCGACGCCCGGCGTTTCCTCCCGCTGCCCGGCGACGTCGGCCCCGACCGTATCGAGCGCCCGCAGCGTTTCTTCGTGGCTTGCCAGGTACGCGACCAGGTCGCCGCGATGCACGAGCCGCCAGTGGAATAACATCGGAATGCGCTCTTCCGCCCAGGCCTGAAGCTCGGCCGAGAACGGGTCGTCGAACGCGAGCAGCAGATCCCCGCCCGCATCGCGGACCAGGGCGCATTGATGCTGCGCGCACTCGCCGTACGGCAGCAGGTCAAACGCAGGCGCAGCCCGGCGCAGCTGCTCCATCGCCATCACCGGAATATGCAGTGTCGCGCCGAGCCGAACGACGAAAACATCGGCCTCCCCGCCCAGCCGCTCCTCAAGCACGTCGACCGCGCGGCGCCGGGTGCGCGCCGCCTCGGCTCTGGCCTCGCTCACGTCGCGCGGGTTGATGGTTTCCGCAAGCAGAGGCGCGCTCATCGCAGGTTCCCGGCAAGTTCAAAGATCGGCAAATACATGAGGATGACGATAATGCCGATGGCGACGCCGATGAAAGCCATCAGCAACGGCTCGAACAGGCGCGAAAACCAGTCGACCCAGCGCGCGACCTCCTCCTCGTGAAAGGCCGCGGCCCTTTCCATCATTTCTCCCATGTTCCCCCCCTGTTCGCCCACAATCAGCATGCGCAGGGCGACCCCCGTGGTAAGGCCATTCTGCTCCATTGCCTGCGAGAACGAATGTCCTTCGCTGATCGCGCGCGTCGCAACCGTGAGGCCCTCGCGCAATCCGGCATGCAGCAGTCCCGAGGCGAGTTCGAGCGCGGGCACGACCGCCATGCCGCCGCGCAGCAGCATGCCGAGCGTGCGGTAGAACCGGGCCAACTGATAAACGCGGAGGCGGTCTCCGACCGCGGGTATGCGCCACAATATCGCGGCAATCCGGCTGCGGACCGCCTTCAGGCACGATACGTAGACAGCCAGCGCCAGAATACCGCCAAGCACGGCCATCACCAGCAGGCCGTGACCTTCGAGCAGTCGCCCCCAGCCGATCAGCAACTGCGAGAACAGCGGCAGGTCAACGCTTCGTTCTTCATAGATATGACTGAATTTCGGCACCACGTACACCAGGAGGAACAGGCTTACCAGTCCGCCGACCAGCATCAAAAGCACGGGGTAGATCGACGCATTCATGAGACGCTTGCGCACGGCTTCGAGCTGCGTCTGATAGGCGACGTAGCGGCCCAACGCCTGGCCGATGGAACCGGTCTTCTCGCTGGCACGAATGGTCGCCACGTAGAGCGTCGGAAATGCCTCGGGAAACTGCTGCAGTGCCGATGAAAACGTCTGTCCCTGTCGCAGAATCCCGGCAATGCGCATGAGGACGGTCTTGATATCCCGTTTACGTTCCTTTTCCGCAAGGGTCTCGATCGATTCCACCAGCGGCAATCCGGCATCCAGCAGGACCAGCAACTCCTGGCTGAACAGCACCAGTGGGAATGTTTCGCGAATGCCGGGCCAGAACGACGCGAGTGTCCGGCTCGGCCTGACGGTCAGGACGGTATAGCCCTGGCTCTGTGCCTGCTGGACCGCATCGCGCTCGTCGAGCGCCTGGTAGTCGAGCGACACCACGCCATCGTGCCGGACCGCTTTCAGCTCGAAACGCACCGCCCTCACCGGTTAGTGATGTCCGCGTCTTCCCCCGTGCCCCCGCGCTGGCCATCCTTACCGTACGACAGCAAGTCGAACTCGCCATGGTCGCCGGGCATCTTGTACAGGTACGGCTTGCCCCAGGGGTCGAGCGGCACCGCTTTTTTCAGATACGGGCCGCTCCATTTCGGCTCGTTGGCCGGCCGGGTGACCAGCGCGCTCAGCCCCATTTCCGTGGTTGGATAGCGCCCGACATCGAGTCGGTACTGGTCCAGCGCTTTCTCGAGGGCATCGATCTGCGCCTTGGCCGTGTTGACCTCCGACTTGCCAATCTGACCGAAATATCTTGGTGCAACATAGCCGGCCAGGAGCCCGATAATCGCGACCACAACCAGGAGTTCGAGCAAGGTAAATCCGCCACACCTTGGCCGTGGCTCGACTGTCAGATATGGGCGCGAATCAAGCATGTTTGTTTCTCAAGACTCCAGCATAGCCGGATAATCTGCTTGCACGATAAACCGACAGGCTTTGAAACCCGGTCGGCACCCTGCCTCGACACAACCGGGGGTCCGCAGCGCAGGCTGCGGAGTGAACGCCCGCCCGAAGAGCTTACCTGTCCGCGCCGCGTGGCGAGACGATTTCCTTCGGGTAGGCAATACCCTGGGCGTCGTGCGGCACGGTGTTAGCCGATGCATTCGTCGCTGCCATGGGCTTGCCCAGCGGAAGCATCTGCATCGGGCTGGGCTCTGCCAGAGTGGGCGCCGGCATCCCTGCTGCCACGGCGGATGCTGGCGCCGGCTGAGCAGGAGCCGACGATTCTGCGGAACCGTCCGCAGCAAGCGGCCTCCGGACGCCTGAAAACATGCCCGCGGCTGCAGGCGTGGATTCGGGTCTGTTCTCCGGCTCGCGTCGCTCATCGACTCCGGATGTCTGCTGACCGTCTGCCGCCCGGAATGGAACCGGGGCCAGGGCCATCACTGGTCCGGTTGCATCGATCCTTTGCCCGGTCCTGGTCGACGCGGCCATGTCGTCGTAGCGCTTGGCAATGCGGGTTTGCGTCGCAACGTGAACCACCTCTACGCCATCCACACCTATGGCTTCGATCCGGAACGCGCCGTCAACAAGGTCGCCCTCGTGCAGCACATAAACGCTCGCGCCCAGGGTCAGGAAAAGAATCATGCTGCCGCCCTCCGGCAACAATTTCCCCATGTATGTGTAAGGAAATACCGGAGATGCCGGAACCACCGGCACCTTGCGCACTTCCACGGCCGGCGCCAGTTTTTTCGGCTGCTCCCAGGTCATGTCCGAAAAAGCGTCACCGCCAGCTTCGGAACTGAAGCGCCGGTTTTCCAGCATGTCACGCCAATCTCGAATCTGTGACGAGCGCTTGTCGGCGGCAATCTGCTCCGGCGCCGCCGTTGCCCGCTCGCTATAGGCAGGCTGTATCGCCTGGTCCAGCACGTCTGCCCAAAAGACATGCGCGACCCCTGCCGTGATCGCGCCCCACAGCAACAGCTGTCTGATATTGATGTTCATCATCTCTCCTGCTCCCGAATCCACAGTCAGCATCCGTCGCCTTCCGAGCATCCTGGCGGCCTGATCTTCGTTGAACATTGTAGCCCTACACTTCTGGTTAGGCCACCACCCGGCGCGATCCAGGAGAAAGCTCCCCCAGTGAACAAACAGGCCAAGCGCCCTATTCCCGAGACGAATATGGATGCGTGCGGGACTTACCTCCCAGGACCAGCACACCTGCTTTTGACATCGGTACATCCCGGCATTGCCCGGGAAGCCAGAACGATGCCGGGAAAGATCTTCAGAAACGACGCGACAGAAAATCCTGGTAGGCGCCACGAAGACCCGCGTCGAGCGCGATTCGCGGCGACCAGCCCAGGGCCTTCATGCGCCTGTTGTCGAGCAGCTTGCGCGGCGTGCCGTCCGGCTTGCTCGTGTCCCATGCAATTCCGCCACGGTAGCCGACTACCTCGCGCACCCGTTCCGCCAGCTCGCGGATCATGCAGTCCTCGCCCCAGCCAATGTTCACGAGCGGCGGTTGCGGTGCTTTCGGATCGCTGGCCACGAGCTTGCCGAAAGCGGCGTCGGGCAATTCCATGAGCACGACGCAGGCTTCGGCCATGTCGTCGCTGTGCAGCATTTCCCGCCGCGGCGTGCCGGTACCCCACAACGTGACCGACTCCGCTCCATTCATCCTGGCCTCGTGAAACTTTCGTATGAATGCCGCCATGACATGCCCGCGCTCGAGATCGTAGTTGTCGCCGGGCCCGTAAAGATTGTTCGGCACCGCCGTCAGGTAGCTCGTGCCGTACTGCCGGTTATAGGACCAGCACATCTCAACGCCGGCGATCTTGGCAATTGCGTAGGGGTGGTTCGTGAATTCCAGCGGACCGGTGAGCAGGCTGGATTCCACGATCGGCTGCGCGCAGTCGCGTGGATAGATACAGGACGCCCCCAGAAACAACAGCCGCCTCACCCCCGCCCGCCTTGCTTCCTCTATTACGTTGGTCTGAATGGCCAGGTTCTGGTAGATGAATTCGGCCGGGTAAGTCTTGTTGGACAGGATGCCGCCCGCCCTGGCAGCCGCCAGGAACACGTACTCGGGTCGATCGCGTTCGAAGCACACTCTCACCGCCGCGCGATCGGTAAGATCCAGTTCCGAACGCGTCCGCAAGATGAGATTGCCATGTCCCCGCGCGGCCAGCGCGCGCGTTATCGCGGACCCGGCAAGCCCGCGGTGGCCGGCGACATATACTCTGGCGTTCCTGTCCATGGCCCGCCCATTATAGTCATTCGCGTTGCCGTGAACCCCGCTGTTCGCCAATCGTGCTATAGAATCCGCACATGATTGGCAGCTATGTCCCCCTGCTTACGCCGCCCGCTCGGCTCGATGAACCGGTGCTATGGTTCGCTTTCCGCAAGGCGGAAATACTGGTGCTTGGCGGCGCGGAGACGCCCGCGATGCCATGCTGTTACGATCTTACCGAGCACGGCGTTACGGTGGAACGCACGCAGTATCTCGGACTTTACGGCGGGAAGCACTGCTACGCGGTGGCGGTGCTCGAGACGCAGCCGCTGCCCGAGGGCTGGGCGGCGCTGGGGCTGCGTGACCTGTTCGGGCTGGTGGAAACAACTCTGGCCGCGCTATCGGGGCGGGCGTACCAGATCCTCGAATGGGACCGCAACCACCGCTACTGCAGCCGGTGCGGCACGCCGACCGAGTTGCGCACCGACGAGCGCTCGCGCTCCTGCCCGGCCTGCCGCTACACCACTTACCCACCCGTGACGCCGGCGGTCATGATCCTCATCACGAACGGGCGCAAGCTGCTGCTCGCGCGCAAGGCCGCGTTTCCGCAGGGGCGGTTTTCCGCGCTCGCGGGATTCGTCGAGCCGGGCGAGATGCTGGAAGACACGATCGTGCGCGAGACGCGCGAGGAAGTCGGTGTGGAGATCCGGAATATCCGCTATTTCGGCAGCCAGCCGTGGCCGTTTCCGCATTCGCTGATGATCGCCTTCACCGCCGAATACGCCGGTGGCAAGATTCAGCCCGACGGAATCGAAATCGAGGAGGCGCAATGGTTCGACGCGGAGCAGTTGCCCAAACTGCCGCCCCCGATCAGCATCTCGCGGCGACTGATAGACACCGTCGCCGCTCAGCTGATTGCTGGAAAAGCGTGAATGGTGAGTCGTGATTCGTGATTCGTGAATCG
>Ga0137332_1000092_pt1 | contig 13020 bp, 18 predicted proteins | sample EasRivERMLT200_2_FD_104764 | JGI IMG/M metagenome (GOLD analysis project Ga0137332, IMG submission 104764) | Soil microbial communities from meander-bound floodplain in the East River, Colorado, USA - East River MetaG ERMLT200_2 | ecosystem: Environmental > Terrestrial > Soil > Floodplain ...
GACTTCGTATGGATATTCACCTTGACGTTCTTCAGGTTCTGGGTGTGCTGCTTAATCGTATGCGCGACCACATACCCCCAGTTGTTCAACCCGCCATCCGAGGCCTGGTTTTTCCTCGTCATCCTCCCGTGATTGTCTATCGTGATCCAGTCGGAGTCAATGACTTCAAAGTGCGGAGCCAGCATCGCCACCAGCGCACCCAGGTCGTACCCGCAACGAATAGCCTGAACCGGAGCCGGATAAGCATTCGTCGTTTGAAGTTCGATATGGATGTCCCCTGAAACGTAGTCTCCAGTACCAATGATCTGGAGCCTTGGTATATGATAACCCGCCCGCTGGACCTTTGCAAAATCAATGACTCGACGGCCGAGTTCCTGGAGCCGAGCCGTAAAAATCTCAGGAGAGAATTCACCGAAGCCATCTACGTCGTCCCTTTTGGTAACCTCGCCATTGTGAAGATCAGTCAGGTGCAGCACCATCGTAATCGGAGCCTGCCCAACATGGTCCTTTGGGTTATACTGCATCGGCTTGGGCTTGGTCCCAGTAATCGCGTCGGTAAGCGCCAACACGCGCTCTCGGGCTTCTCCTGTCGCCTTCTGCTCCGACTTGAGCTTGGTTTCCAGCCCGCGGACTTGATCCCGCAGATATAAGACCTCTTGGTCCGGAGCGAACTCCGACTTGAAGTCCTTAAGTGATTTGGTCACAGCATTTCCTTCATCTTCACAATCGTAGCCTTCGACCCCGACCAGACTCTCTTGCCCTTAGTCCCAGGCGTAATGAGAGTGAAATCAGTAAACTCGTCACGATAGCGCGAGAGGTCGTTGCCGCTCAAGCCGCAAATCCTGACGAAATTCAGTTCGTATTCCCAGCCGTCGCCAAGTTCGGCAAGACCTTGCTTGATCTTCAAGGGGATGTAATAGTCCTTGTCGTGCGCGGCGCGAAAGTCCGTCATCGACTTACCCTTTGCTACAGCCTTCTTTGCTTCAGCCATTGTTACCCCTCAGAAGTGTGATGCGGTGGATATTTAATACCATCAGCCAGCCCTAGGTCCACCGCTTCCTGGGCTGATAAGTAGCGATCGAAATTCATGAAGTCTGCCAACATGACCTTATTAAAGTCGGCGTGCTGTTCTTGAATCTTCGTTACGTAAAGAGTCTCCATCCAATCGCGAAGCTTCTTCGATTCTTCAGCGTAGGACATAAAGTCCTTGTGGTGGGCAGCCCCCATTGAGTCCCAGCCGTAGTGAATCATCATCCTGGCGCTAGGCATCATCAGACGAGTGTCGGCCGCTTGCAGAATAACAGAGCCCATCGACATGGCGTAGCCGGTAGCTATAACAGTCACATGAGCAGAACAGTTCTGGATCGCGTCATAGATCGCCATGCCGTGATAGAAATCCCCTCCCAGATTATTCATGATAATCGTGATGCCAGAGCCATTGGCAGGGAGGTTATCCAGCAAGTGCAGGACCTTGATCGAGCGTTCTGCCATTTGGAAATCAGTCCCGGATTCGCCTTCGCCCCAGGTGTCACAGCAAGACCCCATGTAAAAGGTCTTCGTGGGCAAGTGGACATCGTACTCCAGGAACTTGTCTACATCATCCCGAATCATCCTGGTCGCCATCAGCGCACCTGTGCTTTCGTCACCTGAAACACGATGAAGACGCAAGCCACGGCGTAGGCTATGAACATCCCGCCGTGCTCCCAGTTTTTATTCCACAAGCAGCCGATCCCGGTCAGCAGGTTTAGTCCTGCCATAGCCCAGACCGTCCAGATATAAAACTCACCCCAACTCATCTTCGAAGACCCTCCGTTCTGCAGCCCTGCGACGTACCAAACCTGGGAGCTTTCTACCACCGCCCCAGACCCATTTGCCAAATTCTTCCGCAGCGTCATCCCACTCCTCTGCGTTCACTTTTCTTCGGAGGGTGGAGGCTCTATAACGAGTTCCACCGAGATTGTATACAAAGGAGGTAAGTGCATGAGTCCGAGCAGCGAACCGTCCCACTCCGGGGGAGGCGCTGAGTACCTCCCGTCGATAGTACGGAATTGCAGCCGCAAGACGCGTATCTGCTTCTCCGCGGCTAATGGCAGGTACGGATAGGGAGGCAACCACCAGTCCCCATCCTTGGGTAGGGTAGCCTGCGGGGCAGGTGTAAGGGTAGACCAGTCCATCAGCTTTTACCTTATGGCAACCCTCAAACTCTTTAATCAGGTCAGATGCGTCCACGTTTACGGATGCTGCGGTCAACGAACCAAAATCCGATGATCGAAGCCATCACCCCAGTGTCGAACTCGTTTACGAGCAGCGTGGCAAAGGAGTACAGTGGCACTTCTTGAGCGACGCCATTATATAACAAGATGGACTTGTATGCACCGTAGAGGACCAAGCAGTACCAGTACGTCAAAACAGGTCTTACCGTGGCGGATAAAGCATCGACCCACTTCACGCCTGTAGGTTTGGCAGCTTCGAACGCGGACTTCATTGCTTCCAGTTCGCCCGCCGCTTCAGCCATCTCGCCTTGGACTCTGATCTCGTCGATCCGGAGCTTCGAGCGCAGCTCGTCTGCTTTCAGTTGCAGATCAAACATCGCCAGCTCGTGGGCCTGTTCCCGCTCCTGGGTCTTGTACTTGATCAGCTCTGGAATAAAGCGCAGGATGCCTCCGAGCGCCAGGGAAATTAGTTCAAGCATCAGGGCCTCCTCGCCGGTCCGTTTATCTGAATCAGTCGGGTGTCAATCCGATCCAAGTGCGTTTCGATACGGGTAAGGGCTCTTTCGACCTGGGCATTTCTCGATTCAAGAGCCTCCTTGATCGCAGCGCGCTCCACTTCCTCGACACTGATTCTCTTGTCCAAGGTAGAGTACGCACTGAATCCGGCGGCCATGAAGCCGACAAAGGTCAGTATATGGCCCAGGTTAATGGTGCCGTCGAAGCGGGGTCGGATGCCTGGATTGTAAGGCGGGTGGTCGTTCATGCGCGGCTCTTTAGTATGTTCACATCATCTTCGAGTCGGTCGAGTCGAAGTTCAAAATCGGACTTGAAGAGTGGTCCGTCAAAATCACCAGTAGCTTCGTGCTCAACACACTCAGACTCAACGTCAGCTGCGGCTGTTTGGCAGTGACGGCAGTAGAAAGCTCTAAATTCGTGAACAGTGCTCATCCGTTGCTCGCATCGGCTAGGATAGAGAAGATGTAGTAACTTTCACCAGCACCGAGGGAGGTCTTGTAGACCTCTGTGATGTCTGCGCCATTGACGTTCACAGTAGGAACTCCTGCCGCATAGTTCACGTTACCGAGATCCCCCATTGTAAGAGTCGGAGCAGCACGCTTGCTGTACTTCCAGTATACAGTATGATAGCGAGTTGCGATTGCTGCGGCATAGCTGCTAACGATGATACGCTGAATCGCTTCAACATAGCGCCCGTTGCGCTTCTGTATCTCCGAAATCGGTAAGAACTCGAAGGGCGGAGGAGTGGTGAAAGTGCCGATTTGCAGCTGTGGCAGCAACAGCCTCCAGGTCCGATTCAGTGTGCTGATGAGCTGGACGCCTCCAGTCGGGCCGAAGTAGTTGCCTGCGGCCCAGGCTCCTGCTGCCGATTGGTAGTTAGTCCCAGAACCTAAGTCGAACAGGAGGCGAATCCCGGTGCTGGCCTCCTTCAGCCATGTGCCTGTTGTGTCCCCTGGGATATTGATAACCTTCTGCTCCCAGGTGTTAGCAACGTCGATGGTGTAAGAGAAGACATAGCTTCTATTCGACGCGTTGTTCTGCAGGGACCCTCCGTAGGTGCCCGTAGTAGACGCGTAGGTCCAGAATGAAAGAGTTACGGCCTTTGCAAAAGCGGTCCCCCACTGTAGAGGAATGCAGTCAAAGCCCTCAACCCCGCACCGATAGTCGTAGAAGTCAGCTGCCCCTATAGCCGCATCAGCGGTAGTGGTCAGGTAGTTCAGATAAACGACACTGCCAGCGGCATACTGAGCAGGAGCGCTGGCGCTTGCCCCAGCCATCGTGTAGACGCCACCACCAGATTGCGTGCCGTTCCAGCAATCGCGAGCGCGCTGATAAGCGCTTGGGTTATACTGATTCGCGTAGGCGTAGAGAAACTGCGCATTCGGAAGAAGGTTGACAAAGCCCGGACCAGCGACTAACTGATTGCCAACCATTGACAAGCCGCCCGCCGGGTAAACAGGCACCACTTCGTTCGTCCCGCTCGCAAGTACTCCTGCCAGGGCAGGCCCTGTCGTCTCCAGCAGATGCGTGGTAAGCTTACTCTCCGGAGGGCCGTGGTACAGTCTGGTCATCAGCGGGCTTCGCTTGAGCGTGGACTTGGCGCTGGATGCTTAGCAGTAGATTCTGCGCACAGGCTACCTGTAACTGCAGCGCCAGGGCGATTGTGTCTACCTCTGATCCAGAGAATTCGAAGTGCATACCTACCCCTAGGTGTTGATGAAAGTCATCGAACTGTAAGTGTGCGGACCGACAAGCCCACCAGCTGTTCTAATGTCGATGGTCCAGACGCAAGAACCAGGCGCTCCGCCATTGTAGAAGAGAAGATATCTGTTCAGTCCGTCGCCAGTGGTCTGTTCGTCGAGACTGTACCATGTGCCAGAAACAACTGCAGTCGGTCCGTTGTTGGTGTAAAGACCGCCAACTGTCCCCGAGACGTAGGTCGCGCGAATGTCGCACCAAACACCTGGAAAGTCCCTTGCACTATAGTTCGGGGTGAACCAGCTTCCGTTGCTGCCGCCAAAGGTGGTTCCGGAGAAGAAGGTCATGTTCCCGCCGCGAGGCTCCATCAAGAACCCACCACCACCGCCAGCGCCTGAGGCAGAGCAGGAGCAGGCTCCTAGCGATGCGGAACGGAGCCCCTTGCTCCAGAAGTGGTTCGGCATGATGACCGGGGAGCCGCCTTGATCAGCCATCTTAGCAATACGTCCGCCTATACTGCCGATTCCGCCAACAGTCGACGTAAGGAGCAGATTCGGGGCAGCCGCGCCAGCTTCCGCAAAAAGCTGTGTGCTGGTTAGTGCTCCACTAGCTGGCAGCATGAGCAAGCCTTTTCGCGACTACGACTGCGGCAATAGCACCAAGACGCATGTAGTCCAAAGACCTGATTCCGTCGTCCGAATAGTGCACAGCCAAGGGAAGGATAGCTTCTACGTCTTGAGCCTTGAAGCCGAGTTCCTGACGGCCGGTATCGCGTCTGGTGTATTCGTACACCGGAAGGGAGGCCAGCTGCTCTACAGTAAGCTCAAGCCGTTTGAAGTCCGTTTTCAGCCGCTCGTCCGAGTTGGCTGTAACTGTCGTAGTGACCACCATAGCGCCTGCATTGTCCACGGTCACTAGAGTTGTGCCGCCAGCATTTGTGATGTTCAAAGACGGTGTAGCGCTGTCCGTAGCTCCGAAGTGGATGGCTTGCGCTGCCGTCGCTCGCGTCTCGTTATAGGCTACTCCGAGGGCAATGTTCGCACTCGCTCCGGAGAAGTAAGACCTTGCTCCGTTGACTTGAAGGGCAGCACTGGCGTGCATCGTCGTGCCAAGAATTCGTTGGCCTTCGCTAAACCATAAGCCCTTCAGCACACCATCGATGGAGATTCCGATCTGGTCGTCGGCGGGCGCATAGAGTCCAGTGTTAATGCCATTCCCTGTCCAGAAGAGCGAGGGGCTTGCCGCAGACCCAGGATGCAAGTTCGAGAGCCTGTTCCCACCAAGGTTCAGGGTCCCGGTCATAGCTGCCTGACCATCTCGCACGAGAACCGCTGACAGGGCAGTCGCCACGTCAGCCAGGGTGGTGTTGGCCCAAGCGCTGGTAATAGTAGTCCCTGTGACTACCGGGTTTCCGCCTGGGAGTGAGTATGTTCCGCTACCATTGAAGGGCATGTGGCACCTTTATAAATTAGTTCTGTGGCTCTTCTACCTGCGGGGCTGCCCCCGAGGCCGTGGAGCCCACAAGGCCAGGAGTATCCTTAACCTTGCCTTTCTTCATTTCAGCGATCAGGTCCTCCAGTGACTTGGAGAGTAAGTCGTCATATTGCTGCTTTGTGATAAACGGCATACGGCGCTTAAAGGTCTGGAACCCGCGATATGCGACCGCACCGATTCGAGCTGCCGCAGCACTAAGCATGCTCTCGGCTTCAGATCCAGGTATCAGCGCTGCGTGCTTGCCCGCCAGTTTCTTCACATCCGCTGCCACAGCCTCGTCACCTTGGAGGGCTGGCAGCTCTCGCTGTTGTTGCAACTTGGCTTGGATTTTGGTCCCACTCGACAGCATGGCAGCTTTCTCCCCCAGGGTACGCAGGGAAGTGCCTTCTGGGGCAGCTTGCCAAGCCATCTTGTCGGGCTCAGCTCCCTCGAGCGCAGCCATCAAGCGTTGCCGGGGGGTAAGAGCTTTCAAGGCGTCACTGATCTGAGACCTAGCCGTAACAGGAGCTATGATCCGTTTGCCCGCGGCCAACACCCCGCCAGACCCTAGACCTGCCGTTGCTCCGAGAGCTATCTGAGCTTCTGGGGGAAGGCCTGCTTGTCCGGCAGCTTCCGAGGCACCCGCACTCGCGCCTCCAGCCACTGCGTTGATAACAGGCCCACCAGGGAACAACAGCCCACCCGTCGCACCTTGCGCTATGACAGCAGGAATATCACCTTCCAGCGGACGACCTGCCAGCTGATCCCGCAGTGCGTTGACCTTAGGCGTCAGGCCCAAGGACTTGTACTTCTCCATCAGCTGTTCGAAAGCGGTAGCTCTACCACCCTCCGACTTGAGCTTATCCACACCGAAGGAAGCCAAGTCGCCGAGCCCGCTAACAGCTCTCGCAGGTCCAGTCACCGCAGCTGCTGCCAGTTCTCGAGCGCGCGAGCCGGCTATCTGCATTCCAGTAGGAGGCACGCCAAGCCCTAGCTGCCCGAACGCATTCTCCTGCGCCTGAGCATCAGTCACGTTCTCGGGGACCCCTTCCAGGACTACTTGCCGTCCGTCCGGGAGGGTCATCTCGACAGTACGATCAGCCACGTTTGCCCTTGTATTTTAGCTTGACTGGGGGAGGAGCAGTCCCACCCTTGTCGGCGGGCACAAGGCTCCTCAGCGCCGGGTTGAGAATCCCTGGGTCGGCACGAAGTGCTTGGTTCCCAGCTTCATTCTCAGCCGTCGGGATGTTGCCGGAACTGACGATGAGGTTATTGAAGAGCCGCGGGTCGATCGTCAAGTCCTTGTTGGAGCTGGCAAGATCCGCACCCTTCTGTACCCGCCCGTTGTAGTCCGCCAGCGTCTGGAGGCTCAGCTTCATCGCCTGCTCCATCATGGCAGCAAGCGCCTCAGGCTCTCTCGTCGTGGTGATACCACGCTTCAAGCCCTCGATCATCTCGCGCTCGGACTGTGAGCCAGATCCACCCTTCATCCGCTCCAAGGTTTCCCCGAGGGCAGGAAGGACGAAGTTGTTGAAGGCTTCGTTCGCAGGCACATTCTTCGGCACATTGACGCCTGGGAGGAAGCGGGCCAGTTTCTGGATATAGTCGAACTTGTCCTGCTCCGACCCAGTCTGCATTACGCCAGACTTCAGCAACGCATAAGCTTGCTGTGTTGCCGCCAGTGCCTCGTTCGCCGGGATCGCACGCTTCTCGCGCTGGACCCGCAGGTCCTTAAGATCGTCCTGCATGATCTGGCCAGTGACACTTGCGCTCGGGGGTTGCGGAGCCCGCGGGAACCCACCCGTTTGCAGACTTCCTCTCGAGGTCGACTGGGAGTACAACGGGCCTGCGTCAGTCTGTGTGACAGCGATCGGGCTGACCTTAACCCCTTCCACCTTGGTCGGATCGCCACCACTAGCAGCAATACTCGCCGGGTCGCCCGCAGCACTAGCTTGCTTGAACACTTCCAGGCGTTGTTTCGCGAGTTCCTCTCCCAGTTTTTGGATATCTGGGAATTGCGATCCAAGCGCCTTTCTTTCAGCTCCCATCGGGTCGCCGGGCTTCATCGCCGGCAGGCCCGATGCAGCAGCCTCACCCGAGTCATCGACCTGGGGCAGTGACGGGTCTTGCACATTCCGCGGCTGGAGCATGCCCAGAACACCCTGGCGCTCAGCTTGCTGCTGCATCCCTTGACGCTGCAGGACCTTGGCCAGCATCTCCCGGCTCTTGTTCCCACCGTAGAGCCCGCCAACGCCAGCTGCCAAATTGTTGATATGAGCCAGCGGGTTCGAGCGCACATAGTGGCCTGAAATCATCCGGCCTTCAGTATTCGCTTTGTTCGAGGCCAAGAGCTGCGCCAGCATTTGCATCTGCTGGGCTTGCGTTACCTCGTCCTGGTATTGAGGCAGGAAGCTCGGAGGGCTATTGGCGGCCATTCATCTGACCTTGTTGGAGGGCTTGCAGCAGTAGCTGCTTGCGGCGTTCGTCGTAACCACCAGGGCCTTGGTTTCGCATGGCCATATCCTGCTCCATTGCTACGTTAGGAGCATTTTGACTAGCAAGGTACCCACCAGCGTTCTGCAATCCCTGCGCGGCCACCATTCCTGGGCCAGCCATACCAGCGCTCGGAGGAGCAGCTCCCGGCAGTGTAGGCGCGGGTTCAGCCATTCCAGTCGCAGCTCCGCCCGCCATCCCGCTCATGTCCATCGGAGGAGCCGCAGCCACTGGTGCTGCTGCCGGTGCGGGCCTTGTGGGATCAGGCACAGCGCCAGGATTTGCAGCCTGCTGTTGCTGGTACATTTGCATCATTTTCAGCAGCATTTGTTGATCCATTACCGCAACTCCTCAATTCCAGCACTCACAAGGTTCAGGTCTCTTTTGGCTTCCGCGACGATCGCCTGAAAGATAGGGAAGATCTTGGCAGCTTTCTCCGGATGATGTTTGCGTAAATACCGAAGACGGTCGCCTGTCTCTGGGACGAAGGCAGTGCAGTTCCAGCAGTCCAATGACGAATGGCTAAGGTCCAGGCGTTCATTCTTATAGCCCTTCTCTTCCAGGTACTCGAGAACTTCGTCCTTGGTCCATTCTTCGATAGGGTAGACAAGTTCGACTCCTTCGAAAACTTCGCCAGAGCGCGTAGGGGCAGTGTAGCGTTCGTCCTGCCGCTGACCCCGGATGATGGCCGTCACTCCCAGAGCCTTAGAGAACTCATGCCCAGGCTTCCAGATGTTCTCAGCACAACAGTCGAGCCAGGATTGTAACTTGACCGGCCGGAATCCACCGATGGACTGCCCAGTCATCGTACTCCACACAGGCAGCACGTCCACAGGATACCCATAGGTTCTGATGTTCTCGGGCTGGTTGCTACGCACGATGAAGAAGTTCGGAATGGCCTTCTTGAACTTGCCCATCAGCTCGTGGATTTCAGGTAGCTGTGCTCCGGTATCCACCCAGACCACCGCGACCTTGTTCCAGTACTCTTCCGCCAGCAGCAGCGTCGCCAAGGAGTCCTTCCCGCCAGAGAAGAACAAGGCAACCCGCTCGTGCCTCTTGAAACAGTCCTTCAGACGCTCCAGCGCCATCATATCATTATGGCGATCATGGCAGCGGTTCCGACGCCTGAGACAATAGCTCCGGTCCTGGCATCCCTACGACCTTGCTGGGCGTTCCAAGTACCAAGCTGGTTCTGGTAGTTCTGCTGTCCTGCACCCATAACGTCTACGCTGGCGAGGCCTGGGACTCCACCGCCTCCACCACCAGCATTGAAGTTCGGCATCAGGGTCTGTAGCTCGCGGGCGATACGATCCCTGTCAGCATTCCTAACATCGATATTAGCCAGGTCCGAGCGCTGCCCGAACTCAGCCGATTGCAGTGAGCGCTCCAGTTCCTGCGAAGCTTCCTGCCCGCCGCCAGCAATAGCTGCATTCCTGGCATCCGCATACGCATCAGTCCGCTGGCGACCAAGGTCCTCAGCAGTCGAGCGATACCCTTCGTCCTTGATGTTGAAGCCTTGACCCAGAAGCCGCTCATGGGAGCGTTGTTCGGCTTTATCCCACTGGGGGTCTAGCCGCGAGGTTGACCGAGCGTAGAGTGCGTCCTCGGCCCGTTGGCGGGTCCCTGCATCATATTGGGGAGTCCGATCGCGCAGGAAGCCGGAGTTCTCAAAAGGCTGCGAGAGTTGATCCCGCATCCCCTGCAAGTTCGGGTCCAGTGTAACGCGATTGGTCCAGTTGCCTCCAGCGTCTCGACTCCACTGGGACATGCCCCCAGGGCCTACGACATCTGGACGACCTTCGCGAATCTGCTGCTCAAACGCGCGCCGATTCGCTGCTTCCTGATCCGGTATTGCAAGCCGGGGATCTGGTGCCGGTGGTGGTGAACCGCCTCCGCCCATCTAATCTCCTCCAAAGGGAACATTCGGGAGTTAACCGCGAGATCAAGATGTCGTCTCCGCTTGACCCTGCTCCTAGAAGTTTCCCCTCTAGAATAGCGCCAAGCTTCTCGTGCAGTCTGACAGCCGCAAGGTTACTAGATTCTGTCGAAAGGGTCAACCGGGAGAGTCCCAGTTGCTTCACGACGTAGTTACCAATTAGGCGGAAGAGGAGCTTGGAAGCAGCCGGGTCGTCGATGCGGAGGTCAACCCAGAGATTGTGTTTAGTGTACTCGCGGAAGAGGGCTCCAGCAACCAAACCCCCATCCCACTCGACGCCCAGAGTCGTGCAAGGTACGCCGCCGCAGCCTCCTGCCTTCTCGCGCACCCAAGGTCCGACGCGCTCTGCATCACCGATTACAGGAAGGAACTGCACGGGGTGGCGAGGAAGTCGACTGCAACCAGGGACACGTTTACTGAAGAGCTGCTGATCCTGATATAAGGTGCGGCTGCGTAGAAGGGGAAGTTGTTCACAGTCCGCCAGGACTTTGTGATCAGGGCATTTCCAGCCCACAAGCCTTGATCCCAAACAGCAGAATCCCAGAGAGCTAGTACCAGCGACGTAGTACCGGTTACAGAAGTCGAAGGCTCCGTCACGTTGAAGTCTGTACTAAGCCCAATGGTGTAAGAGAAGGGACCATTAGAGCTGAAAATAGGTCGAAGGAGATCGATCTGTTTCTGCCCTTTGGTCCCTAAATAGTTGAATGCAGGCACGATGTTCGCGGTAATCGCACTCGCCCCGTCAGCTGTGCCAGCTGAGGCCAGCTTGACCTTTTCAAAGGACCCGAAATAGAGCTGCCCGTTGAAGAAGGCGAAGCAATTCGCGTCCCACCCGATGAATTCACTCCAGCCTCCAGACTGCTGCTGCATGACGTACTGCGAGCCGCTGGCGTTTGGCACGTTCATTAGCAAGTAGCTTTCTGCCGTATTGACGACAGTTTCCCAGCCGAAGACCGAGAACAAGGACAGGGCCTGAGTCACAAACGTAGGCTCGATCTTGTCGGTGAAGGCGGTAGACTTGTCGACTGTCGAGCTTTGCAACGCTCGAGAGATTGGAAAGGCTCCGCGATCCGTCAGCGCCAACACGTCCCCGCCGTACTTGGCCAGGCAGCGCCGACCCAAGGGCCGACCGATGTAGTAGACTCCGACCAGGGACCAAAGCAGCGGATTCGAAGGGTCGTCGCCCGCGTAGACGATGACCTCGCCTTCAGTCGTTATCAGCACCAGCTGGTCGTCAGAGCCGTTGCCGCCGTCGATGGTCCAGGCGAGAGCAGCCATCACCCGCCCACCCCTGCGGCAAATCTGGCCGAGGTTGAAGCGAAGGGCAGTTCCTGTGACCGCGCCCGTGGGCAGATACCAGAAGCTCAGCTCGTCCTTGGGGACGAAAATGAGGCGCTGCTTGAAGATAGTGACCCCGATAATGGTGGTAGTGGGGAAGGACCCGCTCAGGTTAGCAACTGACGCCCACACAGTTCCATTCCACTGCTGCATGTTGTCAACACCGTTGACTGCAATCAGCCAGCTCCCGGCGCTGTTGGTGAAGTTGACATGCTGCCATTTGCCATTCGTCGTCGTAACGACAGAGGCTCCAATCGCCCCCGGAGTCGTCACGTCGTAGAAGGCTGTATTCGTCGCTGCGAAGAGCTTCGCCCCGGAAGTCCCTTGCGGGTTGTAGTCCATCAGGGATTCGACTTCCTTCCCCGAAGGGAAGCCCGTAGCATGGTCACTGCTACCCCGGCGCATCTTAACTTCGCCAGGATAGCAGATCACGTTCTGCACCAGTACCGCGTCAGTCGGCGGCATCGCTGCCACAGAATCCCTGGTGTTCCACCCGCCGAAGGGACCTGGAATCGTTACCGGGATGACTACGGGCTGGTTCGGCGGCAGCCTAGTAATAGGCTCTAGCATTAGACTGGCCAGTTACCGGCGGGTACAAAGATGCCGGGGGTAAGCTCCTGCGACGGACGATCAAGGTACAGGGTGGGCTTGGTTCCGTCCCTGGTGGCCTTGTTCGCTTTGAGCATTTCGTACCTGCGGAAGTCCTCAGCGTAGGGTAAGCCTTTCTCTTCCTTCCAACGTGCGCGGAGGCCTATAGTCATCAGCCGGTCGTTGTAAAGCGGGAGGTCTGAGTCGTCAGTTGGGATGGTCTTGAAAACGGTCCCAGCACTATTAGTCCAGCAGTACTTGGTCCGGGTTAGCGCTGAACAAGTCTCGCCCGCCGTCATAATTGGCAGCACGTGAACCTCGTTCCCCATCAACTTGTACTGATTGATCGGGCCACTCGGGATCATGGACTTCAGCAGCTGGTACGAGTACTTGTCCAGAGGCCCGTAAAGCGGCTTCCGCAAGGTGTCATTCCAGAGGGTCGCGGAGTAGATGTCTCCCATCTCCGCGCCGAAGATACTAGCAACAGTCCCCTGGACCTCAGCCGCCACCGAGACCCAGGTTACTCTCACGATGTTCGCTTGCCAGCTGATGTCTTCATTCAGCTCCTCGGCCAGCTCTTGCACCAGCCCGAACATTTGTTGAATCTGTTCGTCTGGGCTCGAGACCACGATCGAGGGAACTGGCAAGTTAGTCCGGCGGGCAACTTGCTGAACGATCTGCAGCAGCGAATAAGCCATCTATTTCACCATTCGGACGACTGACGAAGGCTTTACTTCCATTCCAGCAAGGCGCTCTTCCAGCGAC